>Ga0209282_1000863_pt1 | contig 15662 bp, 9 predicted proteins | sample Mtrugardesep15_FD_187529 | JGI IMG/M metagenome (GOLD analysis project Ga0209282, IMG submission 187529) | Root nodule microbial communities of legume samples collected from California, USA - M. trunc garden sep15 (SPAdes) (version 2) | ecosystem: Host-associated > Plants > Roots > Nodule...
GCAAATTGAATGCACTTTGCATTTAATTTTCCTTTGGAAAAGATAATTGTTGGTCTTTTTTGCTTATAATTTGGGACAAAGAAAATGAGTTTTTTTTGTTTATAATTTGGGACGGAGGGAGTATTGAGGACACACGGTTCAACATCAAATCCGTATTTATGACTGAATTTTTTTAGTATTGATGATATATATTACCGAAAGAAAGAATGTGACATCATTCAAGATTACTCCACTCAGTGTTTAAAAATATTACTACAAGCTAGTTGTCAAATATCTATTGTATAATATTACAAATTGTATATGATAAATTTATCTATAGCATAGGGAAAATAGATTTAACAAAAAAAAAGTTCCTATCCAAACGAACATGCATAACTAACTTTAGTTGATCTAAGTATCCAATTACATCTGAAGAACAATGAAAACCTGTTAAGACACCTGAAAATAAAAGGTTGAAGAATGAAGAAAGAAGGTCATTTCTCTTCAGCCGCATCACTAAGGACAATATCATTGGCTATCTTCTTCACGAATGCATGCTTCTGGCAACCTAAAGCTTAAACAAAACATTGCCTGCACAGTAAATAAACAGCAAGAGCCATAAATAAATAATTATACATGTTCTACAAATCAACTTAAAGAATCATAAGAGTTGCTAAAGAGATCTAAATAAGTATATTGAATTACTGAATGTACCTTGTTTGGAGCTACATCCCTAACCTTGTGAAATTTTGAGTCTAGTATAGTAGCTTTTAAAGCAGATTCTGCTACCTGCAAGATAAAGAACAATTAGCTGTCTGATGTCTGAACAAATAAAGTACACAATTTATCAGTATCCAATCCATATCCAAGTAGCTGGCAAACCCCAGGTGCTTGCACAGAAGTTTTATAATAAACGAATGCCAGAAGTTTGTAAAGTATATTTATTCTAACTATAACAGAAAAGATAAAATAATATGAAACACCGTCTCAGAATGAACTCACGGCTATTATAGATTCAGGAGTTTCAGTTGCCCTAATGAAGCAATAGCAGTGGATCAATGGTAGATTTCCTTTCCAATATTTCCTCTGGATCAGTCCCTTGAATGCATCTGACAGGGCATATACGTGTCAGATATCTACGTATATATCTTAAAAATAGCAACAAAAAATAGTAAAATAAAAGACTATTCATACATTTATACCAGATTGCTCTACAAAAACTAACAGTGAAAAAATTATGTCCTGAACGAATCTTGGTTTATATTAGAATGACCAATTCTTTAAAAAATGTTAGACCTCAGAGAAACGGAAAATGGGTACATCCCTCTCACAAATTTTACTAAACCCTCAGAGTCGCTGGCTAATCCAAAAAGCAAGCAAGGAACATGTTTAAATCCTAAGAAAACAACAATCTCATCTAAGGTAATAAACGACCAAATAACTTGTCAGAGAGATTAGTAACAACCAAATCTAATGGCACTGTACCTAGAAATTGAATAGCAGATGCTGGTAGGTTCATTACTACGTGGTCAATATGTTCCCAAGTTTTTGTGGCAGATATTTCAGACCCTCTCCTTCTCTTGTTTGTGCTTCCTTTTTTGCCACCACCTTCAAGGACCTCGGTACCATGAGCCTTTTCATTTCCTGTCAAACAAAAATAATAGTAAGTTTTACTTTCAACCTTTGAGAGTATTATTATCAATGATATATTCATTTTTGCATGCTAGACAGAAAGTTGTCTTTTAAATCCAAAACTGAATTGGAGAGTATTAGAAGCTAAAAGATCAGGTAGCTGCCCGAGGTGTTATTGTAGTTTGTAGAATACCTTCAAGAGAACTGCCACAAGATCTTTTGACAGCAATTGCAGACTTGGCAGCATTCTCTGCTGAACCTTGTATATCCTCTAAACTAGTGTTAGTGCAGTCTCCTAGGTCTTTTGTATCAACTGCAAGAGGAATATTAGTGTCAAGCAACATGTTCTCATATCACAATTATTGATACTTGCAGTTATTTATCATAAACATGTTACCAGTTAGCAACTTCTTTTCTGAATTTGGCTCAGTATTGTCTTGTATCTTGCATGTGTAACAAGTATCAGAAATGGGAACATCATTTTCTTTTTTATTCTCAAAATCTGGGACTTCCATTAGCTGGGATATGAACTTTCTAGCATCCAAGTTGTACGAACAAATTTGATCATCAACCTTATTAATTTTGGCATTAATCCTCAGATAGTGTATGCTATCTGGATTTAAATCATTTGCATAGACTAAGCATCCTTTCTGTGCGGCAGGAATGGCAAAAGGACCTATACCAGCAAACATGTCACAGATGATTTCTCCAGCTTGGAACATTGAAACCAACCTTTTGTGTTCATGTTCCAATCTGGAATTCCAATAAACCAGACTGTAATCAAGCCTAAAAGTGGCACCATATTGCTTCACTTCTGTAATCATATCATGTTCTCCTGCTAAAACTTCAAATTCTGGAACTCGGAATTCATTTGTAATGCTTCCAACTTTATTAACAATAGTTTTGATTCTTGGGTGATTTTTCTGCATAATAGGTAAAAACATTAAAGTTACAGTTACTAGGCAAAACATGCATAAAAGAGTATGTTCAACAGTAAAATGATAGAATTTGTGAATTAATCTTGCAATTGACATTTTTGTAGCAAAGAGCTTTCAAACATAAATAAACGCATGCATACACACACCTCATTCATGATGTTTCAAACACTATGAATGTCATAACAAAAGTACTAAAATAAGGCAGCAGCATCAAATGGAGCTGACAGAAACTCAGAATTAGGAGTAGAAAATAGGGTGACTAAAGTACTCATAGGTAAAGGTAGCCCCTCTGAGAATACAGCAAAAGGAAAGAAGACTGAGAAAATTTTGTGGATCCCAAATATCTGAACCCATCGGAAACTTATCCACCTTACTCATTTTTTGCCTAACTCTCCCAGATCGTTCCCTCTCCCTTCAATCCAAGGAATAAGGATTGAAGGGAGATTTCCCACACTCCTCGTCCAATGGGCAAGTTTCCTACAACACTTTCCAGTCCAAATTCCTCTCCTTCCCCTCAAAGTAGTAGTTGCATTAGGTCTAACAGCACCAACGATGTTAATGACTAATTTCCAAAATTTATACAGCATTAATAAAGCCAGGTCAATAAATAAAGACCCTAAACTCGAATCCAAAGAGGATTTTTTTTGCATATTCTGCCAGTAGTTACATTTATATGCTTAACAGAAGATAATAAAATGCTGACGATTCCAAACTAAAAGCAATTAAAAAGACAGAGTTTAGTGAAGACTATCATCATTCATCGCATATTTATATCTAGCATTAGCAATTAAACAAGACTAGTGCACCAAGTACCACCAAGCAAGTAACTGTACAGAAAGCACTTTTTGAGAATAAGGAGACAAAACTAATACTCAAACACTTGAAGTAGTCATCCTTACATCATAGATAACCTTTGCAATAACATCCTTGAAGGGAAGTAATTCATCATGCAGGTTTAAGTGGGCGATGTGACCTGTATAGGTAGGACAGATGTTAGTTCACAGTCAGTGGCTAGCTAAACAGATTCAATTGTTAACAAAATTATTGACGAATAATAGAGCATATATGTTGAATCAATAAAACCGTGTAAAACAGATTATAGCAGTAATCAAAATTCAAAAGTGAATCCAGAATGAGTAAAATAAAACTATACAGGTCAAATACCAGTACCACTAAAAAAATATTAAATAACTTCTAAATACTTAACTATTGTTTCGAAAGATGAAGGCACTTCCACTCCATTAGGCAGTATCTGCTTCAAGACTTGATCTACAGACACAATTTTCCAGACAGTTGTAAATATTTGTAGGACAGAGGAAAGCATAATGTGAGAACAAATAATTAGAAAGAGAGTGTTTCTACCTAAACTGACATGTCAATATAGCAATCAAACACTAACTCAACAAAATAGAGAAATCAGGGTTCAATAACAAGTAAGACCAGAAAGAAGCAATGCACTTTTATTCGTGTACCTAGGTAGGTGATACGAAGAAATTGTTGAACTGGGGGTCCACTTACGGTACACCCTTTTGTATTGGTATACCAATGCTCTAAGTGCCACCACATAGGTGTATGTATATTATATTATTATAATACAGCAATTTGCATGCAGAAAAATATGTACATGACACAATTCATAAATTTTGAAACATGATTCCAACAAATAGATAGATGTCAGGTCAGCATCCAGAAATCATGTTAAAAGACAGTTTCTTCGGTATGTTTCAAGAGAACAACGGACCCACCTGCACTCCAGTATGAATAACCTAGAGTCAACGAATGGGGCAAAACTTCAATCTCGCACAAGTCCTTGAGCTCATCAAGCTTTTGCTTTGGAATATCAGATAAATCTGAAACATACCCAAATCAATTTTACAAATAAGAATGCCCACTGAAACTACAATTTATTATAATGAAATGAAAAGAAACTCCAAAGAAGCAAAAAATTAATACCTTGATTCTGAACATTCTCGGAGAGTATAAGGTAACGGTTTTTGTCACAAGTTGGGTCCTCGGTGATGGGTTTAACTCTGGGCTTGTCAAGCAAGTAACTGCGCAATCAATCAGAGGGAAATTAAAAAAAAGGTGCAGCTGTGATAATCACATGGAAAGAATGGGAGAGATAGAGAGAGATACCCGTTGAGGATTCGAGTAGCAACCTTGCAAAGTTGGCAGGGTATTCGAAGGGCCCACAGTTTCAAGTGCACATCGAACTTGCTCTTGTCCAACAACATCACCACTATGTTTGGTTGGTGAGAAAAAATAGAGAAGAACAAAGAGGTGAGAAAGAGGTCCAATAGATAAAGTTGAGAAAAAGAGAAAGAATGTAAAGTTGAGTCATTTTGACAAACACCTTGTGAGTGCAAAAATACAAATATAACGGTTCGTTTATCTGCACCCCTAACTTCTTCCCGGTGATGTAAGGGCTCAGAGGGTCTTACCTTCAAACTGCGACGAGCTCTGAAACGAAGTGGTGGAGATGCGGCGAACGAACAAGGTGGAGTAGTTTAGACAGTTGATTTCAGAGAGACTATGTCCTCGTGCGTATGTGGTTCGGTTTACTTGTCTATTTTTCAAATAACCCTGGCATAGAATCTTTTAAGTGAGATCCCGTGAGTTTAGCTCCCTCGATACTCGGTAGAGAATATCGCATATGTATGGGCTGAATTTCAAACTTCAGATACTTTATTTCTCCGAAATGAATCTTTTAACTAAAAGATTTAATCTCGCATCTCCATGTATTTATCTATCAAATTTGTTTAAAAATTTAATTTTTTTTTTTAAATTAATAATTGTTTTTCACGCATGTTTATAAAATTATCGAAAAAATCATCTGCTAGAATCATCAAAAAAATTCATCTGCAAAAAATGAGTTTGCAATTGGAATTTTAACTCTATATTTCATTATTCTTTATTGTAAACTTGTGTCATTCAAAAAATGTTATATTTAATTTATTATATGTTAAAAAATTTAATTTTTTTATAAATTAACATTTTATAATGTTTTAAATATTTATGAAAAAATTATTTGCAGAATTAAAAGTTTAAGAATTATCAAATATTACAGATTTAATAAGTTAGTTTGTTTGTTGTTATAAACTGGTTCAAAAGTTATTCGCCGTAACCGCATTCGTTATAAGGTAGTTTATCAACTATCTATTATTTATTTTCCATCCAAAGCATTTGTGAATTATCTAATAAGTTGATTGTGATGTGATTTGATTGAATATGCGTCCAAAAAAAAGATTTGCATTATCAGTTTATAGAAATTAATCGATAATTTTTCAGAAGAAAAAAAAAAGTCATATACACGTGCGCGTGCACATACAGTGTACTTGGACCTTTTCAATGAACGGAAATTTTATTATCTAATTAACTAGTATATGTACGGTTAATCAAAAACAAAATAGCAGCAAAATGAGCACTTAGAAAAGATGTAGTTGTGCATTTCTAAGGCTTACTATGTGTTTGTTTGGAGCGGGGAATCCTTAAGAAGAGGGTTTTCATTATCAATGTTTATGCTTGGTATCTTTTGGCGGACAAAAATAAAGTTGTGGGTGGATGTGTCAGTGGATAAACATGGAAGGGTGGTTGATATTTGGTGTTGTGTGAGGGACTTTGACTCGATTATAGTTGAGGAGGAGAAAAAAGGTGTAGGAGCGTATCTTGCTAGCGGTGTGGGGAATGAAGATATGCGCGTTTTCAACTTGTTCATTAAGGTGCTAATCCTAATCGACTTACCTCTTTCGAGGCAAAAGTTCACTTGGTATCTTCCTTCTTAAAGCACTTTGAAGACATTCATTAGAGGCGGTCCCAACTTAACAAGGTATAGTTTCCAATTAGCTCTCATGATCAAAGGTGCAACTTCAATAGGAGTTTTTTTTTTTTACAAAAGGAGATTAAAGAATGGTGTTCTTAGATGATGGCAACAAAAGTCAGAGGTCAGATGGTTTTAAGGGTTCCTTTCTCAAGTCCTGTTAGAATATTATTGAGGCAGAGGTGAATGTTTGATGAATTCCATATCAATAGGAAACTTCTTAGGAGTTTCCACTCTTATTTTGTTGCTCTAATTCCAAAAGTTCTTAGTTCACAATTAGTGGAAGAATTCATGTTGATTTCTGTATTGGGGTGTTGTATAGATAGTCTTAACTAATAAGACGAGGGCGGTCATGGATACCATGGTGTGCAAAAATTAATCGACAGCCATTGAAGGATTTTGTTGAACAATGCTCTGGTGGTCAGAGGTGGTGGATTTTGCAAAGAAGACAAAAAAGGAGTGCTTGATCTTTAAAGGGAATTTCGAGAAAGTATGTGACTCAGTAAGTTTGAGCTTCATGGATTATAGGCTACAAAGATTCAGTTTTTGTGGGATTTTGCTTGATTGGATGAAGATTTGCGTGTTCTCTGATTGTTTGTTAGTTTTTCGCAATCGTTGCCTAACAAAACAAGTTAATATTCAAAAGGTTCTTAAGTAAGGTGATTGTTGGCTCCTTACCTTTTTCTCTTGGTGGCAAAATGGCCTGGTGCTTTGATGAAAAAGTTAATGTCTCTTGCTTTTTACAAAGTATTTCAAAATATCTCCCCGGGGGGTAAGTGGTTTCCCATTTGTAATATTGGATGTGGCTTAACTCTACCTACATCTTTTTGTCCAACAAAATCCCTTCTCACTTTTTCTTTGGAGGCCAGAAGAGGCAAGACTTTGGAAAAGTTGGACTTCATTGACGATGATTGTTTTTCTCTTGAAAAATGTTTATCCGTCGGTTGTCAACAAGGATGAATTTGTTGAAAAAAGGGTATTATTGAAGAGGGGAGGGAGCCACGCTACATTTGGTTTAGGTAGCCAATAAACGAAAAATATATGAACCAAGATTTATAGTATGGGTGCAAGTACGATACAGAGACGCAAATACACAATTTTTTTTAAAAAAAATTCAGAGACGATGCGACTAATATACGTTAACAATTTTCTATAATAAAACTTATTTGCATGTAAAATACATGAAAGAGATATATACTTTGACTATTTATTTTATCTTTTTAAAAAAAAATACTTCGACTACTCTTCATTAACATACAATTATAAAGTTCACAATTTACAAAAATAAATAATTGTGATCAAAATATAAAGCGTAGAGTTTTTAATCTAATTTCCTTCTCCCAGTAGCATATCAACAAAAAATGAACTTAAAACAAATTTTGTGCTGTGTTAACCGATTGAGTATTGTCTCTAATTACACCCATCCATAAAAAAACATAAGTATGGTTCAATGAGAGACAATTCAATTAATCCAATAGACCTGCTATTTAGTGCGAAAAACGGCAATGCGAACTGATGACGAAACATAGGTGTGCTGGTCTGTTTTTAACATTTTAAAAGTAAATAAAAATCAAGCAGATCAAAAACAAGCATATAATCCAATGGTTGTAATTTGTTCGTTCAATTTCGCATAGCACCCAATCACACTATTAAGCTTTTTCCTTAATCCTCATCTTAAATCGAAAAATACACATATCCATTGAATTCTCACAACTTTGTCTTTAGTTTATTTACTCTTCATATTTTCTACAATACACACAAGTGAAGCATGTTATAAGTATCCGCATGTATTCATGAAGTATCCGATATATATATTCGTGGAGTATCGATATCTGATACGCATCCAATACAAATACGTCACCATGATTGGACTATCCGAGCTTCATAGACGGTAAATTATCTTTTCATCAAACATGATTTTGCGTCAGGGATCCGATATAACACATTCAAGTGGTTAGGCATGTCTTCGGTCCTTCCAAGAGACCACTTAATCTCGTTCGAAAAACAATTGTTTTTTTTGTAGATAAGAGATAAAGTTGAAGGAGTTAATGTTAATCTAACACAAAATGGTGTGGTCTATTTAGAGAACGCGTAAGTTTCAAAGGTCGACGAGGTTGTTGATGAAATTAAAAATATTTTCTTAACAATGATTTTTGACTAAAAGAAGGGAGTCCATTACCTCTTTTACGCGTGGTTTATTAATCCTTCTTCATTGAACGGGTAATTAGGAGATTTTGCACTTGTAAAGTGTGTTTTTGGGCTTTGAGTTCAGTACTCCGCTAACTACCCGTACTTGTATATATACAGTGTACTCTATTTTTCTTTGAAGTAATCCTGCCACAACTCATTCCGTTTGGTGACTTTTCGACACTCCGTTCCGTTCTTAACCGGTAACTCTCTCTCTCTCTCTCTCTCGATATACTTGTAGATCTCTTTATCAACTCTTCTTTTTCACTAACCACTTTCTCTCTCCTTCATTTTCTCTCACTTTAATTTCTCTTCTTATTATCATAGCTTCAGTTCGATAATTTTCTTCTTCCGTATTTCCCCCCAAAATCGCGTCTACTCAATTTGAACTCCCATTGACTAATTTCTAGGGTTACCGGAGCACCACAAATGAAAACTACTACTGATCAAGCTGATGAACTCGATGCTGAGACCATGCCACCGCTTAATTCCGTATGTATCTTCTCAAACCCTTACTTTCATCAATTCAATTTCATGCTTCGAGCTCAATTGCATTACACCTCATGCTGCTGCTGCTGCAATTCACTGAATGTTGTTTGTTTTGCTGCAGAAAAGGATCAGGGTGAAAAAAGAACTAACTTTTCAAGATATGTATCAAAACCAAGACTTGTTTGACCAGGATGATGACGAGGACGATGATTGGGACCCGTCTCAGAAGCAAGCTGATGATGGAGTTGGTCAGACTGCGGTGTCTGATTCCATCGATGAAGTTTCAGAAGCCAATCCACAGCCTAATGCTGTAAGCGTCTTCTCAAATTATTGATCATTTGTATATTTCATTTCAATGTGTGTTCAAGACCAAGGTTTAAACTGCACTGTAATTGTTTCACGATGTTTAATATTGTGGAAAATTGTGGTCTCATTGAAGTTGATGTGCCTACAATTTTGTTTGTTTATTTAAATATTGAAAACCCTTGGGTTTGCAGCCACAACCATAGTTGCGGACCATTTTGTAAAACCTTGATTGAGACTGACAGTGTTGTTTGTATGACTTGCAGAAAAGGGTTAAGGTGGAAAAGGAACTTACTTTTCAGGACCTGTATCAAAGCCAAGAGTTGTTTGACGAGGATGATGAGGAGGACGATGATTGGGATCCATCTCAGTTGCAGAAGTGTGTGGAAGTCATCAAGTGGTTCTGTAAAAATTGTACTATGGATAACCTAATCAATGATGTCTGTTGCCAAGTATGTTTGTAATTTTCCTTTACCATTGTATATAGGAAATCTATTATTTTATGGATAGTTATCAATCCTGATATATGGACTGGATTCAGTGGTGTTATTCATCTCTTTTCCTTATTACTAATCATTCTTTAATTTTGCGAATAATAATTCAGTGATATCTTCCATGTACAGATATGCGGGGAGCATAAAGATTCTAAAATCCTGAGCCGTGGGCATTTTGCATCTCCCTTTGCACAAGATGAAGACCCGGATGAGATCCAGCCATGTATAAAAAAACTGAAAGGTGAATATGCATGCTTGCTAATGATTCTCATTCTGTCATATAGTTATAGTCAAGTCCAAATGTTCCGCATCATGTTATTTTTCGGTAATACCGTACAAGTTATATTACTTTCAAAAAAGAATCTTGTCAAACTGCCTTCCAAGTTTGTCAATTGGTTGCCTTTATTATGGCTGTTAATTTTAAGCTGTCAGAGTGAGGGATATATGTTTATCATTAAATTTTATACGTTTTTTTTTTGAACAAATCAAAACATTAAATTTTATACGTTGATTCATTAAAATTTATAATCACTACGTGGTTTCTCGACCTCATTTTCTTTTTCCCGTAGCACTGAAGTTAAATTAGGAGTGAAAAGAACGGACAACGAGATTTGGTACTCAACTGTCATAGGACCGGTATCCTTTAGACGTAAACCCTTCTTTTATACGAAAACGCTGATCTAATTCTGTATATTTTTAAAAACCCTTTGTATTTGAAGAAACTCTATTTAAAAGCATATTGTAGCCCATGCTTGATCCTAGCTGTTTAGGGCAACATTAATAAAAAGCTGAAAGATAGAATGACGATAAAGCAAAACAGAAATTGTATATAGATTCATATGGTCCTTTTTTTAGTATTATAGAAAACATTAATTCAAGAAAATCACAATGTATCAACATGCACAGAAGTATGCTATTCAGATATTTATTTGTAGGTTCTGAATGTAGAGTGGTGTATACGACACATAAATCAAGGGAGATCTATGTTTTTATATCCCTTTAGCTTGTATGGAGTTATCTAAAAGAATTTTTACAGGCTGGTATCAGTATTGCTTTTGTATATCCCTATGTTTATTCTTACTAAAGATATTATCATTCTCATATGGTTGTATGTGGATTTTGCTCCAGTGTGGTATCAAACTCCAAGTTTATTTCAGTTTTACCCTTATCTTTGTAGATGTTGACTCACTGGAATCAGCAGCAAACAGTTTTACGGCAATTGGCTTTGATGAAAGAATGTTGTTACATGCAGAAGTATGGTTCTACTTGTTCTGTTATTCCCTTTTTACCCCTTTTCAAAATTTGATGCTATGCCTTACTACTAGCCTACTAGCACATACAAGCATTGTCATTTTGGTCAATATCCAATTAATAATTTCTTTATTTTCAATGAAACACTAGTGTTTTCATGTCTTTGTTTCATATGCTTTGAAAATGTTAAACTGGAAAAGAGGAACATTCAGTACTCACCTACTCTACAATAGTAAAGTTATACACTAGTGTATTTATAGGCAGCTCAAGGAGTTTTAGTTGATAATATATCAAAGTAGGGCATTTCTTTTACGAATATCTGATTCCATATATGAAAAATGTAGTTCTAGTCCGTTCGTATTCTAGTCCGTTCGTATTTATAGCCAGTTGTCAATATTAACCCTACTTTTTTTTAATACTATCAACTAATTTCCATTTTAAACATACTCAAAGGAGCATGTTTTACATGTATTATATTTTAAATTTGTATATTAATTGTTTTGTGGTAAACTTTTAAGTGTTTCAAGATTATACCACTTTTGCTGTAAATTTTAATCATTCTGACATTTTTTTATGAGTACGATTTTGACATGTTTCTTTGAGTGTTTCAAAATTATTTACTTATATTATAGCTTTTGACCAACTATCGACCCGGGTGTTGTCATAACCTGTGTATGGATACCATCTGCTATGCCGCTATGTTCCGTTTTCCCCCATCTTTTCTAAATCAGAAAAAACTCGTTTGCTTTGTCCATGGTCTATGTTACGCACCACAACAGTTTCATTACTGTAGCATTGGATTTTGATGTATCACTATCTCATGCATGCACTATGATGATCTGTATTTTTCTTTGCTAGGAATTTCATGTCTGTCTATCTGATATTATATTTTCTGGTGGTTGTTGGTTTGAGTAGGTTGAAATGAAACCACGTCCACACCCCGAAAGGCCAGATCGACTTCGAGCAATTGCTGCTAGTCTTGCAAGAGCTGGTATTTATCTATCCAAATATTTGCTATTACCATTAATTTTTTTGGGCTATCGATATTTACCACTTAACCTTACTACTGGTTTCCTTTCAATTTTCATTTGTCTTCGATAAATAATCATCATACTGATAAAGTGCATTAATTGTCAAATTTGAGTCGCATAGGTATATTTCCAGGAAGATGCCATTCAATTCCTGCTAGAGAAATCACTCAAGAAGAACTGATGACGGTAATTGCCTTCACTATACTTTGTATAAATATGTGCTGTACACACACATTTCCACCTATTTAATAGCTTTTTTATCGAGAGATCCCCAAACAAATAAATGTAGGTCAATTGCTGGACATACTTGCCAATGATATTTACCAGATGCTGTTTTTGGAGGCAAAATTGATCTATTTCCTTAATTTAAATGTTATATGTTATAAAACATGAATGGATCATGCTCTTTTATTAAACACCAACGATCACGGTTTTAGTATTGTTTATTCATCCAGTTCAAAAATATCTATGGAATAAATTTTTGTCAGCTGCATCTTGGCATTCAGTGATTATGTTGGTAGGATGACTTTTGTTTTCAGTTTCTGCCTTTGTTTCCCTTTTCTTTTTCTACACATAGATCTCAAAGGTAACTGTTGGACCATCACACAATTCTAACCACTTAAAATATTGGAATTGAAGGTTCATTCTTCGGAGCATATTGAATCTGTGGAAGCTACAAGCACGTTAATGTCTAGGTGCGTTAATCTATTTCTTTCTCGTGGTCTGTCACTCTATGTTATATTTTGTTTCTTCTTCCCTTTTTTCCTTTTGTATAGATAATATTGATTTTAATACAACCTGTATTCTGGCTTTACTGGATTTCATTAAATGCTTCAGTTTTTAAATTTTAATACCTCCTGCTTTACATTGGCAATAAATCTTTATCATGATCAATGACCTTTATGATTTCAGTTATTTTACTTCCGACACATACGCCAATGAGCATTCAGCATGTGCTGCTAGGTTGGCAGCTGGGTTATGTGCCGATCTAGCATCGGCAGTTGTTTCTGGGCGTGCCAAAAATGGATTTGCTTTGGTATGAATCATTGAGTTGCCATTGATAACTGTCGTTAGTATTTTAACAATTGAAGGTTTGCTGTAGTTAATGCCTGTTCCTCACTAAAATCAGGTTAGACCTCCTGGTCATCATGCCGGTGTAAAAGATGTGATGGGGTTTTGCCTTCACAATAATGCTGCAGTGGCTGCATTGGCGGCTCAGGCTGCAGGGGCTAGGAAGGTGCTAATTTTAGATTGGGTAATGTCTTCACTCATCTATCTCTGAAATTATGCGATTTTCCTGAAGGCAGTGTTAACCAAGACATTCAATATGTTATTTAAGTATTAGTTGATTGTACTCCCTGATCATTGCAGGATGTTCATCACGGAAATGGCACACAGGAAATATTTGAGCAAAACAAATCAGTGAGCTGGATTTAATTATTATTTTGCTCTCCTTTCTTTTACCTTTAATTGTACTAATATTGACCTTTTATTCAAGGGGGCTGCTAATTTACACCCACCTAAAGTCACTAAGGAATAAGTTAGCAACCTACACCCACTTGGTTTTGACTAAAAAACCAACTTTCACTGTTGTAATCACTTGAAATTAAAGGATAGTTGTCAATTTCATTTTAGTTTTTTTAAAAACCTTAACTTCCTAAAACAAAACTATGATTCAGTACATCTAGGATTGAGAATTGACTTTGTAATTTTTTTTTTTAACTCTGAATCTTCTATGTGAATGTTTTTTTGTTTTGCATAAAAAAACAAGAGGCTTAAGTGTTTTTTTTTTCTTCCAGTCTATTGCATTTTTTATTGGTTCAATAGTACTACCTCCGTCCCTAATTATAAGACCCTTTTGAAAATTTCTTTTGTCCCCTTTTATAAGACCCCTTTGCTATTTCCAACTACATTAATCATTTCTTTACATACATGCCCTTATTTATTATACATCTTTTTCTTCAATCAGCAATAAATAGCATATGGAAAACATAAACTAACTCTCTCTCTTAAGGATAAAATTGTAAAAACAATAGTAATTACAAATAACTTTAATACAAATACCAACTTTCTTAATTCCCGTAATTTCAGCAAAAGGGTCTTATATATAGGGACGGAGGTAGTAATATATTTACTAGCTATGAAAACAAAGAAGAGGCTTTTAGTGGCTTTATCAAGAAAAGAAAAATAAACAAAGAAAACTTGGTAACCTTAATTCAACAACAACGGGAAATAGAACGTGTTATACCTGGGATAATGGTAATGGTAGATAGAACAACATTGTTATAGGTAAAAACAGTTACATGATATTTTGAACTATTATTATTTTTGTAATTAATTCATTTAAACTTACAAAACTACCCTTCTGTTTAAAATTGGTTTGAATAATGACAAATGAGTTTTTTGGTAAAAAAACAAGTGGGTGTAACTTGTTAACTTACTCCTGAGTGTGTATAGGACGATTGTAAATTAGCAGCCCCCTTTATTCAATGTTTTCCACATTGGTATTTTTTAATTTTTTTGAATTTGTTTCACTATAGCATTTTATGAGCTACGGCAGTTCCTCATCATTTTAATGATGCTTATTATGAGTATTATCTATTCTGTAGGTCTTGTATATATCATTGCATAGACATGAGGACGGAACATTTTACCCCGGTACTGGAGGTGCTCATGAGGTATTTGATTGCAGATAAATTTTCAAATTAAACTGCTGCTGCTGGCCAACTCAGCCAAGCGCATTTTGGTCTGGTATTAGTGGAAATATATCTATGGGGTGTTTTTTTAAAGAAACTAAAACAGGTAGAGATAAAAATTTCATCGAGGAATTTAGCTCGGGTTATGCTGACAAGAAGGGCTGGGTTATGCTTTAGTTTTGTCCTGTAGATACAATTTAAGAGTTTCACAGACAGGAGTTTGTCAAATAGAGTTCAGTATTATGGTCCGCCCCTAGCCGCATAATTGCGGCATTTGGGTTGCCTGCATTGCAGTCTTCAACACCTTCATTGTGTTGGGTTTGAAGGGGTGGATTTAGTCCCACTTACATACATGGCTTGTGTAGTCTTTATAAAGCTTGGGCAATATCACTTTACAAGCCGGTTTTGTAAGGATGAGTTAGGCTCAATATAAAATCTGAGACTTAATATTCAAGATTCAAACTTATGTCCCGATGATGGTTCAGTTATTGACTTATTTCCATGTGCTTTTGGTCAAATGGGTATTAATTTGTTTCTTCTATCTTGCTATTCTGCAATTTGGTTGCTGTACTTCTATCTTGGGTGTAGAAGGGATGCTGTCCATCTTGTTTAAATTCTGAGAACTGAGAGTACTCCTAAGTTCATTTTTGTCTTTTCAGGTTGGTTATATGGGTGCTGAAGGTTACTGTGTGAATATTCCATGGAGTCGAGGTGGTGTTGGCGATAATGATTACATTTTTGCATTTCAGCATGTTGTACTTCCTATAGGTTAGTATTTATTGGGGCCTATTGAAGTTTATTTTATTCCTAGTCCTAAAATATGTTGATCAATAATTTCAGAACCA
>Ga0209282_1000866_pt1 | contig 15647 bp, 7 predicted proteins | sample Mtrugardesep15_FD_187529 | JGI IMG/M metagenome (GOLD analysis project Ga0209282, IMG submission 187529) | Root nodule microbial communities of legume samples collected from California, USA - M. trunc garden sep15 (SPAdes) (version 2) | ecosystem: Host-associated > Plants > Roots > Nodule...
GATAATAATAAAAAATAAAGTTATACCTCAAAATTACTTGAGACAAAATGGGCGCAAAAATTGAATGAATTCTGCTCTTCATTCAGCAAGTTTCACTCCCACCCGGCTAAACTGACCAAAACACTCTTACATTAGTTAACTAACGCAGGTGTAAACACAAATATTACTTAATTTTATACATACGTGACTTAAGTCACGTCGCGTGAGTTAACTCACGCAAGTTTTAAAATTCCAATAACATGGCTCAGTTTCTAACCAGTTGTGAAAGTATGCTAATTGAATTTAGTTTTTACTATAAAAATGATATAATCAGTTATTATCTTGTTGACGAATTTCCTTTTATTGAACTCTCTTAAATCTGAACTGATAAAATTTAGGTCTATTTTGCTCAATAAGGTGTCGTGATAATTTTTGGTTCTTAAAATTTAAATTTACTTTAACTGATGATAATATAATTTTTCTATAACTAGGTGCTTTTACAATTTAGAACCAATGTATCCAACCAAACATATAATTCATGTTTCATTTGCTGCACTGTTTTGGAAGAAGCATGATAGACAATTCATCTTGTTTAGATAACCTTTTTTTATGACAGAGGGCGTAAGCCTAATAAATGACTAAGTTGATGTGGACAGGCAGGCAGGCAGGAAAACATGAAGATACTGAGCCATGCTTTTGGAATTTTAAAACTTACATGAGTTGTGTTATATTCTGCATGAGTTAATTTATACGGCGTGATTTAAATCACACATGTGTAAAACAAATGAAATTTTAAGTCATGTTAATTTTACATTTACGCCAGTTAATTAATGCAGAAGCATTTTCGACAAAGCTGCAGGGCGCGAGTGTTTTGTATCGAAGAATAACAGAGACTTCAAATTGAATTGGGTGGTGTATAGGTCCAACAGGCAAAAAGTCCAACTCTTAAATTTTTGGAAGGTAAAATAGACGTGAAATTCTTATCACACCCACACCTTTTTGGCTGTCCTATCAATTACCCATTTATCTCGATTCAGATACCATAGTTCGAAGCGTATTTTTTCCGGTTTGGATTATTGATTTGAAAGCCACCTGAACAGCAAAAACAAACAACTTTTCCATTAAATCCGAACATATGTGTATATATTTTGGATTATAGAATTTGAACTTGTGTCAAACCCCTAATTCACTAGTCTTTAAACATACTTGGTTTCAATATATTAACATATTACGTATTCTATAAACTGAATGCATAGATTACTGGTTTGCCTTATAGAATCTTGAATCTAGAATGCACAAAAAAAAATTACATGTCATTAATTAAAGACAAATGCTAACATGTTTGTTAGGGACAAGTTATTTCTTTTGAAGAGGAGTAAGATCGTTAAGTTACAAAAATGAATAATTTATAAAGTGAAACAAAAGTTTTTATGTTTTGTAATAGCTTATTGAGTATTGATGATTTCAAATCATCTTGTCATATGATATATCATTTAAAATACATGGCATTACCAATTTTTTGTTCAAAAACATTTTAGAGGGGCCCAAACTAAAGAACTTTAGAATATGGCCAATTTGGTGACCCCAAGAGTTCCTCATTGTGAACATAATGGCAACGGGGTCTCTAGTGTTGTACTCACCATAAGCACAATATTATTCTTGATTTTTAATCAAAATCAATTTTATCAAATTCGTCTACGGTAGAGCCAAACAAACTTGATCCTTTTGTGATAATTGGAGTGCTTATCATATTATAAATATGGCAAAGGTCCTATACAGATTCGCCGATTTCACAAGCAACTACAACTCATAATTGAATCCTTGTGTTCTGCCCCTCTTGCTTCAATCTCACAATATTCCTAATTTCTTTGTCTCTTAATTTCACCTTCGTACCATATGCTTGAAAACAAAAAACTTACAAATTAAGAAATTACATAACATAGATGAACATATATATATGAATTGTAAAGTAAATTTCTTGAATACAATATTATATGTACAAGAATAAGCTAGGTAGAAAGAAAAAGCATAAATAACGTAATTAACTAACACAAGACGATCAGCTAAATAAATTTGACGGTCCATGAATGATGGATGCACGATTAAAGAACAAGTTTGAGGTCAATGGTATGTTCCTTCCGTTGTTTCTTCTTCTCAACCATGTTATTATCTTTAATTGTGTCATTTGGAACTGGGTTGAGAAAATTCAAAGGTAGTTTTCTAAATTGAATATCTGTAGTAAAGTCTTGCAATTCAAAACAAGGCTCTGTTTTGATCTTTTTCTTGTTGCCCTCGTATTTCTCCAGCTGATCATGTAATTCTGATTCTCTTTTGCGTAATCGATCACGAGCGTCACGGAAGCTTCTTAGCAGCGAACAAAACTTCTCTATCTTCATCTCTTCTTCTTCTTCTTCATCATTGTGATTGAGGTCATTCTTCTTGTTTTCCATATATGAAAAAGAAAAAAGTATTGGTTGATCAATGTGTTGGAAGAAGAACTTAATTTGGGTTGGTAGGTATTGACGTTGTGTCTTGTTTAAGGTGTGTGATTTTATAAAGAAAGACGAGTGAGCGCGTACATCAAAGGCGGTGTCAAACAATTGGTGAGTGGTGACGTTACAGTAGTGACGTACACTTGGATGCGTGAGACTTCGTCATCATTTTGACTCAATAATGCCCAATGGCCTATTCCACCATGTGCAGAGTGCAGACTACACGATTAAAATATTCTTTTTAAAAACTCATACTAACAAGTAATATATGTCTATGGTATATTTGAAGGCCGCTAATTGTCATTTTTCTTTTCTAAAAATATCCTCTTCCATTTTAAAATACACGTCAATTTTAGAGAAATTACAGTAACTAAAAAATTAAATAAATTTTGTTATTTTTGATGAAATAATGTGTGTCTTTTATAATACTCTTAGTCATTTATCATTTAATTCTATTTTTTCTCTCTACAATAAATATATAAGGGTAACTATGGAGGAGTGACGTGGCTTAATTTAAAAGCATGTGTTGTTCCGCGTTTGTTACAGCGTTTGCTTTTATTGACAATGCAATAGTTAATGTTGCATTGAAACTTGAAATTGATAAGTATTGTGAAACAAAATTATTTTTTAAATTGGACAAGTATTATGAAACGTAGGGAGTATATGAATTTTTGTTCAAAGAAATAATATTTGTACAACTATTTTTTTAATAATTTTTGTGACAATTTTTTTTTTCATACTTACATTATGTTTTTACTTTCTCTCTCTATTACTTTGGTTTTTGTGTCAATACCTCTTTTTTTGTAAATTTATGGTTGTCATAAAAGTTGTTCAAATAACATACTTTCTCCGTCCCGCAATAGATGACCCATTTGAAAATGTTAAAATTTGAGTTAACTTATTTTGACAATATTTTTTTACTAATATACAAATTATATCGTATAAGATATCGTTAGATCCGTTTCGATGAATATTTTTAAAATATCAAATATTTATAATTTTTTATAATATATTATTCAAGATATTTAAACTCAAAATTATACATTGACATGCTTAATTAGGTCAACTGTGTCAAGTATTAAAAGACATAGGGAGTAACTCTTTTTTAAAATAATTACGTGCGTGGTTTTTTATGATAATGTCGATGATCACATTGTTAAATGAGAAATGTTAACAAATACATTTGTTAAAAAAGTTGGATGAAAAAACTTTATCTTATAAATTGTATTTCCATTACATTATAATTTTAAAAATTGATTTTTGTTTTAATAAACATATCAATTACACTTGTAAAAAAAACATATCAATTACAATGTTTGGTTAGAGCAGGATTATGCAGATTTTTTTTTCTTAACAATTGGACTTCACTAATAATGTTTATAGGCAATAAAGTTTAATGCATTTTAATGATGAGATCGTGTACATAACTCTATAAAAATAAAGATTTAATTGTTCTTTTATTTTTCAAGTTTTTCAATTGTGCGATTTTTCCACTCTATTTTTTAGGAGCTATTTTGGCTCACAAGCTTACCCCTTTATGATTTTAAAACCCATCACTCATGTGTGTTGGATTTATATGAGATCTTTGATAGTAATATAGATCCTTCATACCTAATCATACGTCTCCATTTCTTCTTTTTATCTTACTGTCTCCCTCGGTCTTTCACCATCAATTAATGGTATAATTTTCTGACATTTACCTTGATTCAGCTCAATATCTACCATATCTACTCCCTCCGTCCTAAATTATAAGCAAAAAATATCTATTCTTTTGTCCTAGATTATAAGAAAAAAATAAATTTTTATCATTGTTTCAAAAATTTATGTTTTTCAAAAGAAAATTAAATGTAAAGGGCATTCAATTTATTCTCTTTTTTATTTTCTCAATAACCAACAACCAATAAAAATTATTTTTACATCTTCTTATAAAATTTATTTCAAAGATAACACAAAAATTATGTTACAAACTACTATGTTAAGTGTGATTTTTTTCTTTTCTTATAATAAGGGACAGAGGAAGTATGATCTATTTGTCCACAAAACAACTTAACTTGCTGATACATTTTTTCAATTAACATTTATGATAATTCAAATCCAAGCTCAAATTAACCGATCAAACACAGAAGGAATGTTGATTGAAAGAAGCAAAAAACAAAACACACGAGCAATTGTTGTTCCTTTCTTTCTCCTTCTTTTCGTCTTTCCATCTTCATTACAAGCTCTTCCATAGATAAATAAGGAAAATGATAACTTGTGCGACACAAGTTAATGAGTCAAAAATAAAAATATTTTGTTGTAATTAATGAATTTAAATTTAATTTTTTTTATTTTGATTAATTAAATGCACAAATTTAAAATAATATTTCTACTTCTCGGTTGTTTAACATGTGCATTTTTTATATCCCCGTGCATTTTTTTAATCCCGTGAGCTTAGCTCAGTTGGTAGGGATATTGCATATTATATGCAGGAGCCGGTGTTCGAACCCCGGACACTGCACTTCTCCACAATTAATTATGCATTTTAAAGTACATGTTAGCATGACCCGATAAATAATAGCCATAAACAACTTAAACAAGTCATGTTAACCAATGCCCCTGAGGTACTAGTTAAAGAAACTAAAAAAAGGAAATTTTAGAATAAAAATAACACTTTTTATGCTTTCGAGGAGTTGAGAGCACAAATTTTAATATAATACTTCCTACAGTTGTTCCTTAATCAGTGTCCCAGGGGCAACGGTTAACATTTCTCTTCTCATAATTCACTAAACAAAATTTCACATTTTTGACCTCGAAATCTCAACATAAGATCGAAATTCAGAATTTTTCACACCATTAGATGAATTGATTTTTTTTTAGAATTTTGAAGAATTGATTACACAAGTGTTTTTGAAGACACTCATCAACACTTTAAAAAAAATTACTCAAGCGTATATGTATTACTTCCCCATTTCACAACATTTTCTTTTTGCACAAAAGGAGCCAAATACACAAGAATTTTGCTCTCCGCCCTGCAGCCATTCTCAAAATACCTCTGCGCTAATTAACTAACGCAAGTGTAAAAAAAATTAGACTTAGTTTTTACACATGCGTGACTTAAGTCACGATGTGTGAGTTAACTCACGCACAAATTAACACCTGCGTGAGTTAACTCACGCAGGTTCTGTTTTTCCATTCAATGTGATTATTAGTTACCAAGTCTTAGAGGGTGATACTTATGTAGTGTTCTTAGCCTTTATACAAGTCACAACTAACTTTCAGTTTGTTGAATTTACTCTAATGCTTTCCTCTATCAGTAGTAGATTTGCTTTGATCCTGCTACTTCTTGTGTAATAGACTGCTGCATAATTACTTGCTGGTAGTTGGCTATGAAACTTGAGGAATGGGGGTGTCTGAGATTGTAATAGAATAAAGGGTGTATGCTGAAATTGGGTGATGGATATATAAAGTTATGTTACGGACAGATCTCTGGGTGTTTGATGCTCTTCTAAAACAAATTTCCTAGACTTTATTCGGTGTCTGCAAAAAAGTGAATCAGTTTTTAAAATCGTGGCTATATTGCAATCTTTCATGTTTTTTGCAATCTTTCAAAACAGAACCTGCGTGAGTTAACTCACGCAGGTGTTAATTTGTGTGCAGCGTGACTTAAGTCACGCATGTGTAAAAATTAAGTCTAATTTTTTTTACACTTGCGTTAGTTAACTAGCGCAGGGGTATTTTGGGAATGGCTGCAGGACGCGAGCGAAAAGTGTAGGGCGGAGAGCAAAATTTAATACACAAAGGATACCTAAAACCTTTAGAGCAACAAACTATCATCAAGTCTCCCAAAAGAGGAACAACAAGGATATATAGCACCACTTTCAAAACATTAAATAGAAGACTTGGTTATAAGTGCAATGTGGATGTGGCTTCCCAACAGGCAAACAAGTCCACTTATTTTGGAAGTTGTGTTTGTGATTTGGATGGCCGGTTCATGACGGCTCAGACGCAACAGGGACATGGTCATATGTCGGTGTTTGAAGGTGAGGCTTCAACTCTTCTTGAAACAATCCGCTTCGCTCGTACCAAATGGCGTGAACGTGTAATTTTTGAAAGATACTCTCAAATGTTGGTGGCATCTCTAAAAGACAAGCATCATGAAACTTCTGAATTTTTTTGTTATTGTTTATAATATTATTTCTAAGTTAGCTTTGCATTTCAACTTTGAGCTGAAGTTTATTAGGCGACAAGCGAACATGGTTACTCATACCTTAGCATAAACGACATGTTCTTAAGATAGTTGCCATATTTTTTAGATTTCTCCTATATGTAGTGAACATTTGTTGATTAATGATATCGGTTAAGTTTGTTTCCTTCGGAAAAAAATAAAGTTAGACTTTTTTTGGTAAAATGTTTGAAATAAAGATACATTAACATCTACATATCATAATTGCTCCCCATGTATAGACGATCAACGTGGTATATTTCTTCTCATTAAAAAAAACATGGCATATTCCTTCAAAACAAAAAAAAAACATGGTAATACATTTTTTGATATATGGATTGTTGGAACGATGTAATGGTCGAGAATAACTTTATTCAACAACACATGAATGAAATCCTTATGTAATACAAGAAATTTTTTTCTCGTTTTTTTTTCTTTCGAAAACTAGGTATTCAGTCTAAAAATCGACTAATCTGAAAGGTATATTTTTCTTATCTTTTTTAGGCTACTAGGTTAGATTTATGTTCCCTAAATCTTTTGTTTTTATTTTTTCATAAATGAATTTCTAATTTATATAAAAAACATTTTATATTTTTCATTTTTAACACCATAAATGAATCAATATTCCATCATTTATCTTTCACGTCATTCTATTTTATTCACAAATGAAATTATTGAATCATTTTTGTGGGTGTGGCAACACTTATTTTTTAATAAGAAAAATTTAATTATTCAACAAAAGTTGCAATTCAACTACAATACTTTTGGTTCAAGCATTCCTTGAAGCGGGTGACTTTCCTGTTCTGATGAACCTTTTAGATATCCAATCAAGATAAGAAATTTATCAAGCCAATAGTAATTACTCCACCTGTCCCACAACATATGACATTTTATAAAAAAATTGTTGTATTTTATACATTTTTAACAATATCAATACAATTTTAATGTTTGTCTTCATCCAAAAACATTTGGATGAGATAATAAAAGATCTCTCCCAACTTAATTATAGATTATGAGTTAAATTCAGTTTTAAAAATGTAATAGTGTTAAATTTCTTCATTTGCTATCCTTTTGTGGTGGGTTCTTGGTGTTGTTGCAGGGGCGTTCTTTCCCTCTTAAGTTGTTTTGTGGTTGATGTTTATCCTTTTGTATTTTTTTGGGTGTTATATTTTTTTTTGATATCGGTGATGCTAGGGTTTTTCCTTATCTTCTAGATTCTTTTTTGTTGTTGGTGTTGAACATTCGTTCTCTTTTTCTTTTATATATATGTCATTAAAAAAAGTGTGAAATATTTAGAAGAATTTGTAATTCATTGTGATCCTGCGAACTCGAAAAATTAATCTCTGTGGTTTATCATAGGAGATACCAGTTCACACAAAACAAATTAAGGTTTCTATTTGTATTTATGCTTTCTTTTTTTTCTTTTCAATTGTTTAATTTTTAATTTTCATGCCAATCATGAATGATGTTTCTATGAAGTTACTCATAGTTTCTCTTCACCATACAAATTTAACTACATGTATGGATCTATATCAAATTGCTTAAATAACTTTAATATGCTACTGAGTGACTACTCTAGCTTCACTAACTATGAATTTTGAAGGAGTATTTATTGAACTAAGATCAGAAACGACCGTTAATTAGTTGAAGAAAATTATAGAGAATGTGATGCTAAAGTACTACAATAGCATACTGCTTACTAGCATATACTGCACAGTGCACACATATAAATGATATGATTAAATTAAACTAGAAATCTACTTGTTGCTCATATTGGCAACTAATTAATTAGTTAGGGAAAGACATCACAAGAAAATGATCCATTACAAATTCACAACACGCAACATCAGATCTAGCTACGATATCTTGATGCATGTAGCAACAGTTTCAAAGTGAGAGCTTCAAGTTAATACCTTCTTCTGTGTCTTCTTCCTTAATAATGTTAGCACAGTTAATATTATTGCTCTTAGAAGCACCCTCTTCAGCAAAATCTTCAAGTTTAAACGTAGGTTTCCAAACACCAACAACTTTATTTTCTTCCTTAATATTTTCACTCACTTTGTTCTTCCAACGGTCATGTGTCTCACGCATGCTTCTCACTAGAGCAAAAAATGTCTCTACTTTCTCTTCCTCTTCTTTTTGTTTTTCTTCATCTAATTCTTCGTTGCAAATTTTCCTCTTCTTGCTACCATTGATCTCCATGTTAAAAAAAAATGTATATATTGAGAATAAAATAAAATGATTGATGACAAGGGAAAGTGTGAGGAAAAAAAGATACCAAGAGCGCACGTAGTTTCTTGGTTGCTTCTTCGTTGTTTCTAAACTTTGTGATGAATATAAGGACATTATTCATGGTGTTTCATCATGACATGTTTTGGCCGTTATCATTAATTAAGTAAATTAAAAAGGAATCTAAATGACCAATATGCCACACAAGTACTTTTGTTGGATCGGACAAGTCAATGTGTAAGTCTTGCAAACACGTACATTTTTTTTTGTACCTAGCTTCTTTGAATGATGAGTAATTTATCCCAACCAAAAAATATTTACATTTTTTAGTAGTATATATAAACTATCTTCACCCCATCAATAAATTACTCATTTTAATTGGTTGGTGGGTAAATTATCTACCATTCTTTAAAAGTGATCTAAAAACCTTTTCAAAATAGAGAGACACATTCTACCATAAAAAAGGTGATTAATAAAGTATATTTTAATGATTGAAAAGTCTAAAATGCTAATTATTGCTGACACTATTATATTATACAAACAGAAATGTGAAGATATTTAAAAGAGAAAAATTAGATGAAACGTTACTAAAAATAAAAGAAATACATACAAATATGAGTGTGAAAATTCGGTTGGTGGAGAGAACCGGCCTAATATATTCAACGGATTCTTCAACTGAGGTTAGTCACTTCGGTAGAAATTTCATACCAATAACATATATAATAACTCAAAAATATGTATAAAATTGTGTGATATAATGTTATAATATATTAGAGATAGAATTACATACGTCCCCGTGAACTTAGCTCAATTGACAGGGACATTACATAATTTATACAGGGACCGGAGTTCGAACCTCAGACACCCCACTTCTCCACATCTAATTGTATGAGTTCTAATCACTAGATCAAAAAAGAGATAGAATTACATACCTTTATTAGCGTAATTGAAATATACACCAAATTAGCATTTAAAATATAGTTGTTGGTTTGATCAGAAAAAAGCTTGAAATTATCATTTACACCAATGTATAGTCGTATAAGTTAAAGAATCTTATATCGAATAAAAAAAGATGGTATAACAAAATGTTTATAATTGAGGGCAATTTTCACTTTATAAGTCGAATTTGTGATGTTGTCTTAGAAGGTCCAACCACATTTTCTAAGAGTATATATCTATAATTTGGTCATTAAATATCTCGTGTGGGTCACAAAATAAAAGATAATTTCAATTAGTAATTTTTGAGCAAAATATTATACTTATATATGCTAATCTTATTGTGAAGTTAGTCACAGACACACACTACTGAACTGAAGGAGTAATTCGATTCGAGTTCTAAAGCAGTGGACGAGAGGAAAAAACAAAATTCGATGAGGCGATTAGGTAATGGAATAATATGTTTCGTCATTGCACCTATGAGATGACGTCTTATCATTACGCAACAACTATATCATGCTGCTTTTCATTCTTATATACGGGTCATCATGTTTTTTTTTTTTTTATTAAAGAAGTTATGCTAACTAGTCTCTCCTAACATTATTTTTTTAGTAAAAGAGGGCATGCGTTTTTTGAACGAAAAAATACTAATGAGTTACACGAATATTTTTAAGCATGCACATCTCAACAATGTCATAAAAAAGGAGACTTAAGAACTTATTAGGAAAAGTCTCCATAATATGAATGTTAAAAGAGTTCAAAGAGAAGCCAAAATTAGGCATCCAATCAACACTTTTGTTTTCCTCATGTCAGGTATGATTGAAATGCATCTGCAGATCAACTTTCAAAGGTCTTGTATGCGACGCATCAAGATAGGTGGTTTGCCGTTAATTTTAACTTTCCTTGTGATCATGTCAACCGAAGTTTTTGAGTCACTTTTCACTTGAAGAGGTGGAAACATTGTCTCCAAAGAAGTTGCATTCCCAAGTACATTCCCCACATTTCACTTCATAGAACGTTACATTCTTTACTTTAATCAAATTTCTCTCAAACGAGTTAAACTTTTGCCAGTGTAATTATTATTTTTACATATGTTTGATTTATATTTCTAAGATCAAATTTTTTATAATAAATTCTTTAAACAATGTTTTTGACATTTCTTAACATGACCAAAAGATAAAATAAAACTTGTATTGAAAATATATTTTTTACTTTTTTAAATGTTTGATTAGACAAGTTTCAATATATTTTTAGTATATTTATTTTTTGGACTAGTGCTCTAAAAAAGTTTGTTGGCATTTTCCTATATATAGTACTATAAAAAAACAAAAAGGCTTGACTTGGAATTTCACTTTACCCAAGTCAATAGAAAAATAATAGAGTGAACAGAAATTCTTAAACTTTTATCGAAGTTACTCTTGCATACTACAAATGTATAGTACATTTATACACACATATAAAATAATGAACATCAATAATAGCAAATTCAATTATTATTATTAAAAAAAAGTTTATTTTGTCCATATATTTAAATACTATATATTTAATCTTGTGACTTCCCTCAAAAAAAGTCTTGTGACTATGCACACTAACTTCGGATAGAAGGGTATACATCAACTATTCAATTATTTAATAACATATAATTTATATATTTAATTACTTTGTATTAATTTTGAATTGATTTGAGCTATGTAATATAATAGTCAACAAAACTTTATACCATCGAAGAATTTTCTAAATAAGCATGTTTGTGTTTTTTGGCAAACTAGTTAATACTTGTTCCATCGTAAAGGTCGTGCGTTGCGCGATGTTTTTGGGTCGGATAAGACATGTTATTGCTCATATTTGAATAGGTCATAATCAGCTTATAAATGGATAAACCACCATTTTAGTCGTTAGAAGTGTAACTCATTGTCATAATCAACGGCAAAACTAGTTATTTTTTACAAGGAGACCAAATCTAAATAAATGAAATAAGAAATATTTTAATTGTTTTTCCTATTTCTACTAATATTTTACAAATAAACTCTTTCAGGATAGCTAAATATATACCGTTGGGGTAGGCAATTACAAAATATACTAACTGTGTCAAAGAATTTTTCCCTTCTACTATTTTTCTCATTCCATATCAAATATTGAATCACACTCACCACTATTCTACTTAATTGATGTATACCGTTGTTCCTGTTGTATTGTCTCAGGAGACATTGCATCGCTAACTGTCAATTACTAGTATTAATGCTTTTGTTACTCCATTGCATGATACATGTCCAAACAACATCAAAATACTCACACTTGAAGAAAAGGCGAGAATGAGTTCCATTCTCTTTTTTTTTACCCAAAATATACAATTGATCTCATTATATACCAACTTTGTTCAACCTGTCACAAGTTGGCAACCTGACATAAATAGCGAACCAATTAACAAACAAACATTTTGAAGGGACAAAGTCATTATAAATCATTTTCCTCCAATCAACTTTTCCAAACTCATTTCTTAAGATATTATTTATTTTCTTAATAGAAAAGTTTGGTTGTTTGAAGAACATCATCATAGGCACTTGCAAAATTCTTAGTTGCATCAAAGACCTTCGAAAAGTAGCATATTTCTCCCTTTTATGTAGTATTCGTGAATTCATTTTACGCAAAAATATCCTTCTTGTTAGCTAGGTTCTAGAATTGTTTACTAAAAGCAACTTGGTTCAAGCATTTCAAACCAATGCCATTCCACCCACCAACTGTCTTAGGTAAACAAATATACTCCCAAGCAACAAGAGCTCTTTTGGAATCATCAGATATATCAGACCATAGAAACATTCCACAAACAATTTGAATTAATTTGAGCACTTTCCGAGGAAGAGCAAATACTTGACTTCAATAAGTTTGTGCACCAAACTACACTAACTTAATGAGTTTTAATCTACCGGCATAAAATAACAACTTAGAGGAACGATTTTCAGTCCTACTAATTATTTTCTTTACCAAATATTGGCACTGCATAACAATTAGATTTTTTGGAGGATACAGGTACCCCAAGGTATCTAAAAGATAGCTCTCATTTGACAAGAATAAATTTAGTTAGAATTGCTTTTTATACAATCAGTTCTTCATCACCAAAGTAGATTGATCTTTTAGCTTGGTTATTTTAAAATCCTCAATATTAAATAAAGAAATAGAAATCCTAATTTCTTCTTGTTTTGTCTCTTTTAATTGTTGTCAAATGCTAACTAAAAAAACAATATTATTAATGAATGCTCTTTTATTTTTGGTCATATTTTTAAAATCTTATGATTACATATGAATGCTCATATCTTTTAATTCAACTGAGAAAAAGGGGACGATGGAAGAGAACATTAAACTGAAAATCCACATAAAATGACACAAACACAACAACAAAGCCATGCTTGAGGCTGCAAGATACGATTCCAAGGATGCTTAAGGAAGAACGACTCTTCAATGTCAAATTTCAATTCTATATTCCTGCACACTTGAACAAACTTCAAAGCACCCAATTGTTCTTCTATACATTGTTATCTTTATAGACATTGTTCTAAAACCCATCTTGTTTCAACAAAATTATAATATGTATATACATGTTCTCTTGGATCGAGCAACTCTCGGAGTCAAGGGCATGAGTCTTTTCCAAATGAAATTAGTGTACATATTGTTGTAATTATTTCAACCCTCCAACAAAAGTAAGTGATAATTTTTTAGGCTTTTTTTTACCAACTTTGCCCATTTGTTTTTCTTTTAAAAAAGTTGAACTTTGGTAGTTTGGTTGTTATATTTCTGTCTCTCTAGCGAGTTCATGATAGTTTGGATAAGTTGGGGATTTTTATGAAAGGTTTCTCAGACTTAGAAGGTTCAAATTATGACAAGAAGATGATTGAAGCAAATGAGAAACTAACCAATCTTAAAATATGTTACAAAAACTGTCATATGATCTAAATGTTTCTTTTCCGATTAGCATTTGGCATAAAACAAATTAGAAGAAACAAGTTAAGATTTTCTTTTCCGGATTTTAAAATAACCTAGGCACCTTTCTTTTATTTCATTTTGGTCCCTCATGCCACATAATCAAGCCACTTGTCATAAAAAGTGATATATCACTTTTTTTTTACATAGTTAACAGCCCAAACTAACGTTAAGGACCAAAATAACTAATGAGAGAAGAGTCAAAGATTATTTTATGCTTTAGTGCGTGTCAAGGACTAATGACAGCAAAACCCTATATTCTGAACCAAATTATAAACCAATTCGTGACTAAAACCACCACTCTATTTTTATTTATTTTAAAAATAGTTATTTTATTAAATAAAGCATCCGGTAAAACATCAACTTAAATACACTTTGATCTCTATCTATCTTTCATAAAGGATTGCAAATGACATACACTATCAGTCTATCACATGCTACACAATCGGAACCTCCCTTTTCTTATCCATCTAAAAAGTTAAATAAAAATTTGCTGAACGTGGAAAAGGATTAAATAATTCACACACTTGCTCCGCAATAGATTCACAATTGTTGATCAGTCACGTTCTAGCTTAAGTTTTCTGAGTCTGCATTCCAAGAAAGTTAGTAGTTGCAATTAGAACGAATACACAAATAATTAGTCTTCAAACATGTAAGTTTTGGTCAGATTTGTACGTAATTTTTGTGAAACGACAAATACATTAGTCATTATGCCATTGTAAAGTGTTAGTCAAAATAATCTTTTTATTAGCATTTTTTTAGAGGCTATATAACGTGAGACATTAATTAGTCATTAGTCAATGTAATTTAAAGGACTAATAATATGTCTATAAAATCTTGACAAAAAAAAAGTGTCTATAAAATGTAAGTCTATCAAGAATTTCTGCCAAAAAAAAAAAGTCTATCAAGAATTAATTTGCCAACAATTAGTCATTGCACAATTGCAATTATTTATAAATTTATCTCGGTGAGATAACCTAAATTATAAGTTAGCCTATAATGAACAACTTACATTCTTACAACACCTTCAAAGGTAGAAATTTACGAAGGGACGATTTTGAATGTTATTTTACAATTTCATGTAAAATTAGATAATTTGCGAAAATGAGGAGTTACAAACCATGTTAAAGACCAAGTCCTTTCCCATAGAACGAAATAGAAAAAAGAAAAAAACTAAAATTGGCATATGCTAATTAGTTGGCACCTTTCGGTGTTGTGGCTATGTGTTTAAATTAAGAAGGCACCATTAGGGACAAATGTGCTGAGTATTTTCCTAGCTTTAAATTGTTTCATAAACAATACTCTTTCTTTTACAAATATTTCATTTTTTTTAATGACAACGATTAATATATTAATTGTTATGTAATAATTTATTTACTTATTAGAACTTGAACCTTGTACATTTAACTCTATCAACTCTTTTATTTTCTTAACTCAAATCAAATCAGATGAGCTAAACCATGTTTGCTTGCTAGTAATTAAGCACACTTTGCAGACAAATGCGTTGAATATTTTCCTAGCTTTAAATTGTTTCATAAGTAATTTTTTATTTTTTTTTACAAATCATTCATCGCTACATGTTTGCTAGCTAGTAATTAAGCATACCTTGCATTGATATGAACTAACACACTGATTTTTATTACAACTAGCTTGCATAAAAGCGAGTTAAGATTATCTTCATTTATAATTATCTCTATTTTTTTTTATTTAAAGTTTGTGTATATTTCTCTTCAAATTGTATATTTCATTTATTTTTTCAAATGGAGAGGAACCAAACCCATAAAAGCCACCCAACCTTCCCGTACCCACATTTTGCTTTATGTTCATTTCATTTC
>Ga0209282_1000867_pt1 | contig 15642 bp, 8 predicted proteins | sample Mtrugardesep15_FD_187529 | JGI IMG/M metagenome (GOLD analysis project Ga0209282, IMG submission 187529) | Root nodule microbial communities of legume samples collected from California, USA - M. trunc garden sep15 (SPAdes) (version 2) | ecosystem: Host-associated > Plants > Roots > Nodule...
TAACCTTCTTTAATCATAAGCATATAATTTCTAAAAAAGGTTTAATCATGTTGTTGTTTATTGAATTTCATTGATGTTATAAAAGTTATGTTAAATTCAATCAGAATTGTTGAAAGTGTATGCAATCCCATGAACTAATGTAAGAAAGTGATGTCTAGGTTGTAGAATAACAGTAAGTAATGTTTCCTATCAATTTTGGGGTTTGGGTTGTCAAAATTAGGGTTTTGTAGTGAGAACAGAGGTCTGTTTGTAGACCTGTCTGTCGTTGCTCGCCACCGCGAGTGCTCAAACTCGCCTAGCGAGTAGAAGTCATTGCTCGCCCAGCGAGTGATCTTAGTCGCCTGACGAGTAGCTCCCAACTCGCCATAGCAAGTGTTTTTCCTCGCCTAGCGAGTTGTTCAGTAGAAAAATGGATGTTCGTATAAATGATGTTATGGGTCAGGTTTATATGAATTTGAGTGCCTCTTCATGTTTAGAAATGATTAGACAACTTTTAGTATCAAATCTGGGCATTGGGAAGTTAAAAATTGGGATTTTTGGGTGAAAAATGTCTAGTTCCCGAAGCTACCTGTGTTAGCTCGCCTTCGGCGAGTGATCTTGCTCGCCTAGCGAGTGGTCCATATGTGAACTCGCCACAACGAGTAGTTGTGCTCGCCTCGCGAGTTGTTCAATAGCAGACTGCCTGTTTTGCGTTCTTGTGTCTTTTTCACACGTTTCTGTTTTGAGTCGGACTTTGTCATAAACATGAAAATTGTTGATAACTGATTTATCTTTCCAGTGGTTTTGAGTTGATGTGCAAGTTTTTTGTGGTTGATTTAATATGATTTTATGATGTTGATGTTGTTGCAATTAAGTTGTGTCATTGCATAAGCATTGTCAAGCGAAGGGGGTTGTAGTCTGTCAAGTCGAATATGACTTTAGCGAAGGGAGCTGTAACTCTGTTGTTTCTTAAACGAAGGGGGTTGTAGCCTGTCAAGTCAAATATGACTTTAGCGAAGGGTGTTGTAGCTCTGTTGGTACCACATGCATAATTATGCTGCATTTGTTTAGTAGTTGTTGCATTGTCGAGTCGTTGCTGCTGCATTGTTGAAAGAGTTAAATGATGATTCTAGTTGGAATTATATGAATTGTTGTTGTTTGTATTGATTAATTCTTTACATGAACTGTTGTTTATTATTATTGAATGTGAAATCTCACTCCTTCTGTTTGAATGTTGCCTCTACGTGGGTAACGTGCAGATAACCAGGAGTAACCGCTGATGTGAGTTGATTCCTCGTGTCGTCATAGGAGTCATGATCTGATACGTAACGAGATGGGGATATTTATATGTTTTGTTTTCCTTGTTAGGTATTTCTTTATAAGTTGATGTTGAGCCACTTTTGGATTTGAAATTTTATTATGTTGTTGATGTTGAGGCCTTAGTGCCAAGTTTCTATTAAAACGTTGAATATTTTCCGCTGCGACATTATTTTAAATTATCAAAGGAAGTTGTTTAAATAAATAGCAAATTTAACTCTATTTATATTTAGTGATATTTTGAAGAACGAAATGTGACATACTGTTTGCAATGAACTCTGATTTATTATATATTATTCATATGTTGGAAAAACGGGGTGTTAAAATCATCTTCCTGATGCTTCGTTCATCATTGTTATCCTTTTCAACTAATTTGACATTTGTTTAATGTGTAGAAGCTCCGTTCGTTATTATTAATGTATCATTTACTCTATTCAAATTATCATACAAAGACCAATTTGATATTAAATTTGATGATGCATGGAATTAATTGATAACAAGTTTTACAATTTAGGGACGAATTTGATATATTTTGCCAAAAAACTGCTTTGTATTCTAAAGTTTATGTCAACTCAAAACTATATGTTGATATCAATTGCATTCAAAAAAGGACTAAATTTATATTAATGGTGATAATGCAGGGACATTAACATAAAAGACTATTTATTCAAAAAAAAAACATAAAAGACTAATTTGATATTATAAAAAAAAAAGAGAGACTAATTTGATATTAATTGTGATAATGCTTACAAAACAAAGAGACATACTTATATCACGTACAAACTTACATAGTATAAGAAATTAAAAATATCTTTAAAAAAAATTAAAATAGTAATTTATCTTCTTTTTTTTACTAAAAAATAGTAATTTTATCTTAAAATTGATATACTTTATATTATATATTAAATACATTATTTTAGTAGAAATAATTGTTGTTTTTTAAAAGAAGAAAAAAAACATTATCATTTAGAGTTGTTTTAACATATGCAATATTATATGAGATAGACAAAAGTAAATAATTTTTATTCATTCATTCATAACCCCATTTTGTCCACAACCTCTTCCTTCATACAAATTACCCAAACACATGAGAAGTAAACATAGACTAACGTTCCTCTCAACAGTAAAAAATAAAAATAAACTAATGTTTTTCATTAAACTTAATAACTGCTTTTTCCAGCTGACTCCACTTCTGCTCCAATGTTCCAATGTATCCAACTGACATCCTCACCATCCCTGGTGTGATTCCAGCAAGTTTCTGTTCCTCCTCATTCAGCTCACTACTTGTGCTACTACCAGAGCAAGACATTAGGGTTTCATAATACCCTAAACTCACAGCCATAAAACCAAAATGAGCATAGTTTTGCAAGTAACTCATGAATTGGTTAGCTTTCTCCACTGTCCCCATATCAACACAAAGAATCCCACCATAACCATAACTTTTGTTGCCTATGGATTTCAACAGTTCATGTTGTGGGTGATCTTCAAGGCCAGGATAGATCACATTGAGTCCTAATTTTTTGAGCCTGGTTGCAAATTCCAATGCACGATGACAGTGTTCTTTCATGCGAAGGCCCAGGTGTGGGATCCTTTCTGACAGTTCAAATGCTACCTTTGGGTTCATTGTTGGCCCCAACAGCATTAAGGACCCTTGAATTCCCATCAATGTATTCACAAAACTTGCTGACCCACACACCGCTCCTGTCATTTTCAATGTTTCAAATCAAAGTTGTACACGTTTTTTTATTTGAGTTTTTCTATATGTGCAAATATGCACATGTTAAGAAGTTTAAAGTAGTAATTTTGACTTGAAACTTGTGTTTTTTATATTAAATATGTAATTTTTAATCAATAATTGTTGGTTTTCAATAAAAAACTACTACTTCTAGTTACCTTAACCTGTGCAATATTGCACATCCTTTTTATTTTGAGAGGAGTACTTGGAAATATTATAAATCAGAATCAAACTTACATTTTTTTTAAAGGTGAATCAAAATGACTTATTTACTTAATTAAATTGGACAAATTAATAAACTGTGAAATAATACAAAGAATGAAGATTTATAAAGAAAAGTAAGGAAAACAAATTAAAAACACCAATAGAAATATACTTGCCACGACATTACTCTATTCGGTCTCTATTATAAAAGAGTTTTTCCTTTTTAGATTCACTCGATAAATTATGTATTTAGTTAATAATATAGATCAAATATATAATTTATTGAACAAATTTATAAAAAAAAATCTTATATAACAAAGACGAGAGCCATTTTAAAATTAATTATATGATTTGGTAAAATTGATATTTTATTTTATTTTTTATTGGAACGGAGGGAGTATAATTTTGGTAAATATTGAATAATATATTTCAAACAAAGGAAAGGAATATTTTCCATTTGTCAAAAACAAAAATTATTCAACTATTTACCTAATATGGTGAAACACAAGTTTGGTAATACATAATAGTTGTTATAATCATGTGAAAGGAAAGAGCCAAACCTGCAATAATGTCACCACCACCACTGATAAACTTAGAGATACTGTGAACAACCACATCTGCACCAAGACGAGCAGGAGAAAGTACCATAGGAGCAAAGGTGTTATCAACCACCACAGTCACTCCCTTTTTGTGTGCAATCCTAGCTAGCTCAGGAGTATTAGCCACATTCAAGCTTGGATTTGCAATTGACTCAAAATACAGCACTTTGGTCTTCCCTTCCACTATTGCATTCTCAACTGCTTCCAAATCGGATATGTCAACAAAAGTTGTGCTTATGTTGCAAGTCCTCACAAAGAAATGCTGCAAAAGTGCATGGGTCCCACCATAAAGAGTACTAGAAGCCACAACATGTCCGCCGTGACTGCAGAGTTGTAACAAAACTGCAGAAATGGCAGACATGCCACTGGCTGTACAATAGGCGGCCTCAGTGCCTTCGAGTGCCGCCATCTTACGGCTGAGATTGAGGACGGTTGGGTTGAAATGACGGCTGTAGACGTAGTAATTGCCTTCATGACCAAGCTCTCCAGCAAATATTTTGCGGAGAGTATCTGGTTCCATGACGGTGAATGTGGCAGAGGCCTCAATCGACATGTTAACCCCGCCATGTTCGCCAAATTCATGGCGGGCAATGGCGAGTGCGGCCTCTGGGTCTACGTCAGACTCTCCGCCATTGAATTTTGTTTTCTTGGCGTCATTGACAACCTGGTTTTCGAGGCTGCGTTTGTTGTTGAGACCATTAACATTAACCAATGTATCCGCCATGTATTCTCAAAAGCAAAAAACGAACAAGAGTTAGAGAAAATAAAGTGGAGAGAGAGAGAGAAAAAGAGGTTATTGTGTACAATTTGCAAATGGAGTTAGACTAAGCCCCTATTTATGTGTTTTTTGTGAGTTCACGTTTCATTTGTTGGTTATGAATCTAGACGTGATGTTTGTGTCTGGGTGTACTTTTCTCATTTTTGGTTACGGGTTAATCTAAAATGGAAAAGTTATTACGGATAAGTGTAACAACAACGTAGGGGATTTGGATCCAACGGTTTTACTGATATGTAGAGAATCATGCATGGCATATACGGTTACTTTTTGGGGGTTATGTCTTTTTTTGACTCACCAACCATATTTTATTTTCTTCTGTTTTTAGGCGCATTCTAACATAAGCAACTGAAACATATCGGAAAATGTGCGTGAGAGAAAATACGACAAACGCATCTTACAAATCTCTTCTCTCAATTTATCAAATTTAATTTTCGGTCGAAATAATTAAAGCATTCAAAAAAGGAGATTATTTATAAATTTTATGAAAAAAAATGTTTTTTTTTTAAGTTTTAATGTGTTGAATACTTAATTTCTAAAAAAAAAATCTTTGAATTTTAAAACAAGGGTCTTTCGTTTGAAACACTTGTTAGCATTTTCCATAATTAAATTGTCTCCATATTCTTTGTTTCGATTCTTGTTTTAGAACACAAGTTAATCCAAGCCATAGGTACATAGATTCATAATAGTGGAGAAGGAAAGAATAATAAGAAGAAAAACGAAAGAAAAAAGTATTTTTTTTAAATTAATTTTTTCCATTAAGAAGGCTTGTTAATGGTGGAAATTGTGATTAAAGCTGCATAGTAAAATAAAATTGGAAAAAAATATAGCATTTTTCTGGAAAAAATCAGCCCCAAAATTGATATTGAAGATATTTTTTTCACTAAAATTTGAAAGAAACAGAAAGGAAACATATGAACCTATGACGTTCAATTTGTTTTATCTTTAGTTCAAATTGATTGAGCTACTCATCTTCCTTTAAAAATAGACGATAATTGGTTTTCGTTCATTATAAGATTTTTCTGCTAATATAAGATTAATTTATTAGATTAATAAATATTGTCAGTGTAAAAATATATTTTCAGTTTTACCAATTAAATCAGTTTTATATTGACAACGCATTAAAAGAGGATTATGAAAAGTCGGAGCTTCTTGAATCTTTTTTTTTTGGGTAGATAGACGAAATAACAAAGTCATTATAAACTCACATATACAAGTGGAGGTACCGGGTTCGAACCCCAGTCATGGCATCCAGCTAACAATTTCAATGCTTCTTGAATCTAATCCATGCTTAAATATATTGACAACGCCTAATAAAAAAAGACTCCGCCTAATTTATCCTCAATTTTAATTTTAATATTGAGACTCTTGATATTTCTGTTGTAAATACATATAATCCTCCTTTTCCTTCTTTAAAAAAAATCCTCCTTTTCCTTCTTTCAAAAAAAAAAAAATCCTCCTTTTCTTTTTCTCATATAACAAAAACATGACATAATTTTATTAAAATTAACTGCATTCAACAAGACCTTCATTTAAAGAAAATTATTTATGTTATAAAAAAGTTTCTTAAATGTTTTTTTTTTTAAAAAAAAATTCTAAAATACTTTTTGGGTCAATGTTTTGAGCACTATGTAATATGACAAAAAAACATACAAATTTACACATTGAAAGTTTTTTTACACTTTCATTAAAAAATTCTTACAATCACACACATCAAGAAAAATATAAAATAAAAGAGAGTGAATTATTTTTACTAAATTATTATTATTATTATTATTATTATTATTATTATTAATAAATTATTATTATTATTATTATTATTATTATTATTATTATTATTATTATTATTATTATTATTATTATTATTATTATTATTATTATTATTATTATCATCATCATCATCATCATTATTACCATTTTATTCACAATTATCATAAATGCAAACTGGAATATTACATAGAACTTATATTTGAACTTATTTACATGGCACAATTCTAAATTAGAAATATTTTGGGCACACCGAAAATAAATGATGTTAAATCAGATGAAATCTTATACGGTCACAAATATTTTAGCACACTATTTAGACACACATATTAGAATAAGGTAGAAAAAAAATGATATATACTTTTAAAATGATTAAATGATATACATTTTTATGTGAGCGTGTCTAAATGATTGTGATCATCCAAATATTTTTCATTCAATGAAATGATTAGATTATTTCTCTTTTATTTTTTTCATTTGTGTATGTTCTCAAATATTTTTTATTTTAGGTTGTGTCCTTGTAAGACATTCTACCAAAATATATATACATAATAATATATATTATACACATAATTTACATGCAATTTTTTTATAAAATATCATTTATAATCTACACATGGTAGCGTAATAAAAAGAGCAAAAAAACAGACACATAAATGTCTGTCTTTCCGCTAGTAATAATAATATTTAAAGACAACTGTATTTATATACCAAAATATATTCGGCACAATCCTAATATTGGTTCTTCTTTTTCTCTAGCAGTAATTGTGTTTGCATTTTAATGTCTAATTTTCTTATTATTGCAAAAGAAAATGCAAAACAAGTGCCAACCTGCTCAACATTGATATTTACTATCGGAATAAAAGCATGAATTGTGTACAAATATTTTTGTATAGTATGAAAATTTTATTCAAAACTTTGGGGATGCCAAGGCCTCTCCCCGTCAGAACATAGCTCCGTCGGTGATCTCAAATCAAAGCTGATTTAGACTACAAGATGGAGAAGAAGAAACCCTTTTTAACAAACATATTAACCTCACAAGAGGAGTGAAAGTCTCTGTTGACCATCATATAATCTTCACATATACCGCAAAGTAGTTTTGAAGATATTATGAATAGTATTGGCTTGGGACCTGGGAGTGTACTCCTTCTCAAGGTCTCATATTCGATTATCTCTTGTGCCAATTTGAGGGGGTTAGTTTAGCTTCTTCAAAAAAAAGATATTATGAATAGTCAAAACTGAATCGGTGAATTTTATAATGAAATATTATGATTTTTAGAATAAAAATATGGAAAAAAGATGAGTTATTTGTAGGCGCAACACCACCTAGATTGCAACTAAAATAATAGGGCAAGTAAAGCGTCCTTAATTGGTCAAAAATTTATTTATTAGCCATACATCTCCTGCAACGATGTCGTCCAAGTTTTGGGTATATTTAAGATTATATAATCTGAAAACATCATTTAAAAGGTTCAAATTATATAATGAGAAGAGTGTCCAATTTATGTAAAAACTTTTTCATTGGTGGAGTGGCACAGTTTGAGTTATATAATTTGAACTCGTTAAAACCATTTTTTTTAAAAGAAAAACCATTTTTTTTGTCGTCTACATTGTTGATAGTTTATGTGCTCCATAACACAAAACCTTCTATAAACTTGTCTGTGTGATTCATTACAAACCTCACCACATAACATTGAACACTTATCAAGTACAGTTGAACACTAAGCTAGGTGCAATGAGCTACAATATGGGAAAATCCAATATGTTTAGGGTTCGTGCTAATGTTATGATGTTTGGGATGAAGGATCAGATGGACCAAATTAGTGGTCGTCTCAATCGCAGAGATACAAGAAGGGTTGTGTTAGCCTACATTTTATCTTATGTTTTTCGACGGGTAGAAAGAGGATTAAAGCTGCAAAATCTTCTAAGTCCATGGTTGAAGTTACTGAGTTCGACGGAGATTGGAATGCTTTCGACAGAAAACTATAAATTCAACATAATATTGAATTGTGAAGAAGCAAGTTCAAGTGTCCAGACACACGAGAGCCATTCAGTTCATAGTCGTTTAGTTTTGCAGTTATTTTCTCTATATATATAGTAGTTTTTCATAGGAAAAACGGGTCACAAATCATTATTATAGAATTCTAACACTTAAAGTACCAACGTCTAGAGAAAGGAATCACAAAATGTATGTAACTTGATTTGGAGAACCACCTTTTAATTCAATGCAATGCAGTTTACTTTTTCTTTAATTTTGTTGTTTCTGAATCTTTAAGTTTTTACTTGTTTTACGTCACTGATTATTGTCGAAAGACAGTTATCTTCATATAAAAAACAGTTTTCTTCATCTTGTTCATAAAACAAACTATGAATATGATGAACATTCATACATTTTATGGAAAAAGAGTGTGTAACATGTTCTACGATTTCTGGTTTGATCCTGCTTGTAATAATCAAAACTAGTCTTATTGCTTACCAAAAACACCGACAAACAGGTGGACAATGTTGAATATCACTGTTCTTCAATCAACTCAGATGGAAACATTTGATTTAGCCAAATGAAACTATGGAACAACAACGACGTGAGAATCATGTTTTGCATATTTGGTAAGTATAGTTCGAAGGGACCGGTTGAGTTTGACTGTTCTTGGTGAGATATTTTCATGATATTTAAAAAAGTTTGATTCAGCCCAAGACCTAGGAAGAAGTCAATGCTTGCATTGATAGACCCAATGAAAAAAAAATCGGTTGATCTGAAATCTTGTTTGTGTTTAATTATTTGTTGCAAGTATTATTGTTGTTGTTTTACGTGTTAAAATTATGTTGTGGTCTTCTAACAAATTTTTCTCTTGTATGTGTTCTGAATACGTTCAAATTTTTCTCTTTTATGTAACCAACAAAAATACGTTCAGATTATATAATCTAAAATACTCCAAAACCTTTTCGGGTTATATAATTCAAACGAGGACAATATGGTAAAAGCAGAGGGCAAACAATAGAAAAGTATATTGGGAAAAGAAATTCACTGTAAGTAAGGGTTGCGCTTGTTGGGCCAAGGACCAATTTGAAGAAGGATTGAGCTAAAACTGAGAACATTAGTAAAAGGCTGGTCTTGAAATAGAAACTTCTCAAATTGCTCAACTAATTGCTTGTAATTTATGATTGAATTTTTTTGTGTCTAAATTCCAATGGATTCTAACTCTTAATCAACACATTTCTAAAAAGTGAACAATTTGAAAGGTCTGTTGAATGTTCAATCTTAAAGACCCATTAGTAATGAGGTCAAAAGATTTAGGGTCATGCTTAATTTTTTTAGACATTTTATGTTTTTAGTTTTAAGGAAGAAAAAATAATAATTTGAAGTCGAAGATAACACTTTGAGACTTTTGAGACATTGATTGCATAATTTTCCTCTTTTTAATAGAGAAATGGTATTTGAACATTTATTTTGTGGCAACTTTATCTTTCATATTCACATTATTTTTTACTTTATCACTCTGTTGTTTTGATTTTCGTGCAAATACATCATTTTTCTTTCTAAATTATTGTAGTGTCATAAGTTGTCAATCAAATGGTTGTTCAAATAATACTCCTCTTTTTAATATAATACTGTCCATGTCGGTGCCCTCCCCAAGCGAACCGGTTAGCATTTGCCAAAGATTTAAAGCTTCTTACATAAGTGATTAACATTGCGAATACACCTTCTGATTACTAATATAAGTAAAATGCATTGAATAATTTATTATCTGGTGTGTGTGTGTGTGTATAGACACACACACACTTAAGTTATTCAATGAATCTTAAAATAATTGTTTTGTTTATAAGTATGTACTTGATAGTACTTGAGTAGGGCTAGAAATAAGTCGGGTCGAAGCAAATTTGACGGAGCTCGAATCGACTCCATAAGAATTGGTTCAACTCAAAACTCGACTCGAATTTAAAATGAGCCTTTTTTTAGCTCGAATTAGACTTGATAAAAATTCACAAATAACTCGGTTCGACTAGTTAAGTTCAACTCGTTTACTTAAATCACATAATTCAAAAATTGTAACTAATTTTTTTTTACCATAGTTACGTAATTCACCTAAAATGTCTGAGAACCACTTTACACTTACGTTTTTGTCGGTTGCGAAACCATGGATACTATCACCCCATTAATTGGATAAGGAACCCACACATTATTTTCTAAAAGTGCATTTATTTGGTTTAGGCAATGCAAAAAGCTTATACACGTGGGTATTCCGTTCGAATCAAATTTGATTTGATTGAGTTTGAGTTTAGGTTTTTCCGATCTTAAAATATGGGTATGGGACGGGTAATGAAATATAAATACCTACTCCGAACTCATACCTAAATCTGTCTCAAATGTAGAAAACCAATTTATTATATTTTTATATAAATAGACACTCAAACCCTAAATCATTTTACTCATATAGTTAAAGTCTAAGTCTTTTGGATGACATTCACTTATCATACCTCTCAGCCGCTTTCTTCTCCTTCACCATAATCATTGATCGCCAACATCTCTTTGATGGATAATGTATTACAACATTGCGCTCAAGGCTAAAAATACTTTTATTTTTATCAAAATAATTATCTGCTGCAAAGATGAAATTGGGGCGGGGATACGTCAATCCATTGAAGATGGGGATGAGATTCGATTTCTTATCTCTACTAGATATAAGTATGGTAACAAATAAATATATGGAAATAAGATATAAAGACGTATAAGGTAAAACCCGTCCTATTACATGCCTAATTTGGATTCCGTTGTACAACTAAGTGATAATACACCTTCCTTTTATATATTATTCATCTTTTCTAATGGTTAAAAGCTTTCGACGTGGGACTAATTTCACGTTAGTGTAAAGAGCTTAAATACAAAGACAATATGCTATGAACTTTTGACTTGTGACTACTTTTTTTTTTAAATGGACTACAAGGACACTAACGTTATAATCGATTATATTTAAAACAACTTTCCATTTTCAAACTCATACATATATTTTCATGTAATCGAGTCAACTTATAAACCAAACATATCAAATTATGTATAGTTTAAGTTTAACATATTTGTATACGAATTTGATTTTTAATTTTAATTTAATTTATTTAGTTCATGAATTAAATTTAATGAGTTAATTATCGAATCGAACCCTTTTTAGTTATATCTGTTCATTGTGTGCCCTATATTTGCGGAAAAAAAGGCGGTTTTGACTTTTTGCTGGGCAGGCTAGCTAGCTAATGCTATCCTCCGTGTCAAATCTGTGTGCTTTCAAGTGTCCAGTGTCAATTTTGATGCTCAAACAAATGGGAAGGATCCCAATATTTTCCCCATCAAAGGTGGAAATCATTTTGCTTTAGCCGACCTTTTCAAAATCAAACTTTTCTCAAGGTTTTTTTATTTATTTATTTTGTTTTATAATATTAAAATAATTAAACAACTTTTAAAATCTTCTTTCAGAAAATAAAAGTTAAAATCAATTATGAATTTAAATGGTTAGAGTTTTATCATATCACAATTGTCTAATCATTTAAATAATTAAACTTTTATATCAACCTTAAAATCATACAAACATGTTAAATAATTATATCGTAGTAAATGAAAATTACTTTCGTTTTTTTCACATTCAATCATTAAAGATATTTAAGTTTATTTCAAACGAAATATTTGAGTTTTATCATAAAAATATAATGATAGGTTGACCATCATACACCTATTGTATCTCTATACATAAGAATGACATGTGGCGATGTGACTCCCACATATTCATCAACTTTGTCTTCCACTTTCTCTTCTCTATGGTATGGCACGAGGGTGCATAAATAGTAAAAAAAATGTCAACTTATAATTAATCCATTTCAAAGTATAATATGATTTATACTATTATTTGATTGACAATTATGAAATATTTTAATTTTAATATATGTTAAAATTCACACTTAAAAGTGTGTACTACATATTAGGACAAAATTGTAGAAAGAAAACCGTGGACGGATTTGGGACTTTAAAATTGCAATATGGGGCGGTCTATGGGCGTGGCTGGCTGTTAAATAAATACTTGGTGCTGTCTCGGTTTCATTTTAGAATGCAAAAAACACATAAATAACCCATTTTCCTTCTCAACCATTTTCATTTTCTTCTTCACAAACAAGCTCAACCATCTTTGAAAATCCATTGCCAACAACATGTGTAGATCTGTTGATTATCCCTCACACTCACATATCAATCCTAATGGAGAAAGTGGTCCATTTACAATCACCAACTTAGATTTTAACGAACTCGTTCCAAGAGAAAACACCATGCTGGTTGCAAAGACTAAGAACATAAAGCACATCAACAACTACAAGTTGAAGTTAGAGGACATTCCAGAGGAAACAGAACTTGAAGATGAGACTCATCCAGAACTTGAAGAAGCTTGTGTCCACTTAGAAATGGATTTGCAAGTACTAAGGAAGTCTCTTGATATGGGACTTTGTGTACTTTGTCTTGGTGTTGGTTACATGGTTTCTACTAAATTTCGTCCACGACCCAAGTTTTTTTCACTTTTATCATCTTCCTCTTTTTTGTTCTTCTAACATATGTAGTTTGATAGAACTAATATTCAATCTCCTTTTTTGTACTTATCCATTTTGTATCAATTGCTTACTACGATAATGAAGTTTTGTGAATTATGAGTTTCTATCCTATCAAGGTTTCAACAACAATTCTTTTATTTATAGTGGAAAAATAAAATATTTACATTTTTCAAGTTTGATGAATGAACTATAAAGGGGTTGGAGCTTAAAGAGTTAAAGCATCCACACATGTATTGTAACAATTTTACCAAATATAAATGACAAAATATTTACATTTTACACCCAGAATGAATGAAGAGGAGCTGAAATTGTTGGTGGTGGCCGGGTTCAAACCCAGACCTTGCATATATTATGCATTGTTTCCACCAACTGAGCTAAGTTCATGAGGACAAATACAATTATGATTAAGCTAACCAATAACTAACGATGTACATTTAATTCCACCCTAATTAAGTAAAAACCGGACAACCTTGAACTTCAAATCCTTTGGTCGTTGGACAATGAGCTAAAGGACAACCATCAAGGTTATTTCCCCACCAATCAATACTTATTTCCTCTAATCCTAAACAAAGGTACAAAACCACACCCATGAAAGCAAGACCAGCATCCAAAGCACCAGACAACACATAATTATGACGCTGCCACCATTCTGGTTTATACCTATACACAACAAACCCAGACAAAAAACCAACAATGATCCAACTAGTGTAATTCACTGCTGTAGCTGGTGGCATCATTCCAGTAGCACCTATCAACACAGGCATGTTGATGAGTTTAATCCATTCTTGTTGTGGAAAGGCTCTTGTAGCTAACCAAACTAGTAAAGGAGCAATGGCTCCACCTAAGAAGAACCAGTTTATATTCTCGTAGGTTCCTAAGTTTCCGAAGATTCTTCTTGGACCAATTAAGCCCCAAATAACTGATGCATCGTAGAATACTGTGTCACCTGGACATGTCCAAACTGAGGATGTGTCTTTGCATATGTCTGGTATGCTTTCCATTAACCACCATGCAGTGCTTAAGTACACTAGACCCGCAATTAGTGTTCCCACAACCTAATAATCAAAGTTCAAAGGAAGGTTTTACTAAATCCATTTTTTTTATAAATTTAATCATAAAGTCTAGAAATGAAAGTAAGATGAATATTTAGAAATGTGATTGTCTGCGGCTAGAAATTTGACCTATTCTCACGGTCAGCATATCTGTGATCACCGGATCGAGATCAGACGATATAGATTTTAATGTAGACTATTTTATTTTCAAATATAAAATACCGATCTTGAAGTTTAGATATTTTGATCTTCATCTAATGATCACATATGTGTTGATTGCCTGAACGCGTCAAATTGCGGACCGCAGGCAATTCTGATACGAATATTTGGTAGTGTGACAAACCTGTGCCATGAACATGGTTCTAGGAGGGATTTTCATGTAATGGCCTAGTTTAAAGTCTTGCAAGAAAGTGATGGCTTGTGTCATACTAATATAACCATAAACCTTGAAGCACATGTTAGCTACAGGATATCCTGGATAGATATATCCTATGATGTACTCCGTGATTATGTTCAGCCCTGGACTCTATGATCATAAATCAAGTAAGTCAATGAAACGGTCAATTATTCTCCAAATCAATAGTGATATGTGATAGCAGTTATTTACAAAATAAATAAAGAAATTAACTAGAGACACAAAATTAATTAGACTTTTTTATCTCTAATTTATGTATATACTAACCTGATTTGTGATTGCGGTTATTATACCAATTGGGAGAGTGAAGAAGATTGCAATGCCACATGCTAACAGAACACCCCACCAAGGCAATTGAAGTTGTTCGTTGTAATATTCACATGCAAAAATGGTAGTTGCAATGGTTGCAATGAGTATGCACACAAACCACCACTCAGGAACTTGTTTGTACCTCCTCATAAGCTTGGTGTGAATGTCCATGCTCTTTTCATTAAAACTTGATTTGCTTTGCTCCCATATTTCTCTGTTTTTAAATTATTCCATTTCATTCTTAAATTGTCTACATGACATATATATGCATAGTATAGAAGTTGAAATTTACTATATGTATGTCTATAGTCATCGGCAAAACTAGCACTATTTTTACGAGGGGGTCAAATATAAAGAAGAAAAAAATTAAACACTAATATACGAAACTTAATTAATTTTACTCATATTTAATGAAATTGCAACAAAGAAAATAAAAGCTAACAATAGTTATTTATAAAAGTTGAGCTCTAAGGAGTTTTTAGAAGTCAAATCTATCCATAATTGACACTAAACTAAATAGATTATCAATATTTTTATAATATCATCTCTGTTTTAACCTACAAAATTGTTTGGAGTAGGCAAATAATATCACAATAGGGTAGCTACATATATATGTAAGTTAAATATTCAAGATTTTTTTTTCTTTTGGGGTAGCCAATGCTACCCCGTGTTGTGAAGCCCTCGCCCTGTCTATAGTATAGTATAATCTTTTTAGAAAAAGGTGCATCTATAGATTCTATAGTATGATATAATCTTTTAACTTTTAAATGGAGTGAACCGGCCAATTCAATCGGAAACCAACCAATTGACAAGTTGTTCTGATCTCAGTTACAATGCAGTATGGTTGAATTAGATTGAACTGAGTTCAACCGTGGTTGACCCAGCCAATTATTTTTTTTAATACTTATTTA
>Ga0209282_1000869_pt1 | contig 15634 bp, 9 predicted proteins | sample Mtrugardesep15_FD_187529 | JGI IMG/M metagenome (GOLD analysis project Ga0209282, IMG submission 187529) | Root nodule microbial communities of legume samples collected from California, USA - M. trunc garden sep15 (SPAdes) (version 2) | ecosystem: Host-associated > Plants > Roots > Nodule...
AAAAGTTGAGTGGATTGTAAAGAGACCATGGATATTTTTTTATCCATCCATTTACATCCAAATCCATATCCATCCAAACCATCCATTTGCCACCCCTAATTATAGCATGTTAGATTCGTTTTTGGAGGTTTTTCGTAATACGTTCAATGAATTAAATTGAATTTAATTATGACTTCATCATATGAAGACATTTGAATAATGATGAGGTAAATAGAATAAGGTAAACCAAAAACCATTTTGGCATTGAAGAAATTAAAATAATTACACTAATTATGTAATTAATAATGAAAACTTAAACTGTGTGTTTGTCACGTTATGGCTTGCAATTCGTAGTGCAAAAGCTCTGACACGGTTATCCTTTTTGCGTAAAAAACATGCTCATATAACGCGAGCGCATTTCTTGCACGAGGATACTATATCTGTAAGCATAAGTCATTCCTCAGGAGAGCTATGTTATACGCTAGCCAATTTTGAATACCGTAGAAGACAAGGAGAACTTAGCTAAATTATTTATTTGTATGTATATACCGTAGTGGCCCATGAGAAACAATTGTCTTCCCTTTGTTACTCTATCTTTGTTTATTTGTTTGCAAGATTTTATTGCGCCGTTAAAACAAGTATTATGGAGGAAAATTACACATGTCATGTTAGCATAGTTACGTTTTCTCTCAGATAACAGAGATCTCTTTTTATTCCCTTCAATACTCACCGATGAAAAATGACAGAACTGTAACAGTATTTGTTAAAAATCTTTTTTGTCAAAATAATTGAGTGAAAATTTGTAAATTATATAGCTACATTTTATTATTTTCGTATGTACTAGAGTGACCATGAGCATGGTTGAGATTATCCATAATTTTTTATAATAAAATATATGTTTATAGTTAGATAAATAACAAATTTTGGTAAAAATATATATTTTATTTTATGCATTTATGCAAAAGTAATAATACAAAAGAATAAACGAACACAAATGAGACTAAATAATAACTAACGATGTCGATGTCTAATATAAAACTTGTTAAAAGAATGTCTGTGTAATTTTAAAGTAGTAAATAATGTAACTTAGAGTCATGTTAACATGTGACACATCTTAATTATTCTACAAATAAAAAATATTTATTGATAAAAGTTAGTAATTTTTAAATTTTTGAAAAATACATTGACACAATTTTTAAGATAGAATTTGCATATTAAGTATATTAACGTGTGTCATTTGAACACATATTAGCATTTCCCTGTAACTTACTACTATTGTCTTTGTAGCTATCTATGTCTTTCTCGCTATTTATAAGACTCTTGTTTCCAAAGCACAAGAATTAAGAAAAATTGTTATATTACATTTGTCCTACATTCTCTTTCCAAAATTGTCCATTAACTATTAATAAAGATAGTAATTTGTTTATAAAACAATAGAACGTTACAAAATTTTATACGGTTATTTATATATAAAAAAAAAAAAATCAGTTGCTTAATAGACAATAGATTCATAATAGTGCAAGAGAGGTTAAAATGTATAATCATTTTTTGTTTCTAACATATATATAATATATTTTTCTCACACGACATGTATCATTTATAGAGTCATATTTAATACATCAATAATGAGAGATATATGTATTATTTGTAAGATATACCGATGATTTGTGCATGCAATTTGCTATGTTGTTTATGATTAAAATTGATGAGTCCAAGAGTCATATTTAATACATGAATAATCATATTTACAAGACATATTGATGGTTCATGAATGAATGTAGTAAGTGTTGTTGTTTATGATTGAAATGCATAACTCAAATAGAAAATTAATTGTGCCGTATACCTAATATTCATAATTATTTTTTTAATTTAAAACTAATTATATATTAATTAAGTTTAATTTTTTATTTAATTAATAAACCATGTATTAATGAAGGCTTGATAGGTTTCTAAAATGATTTTCTTTTTTAATTGGAAATGTTAACCGGTGCCCCCGAGACACTGGTTAAGGATATGAAAAAGAAAATTATATAGTAGTTAATACAATGAAATTGTGTAATTAATTTATAATAATGTAAAAAACAGCTTCATTTTATAGTAATAATTCTCTTTTATGGTATGCAGTGCCCCAGAGGCACCGGATAGCACGAAGCGGGTATTAAATCAATTCATAACAACATTAAATGTTGCAATGATTAGTTTACTAGAAGAATCTAAGTTTTTATCTTAGAATCCCTAAATAAAAAAATGTTTTTATCTTAGAAGGAAAAAAAAATCTAAGTTTTTACTTTTTAGGTTATTTTTTTAGCAAAGACAAACTTATGCCATTTCATTGATGATTAAAGAGTACAAGTAATCGGATACATCATATAAAATATTGGGGTTATTGTGAGATAAGGAAGCCCTTGCTAATGAATAAACAACTTTATTTGTTTGTCGCCGAACATGATTCACAACAAAACTAACGTAAGTTGATAATAAATCCTTACAATTAGAAATAATGTCTCCAATCTCATATTGAGGTACTTGATGGGAGTTCACCGTGTCAACAATAACTTCACAATCGGACTCAAGCATGACAAAAGACATGCCATTAGCTAAGGCAAATTTCATGGCCTCAAATAAGCCCCAAGCTTCGGCTTCAGTAGGGAGTAAAGTACAAGGGAGTAAAGTACAGTGAGAAAAATTCGACATATCAGACACAAAATGGCCTGCTGAATTGCGGAAGCAATAGTCATAGCTTGATAATGAGTTGTTGTTGAACAACGAACAATCTACATTGCATTTCAAGTATGTGGGTGGAGGCTTGGACCATTAAACAGTGTGCTGCAAAATCTGTCCATAGTGCTTGTGTTGTTGCATATACCGTCATTCGTCGAGGGAGTCTTTCGCTCTTTGTACAATGATTGAGGAGGGCGAGTCGGGATTCTCCAATAGCTTAGAGTTACGATTCTTCCGCAAACTTCAAAGAATCATTGACGCCATAGAATGTTGATCGGTGGTCATCCTGTCAAAGAAATGGAATAAGAGTGTAGAAAAATCATTAGCGGTGGAAGCATATTTCAGATAATGTCATCATCAAGTTGTAGCAGCTTCCAACAAGCAACAACTTTAGCACACACAAAGAAGAGGTGTCTATGTGTTTATGTCGAAACTTCACAATGCAAACACGAGTTGGAACAAGGGATCCCTTTTTGAATTAAGCGAGACCGGGTGGGAAGGCAATTGTGTGATGCACGCCAAAGGAAAGATCGAACTTTAGGAGGGACTTTTTGCTTCCGGATAATGTCCCGGTGCTGATCCGGAACTGCTCCTATATATAATTTTGAAAACTTTGATAACGCTCTTTGCAAATTTTCATATTTTTTTTAAATTGTATTTATTTGATAATAATGAGTTAGCTTGGTTTGAGTTAAAAATATATTAAATCTTTTTAAATAAATAAGTCACTTAATCAACGAAAAATAAAGTGAAATAAAAATCTAAATCTCAAATGTCACATAATATCAGAGTCGGTCTGGAATATCTTAAAATAATTTTCCAATTTTATTTTGGTACAAAATTCACCTATATTTTTTTTTTGGGTACAAAATTCACCTATATTTTTATTATGCTTTTATATTTTAAATGCTTTCGAATGAATGATGTCATATATTACCCCCACAAATCAAAACATTTGGATCCATCACTAAATTCAATGTACTAAATGTCTCAAGATAGACCCCGACTAAATTAATATAAACACATAGTCACACACTCATATAGTCATATGTCTGCTGTTTCTAAAATGACCAGACATCTTTGAACATTTAGTGACAGTATCCCCGTAATCAGCCACCACTATGGCTAGTATTCAACTCCCTCATGCCACCAATTGAATCTCCCATATTGATCACAAGCTTCTGCTATACACGCAGTGAAAGAACCATGAAGTCCTACCGTTCTAGCTTTTGAGTCTCATGCTTTGCTTCCTAAAACTAGTTGTCATTTAGTTTGTTAACCATTTTGTTCTCAGAGGATGTTGGTAATCCATGGTTCAGACTAGAATTGAATTGATTGTATGATGTTACCGATTTTAATGTGCAAGAAAGAAAAGACTTCATAAACCCAACTTGGAGTCCCACATCGAAAGTCATGAATCCGGTGTGAAGATTTATATAAGATTCGACAAACTTCCCCATTGAGTCATGGTTTTGAGGTAGAGTTAGGTTCAATCTGTATCATATGATATACATGTTATTCCTGCTATTGTTGATTTTTTTTTATACATAACTTTTCCTGTCAAATTTCCACCTTTTTTTCTCACTGATTCTAAAAATTGGTGTATGGTGAACTGAGCTTTTGTTTGACAATAATCACGTTCCCTAATGCTTGCATTATTTTGTTATATTCTAAGCAAAAATTCATTCAAATATCAGAAAGGTACATATGATCAAGGTGGACAGAGAAAACTTTTGGGGGACTAAGTTGAAGAATTTTTTTAAGGAAAATAATCAATTTCTATTCGAATAGATTAATACTAGTTCTATTACCAAAAAAAAAAAAAAATTAAAAAATAATCAGTTTCTATTCGAATAGATTAATATTGGATGGATATCCCTACCCATAATATTTTTAGCCACGATACACTATGCTATTTGACAAAAAAAGAATAATATTTATATTAGTATACCGGTATCAATTTTATTCGAAATAAGCATTGAATATTATTGACATTCTTTTGATATGCATTTGAACTCGGCGTCTCAATTGACACAACGTGGCTTTTCTATTTGGGGAAAGAATCAAGTTTGGTTTTCAACTTCTGTCTTAACAAACAGAAACAAAATTGTAATGACAGCCATTTGATAGGTTTAATATAAAAGATGTCGAATCCTACAGAGACCAATGTCAAGTACCGTTATCTATTGTCACGTTGTTTATCTAAGGCGATGATAATTAGTTTAGTTGTAAAATATGAAAATAACTTGTTTTAATTAATTTTAATGACGAGAGTCCGGAATATAATTCATGTCGACCTTGAGTACTTGTAAAGTTATATTTTACTATTGTAACAGGACAATATTTTCGCGCGTAAAAAGAATTAAATTAAAGGGGTCGTCAGCTTTCACATGTACGACACCGAGTTTTAACTTTGTAATCTATTCGACCGCTTTCGCGCGTACGCCTTACAACTTCAAAACTCTGTTTGAAAAATAATCAATTTATGTGCGAAAAGTTATTTTTAGTAGAAATTTTAATTTAAAGGTACCGTCGGCTTTCGCACGTCCGTTACCGCATTCTAAACTCACAGACACCAGCTTTCGCATGTCCGGCTACAAGTTTAAAATAGCGTTTTTGAAAATTAGTAATTTCTAAATCAATTAAAAAAAAGGCTTTCGCTGTGTTTCAAAATCAATTTCTGAATTTTCTACGGTCAAATACAGGTTTCACTCTTTTGATATGAAACCGGTATCACTTTATTTCAAGTTTCGTTGTAAATATTAATCGTTAAAAACAGAATTTTCAGACTTAAAAAACAATTCTTGTTACAATTTCTAAACATACAATATCATTGGTACGACTTTCATCATATTCCGAACTCTATAAAAATCTACTCAAATATGGTATAAATATTAAACAAATAATGATTCATGTTATTCATCGTAATTGGAATAGAAGCAAAAGAACAAAATGAATGAATAGAAACTAAGTAAACAAGAACCTATTATAGTTGGAATCTTTAATTGAGTATAATTCAACTGCTACAAACAATTGAACAAACGTGTTGTTGGAATGGAAAAGAACAACTAGCGCAGCAAGCAACACGCAGGAATGGGCCGCAACAACAAGGTAATATATTGGAATTAGAACAGCACCGCAAATAAGCAAACAGCACACGCAGCAGCAGTCACGAATAGAACAACAACAACAATTGGATTTGAAATAGTAATAATAATCAAATAAAAGGGGCAGTATTAAAGCGAAACACAACAGCACCAAGGAAACTCAACTGAAACAAGATTAATCCTACTGATATGAAAGTAGCAATTGTAATAAACAAGTATGGAATTTGGATGAATGATAATAATTATTAGGGAATGGTAATTGAAATTCAATAGTGTAATTGGTACTGGAATTGAAATTGCAAGGGAACAAAATACTACTGAAACGTAAATTACAAAAGCTCGTAAACGTGAAAAAAATAAGAGGTTTCTAAACTGCTGAATACATCTCTAAAAATGCTTGGTGTATTGTACTGAGTTCTTCAGGTCTCTTTTATTGCCAAAGGTTCATCAAGGAGTGCTTCTGATCATGTGCAGGAAGTGGGCAAACTGCTTCTGAAACATGGGAAAAGAATTGGTCTGCCTTTTACTTCCCATTCAGTTCTGACTTTTTAACATTGTGTTTTTCCTTTTTTACCCTTTCTTTCCTTTTTCATCGAATTTTCTCATTTTGATGCGTGAAGACCTTTAACCAATAAATACCTTAAACAAACACACAATACCAGCATAACATTGCAAAAATTTATAAAATCAAAATCAAAAAATGTGTAGGACGAGTCAAAATAATAGTGCATTTTACGTGTTATCACCCTTGCAGCTATTGAAGTTCAATACAGCATAACTTCATGATCTTAGTAGGGTATAGGGTGTATCCGTTATAAGCTTCAATTCTTCATTTAGATATGAACTTGGGACTACAAATGAATGCCATTTTAACTATACAAATGTTTCTACCTTGCAATTCCAAAGGTTTACTTACACATGTCGAATAGACGTCCCATCTTACTGCATTTTTTTTCTTCTTAAATACATTACATTGTACAACATAAAAACTCTAATCTATGAAGTATCTAATTAGTTTAAGAAACTGCTGATTTGTTGAGAAGCTTCATCATGAAGTTGAATTTCACATCTGGAGAAGTTCTTGGTTGAGGCCAGTTAGCTCCTCCCGGAACCTTTATAGATTTGAAACCTTGCCCTTGGTATAACTTTGTCGCTGCAGGATTTCGTAAATCACAGTGTAATGCAATGGCACGGCATCCCCAACTTTTGGCTTGTGATTCTGCCTTAGCCACCAATTGTTTAGCTATTCCTTTCTGCCTAAATTTTTCTCTCACTGCCACATTTGATATGTAAGCAATTCCAGTCCTACAATAGTTTTTATACATAAAAGTTGCAGCCATAAGCAAAGATTCACTAGTAACATGAGTAAACTAGGAACATAAATACACAATCTAACATCACCAAATACATAGTTAGAAACATAAATAGTTTACCATTTTGAAGGGCAATGCAGGAATCGATAAATTTCATAAACGATTTTTAGCATGTTTCGTTTAACCAAAAATCCATTCTTGCCTCAGTGGTCAATATGAAGAGATCTTAATTTCTGTTTTAAACAGGTGAAAGGTACAAACTAACCACAAAGAAACTATCGACATGCGATGAAAGAACATATACTCAGTTACTTTTACAGCAAAACACAAATGAAAGACAAGTTATATGATAAATGCTACTCCCTGGTCGAAGAAAAAAAAATCATCAAGAAGATGAGACCACTTAATGCTATAATTTTGATAGTTTATCCCTTCGAGGATGGTAACACCTACTGTTTATATGGAATAGATGCATTAAAAGACAAAACAAGGGTGTAAAATAATTAATTAATAAATCTTAAATTGTATCTTTTTCTTATAATTGGTAGGAAAAAAAAACTTCTATCACTTTCTTATACACGAGACTGGAGGGAGTATGTGGATAGTTAAAACAAGACAAGCTAGAAGTGTTAAGGTCCATAAGTTTATAACAGAACATAATTATCTGAAAATTGCTAAGGCATGTCTGGACTCCGGAAAAACAAAAGCGAAATCAGACACAAAATTAATTTTAACATGTTTTGGAGTGCAATTGATTTTGCCTCTGGATAAAAAGTAGTTTGTATTTTGATAAATTTTCAAGGCTTAATAGCAGTTTTAGCCCCCTAACTTTCCCAAAGTTGCGATTTTGGCCCCCTAAGAAAAAAAAACTACAAAACCACCCCCTAAGTTTTGCAATAGTAGCAGTTTTGGCCCCCCAAGGCTAAAAAAAATAACACGTGGCACCTCAATTAGGGTGCCACATCAGCGTAGACCAAGTCAAAATTGGCCTTGGGGGCCAAAACCGCCTCAGGTGCAAAACTTAGGAGGTGATTTTGTAGTTTTTTTCCTTAAGGGGCCAAAATTGCAACTTTGGGAAAGTTAGGGGGCTAAAACTGCTATTAAGTCAATTTTCAAATACAGATAACTTGAAAATTACACATGAATGAAAGGCAAGTGGAAAACAAGTTGCACCACTAACCCTTTTTGGATGGCAAAAGAAATCCTCTAGATTGCTTCTAAGTTTTAACTTGTATCAAGAAATTGTAGTTTTTGCGTTCAAACACGATTTTTAGTCTCAAGTTTATTCATACACAGTTTTTGCGTATCAATCATTATTCATGTCATAAATCCTCACTCACAAACCCAGATTCAGAAACAAGTTTTAACTCACCTTCTCTGTCGCAGCGGCCCCTTTCTAGGTAGAAAGTCTGCGACAGTATCTACTGTTAATATGCCAGCCACATATCCCTTGTTGAGGCTTAATTTCCCATCAAAACCCGCAATCTTGAAGTCTTCACTACCAAATAAGAAAGTTTGATCAAGTGAATTGCCAATAACAGCAACCAGACAAGTTCTTTTGCAACCATTTGGTAAAGAGAATCCTGCTAACATAGCCACCAATCTATCCATCCTCAACACAAAATCTAATGGAAATGAATATTCAGGAAAAAAAGAGCTGCAGTGAGTCTCTGCCACTTCCCAACAATCCTCTATTCTTGCCTCCCTAACAGTGATCTCAGGAGACACAGTTGGGAACAAATCAACAAATTGACTGGCCCTGCATAATCCTACATCCAAACACGGACACCAACACTTTAAGTTCCTACCAAAGTTAACATCACAAATTAGGAAATTCTCCAGCACCCCATATATCCATTTCACTCCTTACCTTACATAGATGGCTAGCGTAAAATCGAGAGGGCTAGAGTTATGCGTGTTTTTAAATAATTTTGGGAATAGCTATTAGAAGATCAACCCGGTTTGAAAGTGAAAATATACAAAAAATGTAGACAAATAACACGTGATGTTTGATTACGAAATTTGGTCAGTTGTGTCTACGGCTTTGACTGCACTGCGGCTGCAGTACCTTTCTATTAATCAAGCTTAGAATTTACATGGTACAATACAACGGTCCGGTTTACAATATTACCTAACAAAACCTACCCACTTATTAGGAACTACGAGTCATATCCAACAACAATAGCATTGCCAGTTGTAGTAAATAAATAGTTTTTCAACATTTTATTTTTCAATCAATTCAAACCTACCTCCCTTGAACAACACTAATTGAAAATCCTCCAGTTTAATTCATTTTCACCACATTTCTCAGAAGACAAGTTGACGAATTGCTTTCAAATTTCACAGACATCATCATCAGCTAGCAAGAATTGGATAAATTTCACATGTTCAAGTCAAATAACAAAATTAAACAGTTTGACCACAAATTCAACAAACCCATCTACTGAATTCCTTGAAAAAGTTACCTGATTGAGAGGGAGTAAGAAAAGAGAATTCATGAGATGAAGGTGAAACCCAAGTAGTTGATTTCTTAAAATAAGTATTAAAAGATGAAATTTTGGAGGTGTTTATAGGTTTCGGAGATACTGAGGTTCCAAGTGGAATTGACCGCATTTCGTGGAGGGTTGTCTTTGAGCTCAAAGAAAGAGTGTTGTTGCTTACAAGAGTCATAACATACCACTGAGAAGGGTTAGGAAGTTTGGTTAGCTAAGCTACCCTTCACAAATTGGTTGTGGGGTCAATGATATTGACATGAGTTAAATTCCTTGAATCTACAACCTTGCCTTCTGATATTTTTCTTTTCCTATTCATGTTGCTAGAAATGTTTTTCTTTTTTTTTTGAATAAGCTACTATAAGTGTTATGATTATATAGATAAATACTAGTATTTTTTGTGTAATTCTAATTTGTTCTTTTCAAAAGTGTGTTTGTAAATAAATCAAGTCATCTTAGTATTTTTAAAAAGTTGTAGAATGAATAATATTTGGCTAACATCTTAAAAGACAAAGTCCATTCTGCAAATATATCATGAAAGACAATATTCAACTGCAAACTATGTTATTCATTTCTTCTAATTCTATTCATTGTGAGATCACTTACTTTCCTTAATTTTATCTTTGTAATTATCTCTATTTCAAAGTTTGAGGGTTTATAGATAGATTATATATTTGTATCCTCTTTGTTTGAAATTTTGGTTTTTAAGTGTGAGAATTGAAAAGTGGCCGCCCATATTCTTATAATATAATAGTTTGTTATATATCCAACTAAACCCAAAAGACTTATATCTCACTTGGATTCAGCTTCTCTAAAATGAACAATATATTTTAGATTTTAAAGTAAATAACATTGTATTAACAAATCAAAGACATATTAACGTATATTATTACAAATCGAGTATGTTAAAATAGCAACTTTTGATTTTTTTTTATTTTACATTTTACTCACTTTAAATGATTCAAATTCATTTCATTTTTCGGTTCATCATCGTATTACCCGTGATAAATATTATAAAAAGAGGAAGGGTGGCGGTAAAAAATGTTCCATCCTAACTCCACCACAAATCACCATGACCACCACTTTGGAATCAGAACTAAAAATATACTGGTGCCATGAATGTGACATGAGTGTCTCTCATTTCTTCTCCTTCTCCTCTACTATGTCTCCATTGTCACAACCATTCCCTTGAACCTATGGACTCTCCTTTTCCCCAAAACAACGCGGAAACGCTTCTCTATTCTTCCCGCTTCGACAATTTTTTTGAAGAAGCCCTTTCACTATTCTCACCCCCTCCCCCCAAAACTCACACCGAAACAATCATCCCTACAATAACCGTTACCTCAACACTCCTCACTTTACTCGATTCAAACGGCGTTGTTTTATGCGCGGTTTGTATTGAAAAATTCTCTGTTTATGAAGAAGCCAAACAACTTCCATGCAATCATCTCTACCACTCCGGTTGCATTACTCCGTCGCTCCATCGCCGATCTTCTTGCCCTATCTGCCGCTTCCAAGTCAACAACAATGATGTAGATGACGAAGAAGATGAAGATGTTGATGATGTTACTCCCATGAGGCGGATGGTGCCGTGACTGTCGGAGTTGTCGGAGGATAATGATATCTATGGACTGAGAATCGCTATCAACAACATTGCTTCCCATCGTTATGCTCTCCATGCTTCCGTCGCCGGCGATGATGGTGGTGTAATTGGAGAATATTGATGCTGAAATTTCGGTGTTCGAAGATTGCTAAAAATGATACATACAATAAATAAATGTGTATTCATTTTTTTTTTTGAGAAAAAATGTGTATTCATTTTTATGGAAACATTTAAATGCCAATTGATTCTTGTGATTAAGCTACTAGATAGAGAAAAACAATATTCATTGTGTATTTTTTTTTTCCGTTAATAATATTTGTTGTGGTGTGGGAAGCACTTAAAAAGTCGGTATAAATTAGAAACCAGGTCTTAAATGTTTGTTATGGTTTTCTTTTAAAGAAAATGTTTATTATAGTATTGACCGTGTATATAAATATAGATTCAAGTTTCTCCTTTAAAATAATAATTTGACTCGGTATAGATACAATTAAATTAAATATATCAGCTTGAATAAACTGATTTTTTTTGGTAAATATAACCGTGGAAAGTTTTAAAAACACGATGAAATATATACAAAATCAAGCGATGCATTTGCATTGCTTTGAACAGTGAGGCTATATGATCACTTGCATATCTTCATTCCCTTTTCCAAGTTTGTAGGGTAGCAGTTCTAAGTATTTTCAAAGACTTCGAATTAAACATAATCATTTAACTATTATTCAAAATGAACTACGGTTGAAATTCAAATGGGGAATCTTATCTCTTGTATTTTGATCAAAGTCTCAATTATCAGTTATGAAATTGAAGAAATGTGTATTAGGAGTTGTGTTTTAGGGTAATCTAGTTATCATTATAAAATAGATGTACATGTTATATGACAAAATGTTTTATTTATATGTTAAGGCATCGCATAACCCTCACCTCCAAAACATCCAAACACATCATAAATAACAAAAGAGATAATTCATGCTTGGAAAATCAATTGTATGTTACATGAGCAAAAATGACTATACCCATGTTTGTTACAAGATTGAGAAAAAATTATTCCTGGGTAGAACGTAGAAAGATTCTTAAAAATAAGATAGGGTTAAATATGTTTTTGATCCTTATAAAATTGTGACATTCTAAGTTTAGTGTTTACTTAATTTTAATAGCTTTTTTAATCCCTACAAAAAATTTCTGCACTCAATATTAGTCCTTACTCAATCCAAATTTGTTTAATTTATGCTTAAACTCTTAAGTTTTTCAACAATTTTTTTACAGGCGTGTTAAGAACATTATTAAAAGTTCCTCCGAAAAAAATATCGCAAAAATTTGATTTCTACGTCCATATTTTTGTTACTTATATCTTAAACTTTTGTCGTTTTAAAAAATTCATATTTAATTTATTTCATGTTAAAAAATTATAGATTTTAGTAAATGAACCTTTCATAGTGTTCTAAACTTGTATAAAAAGAATCGTTAAAAAATTTAAGAGTTTAAGGATAATTAAACAAAATTTGTTTTAACAGGGACTAAAATTATAAATAATTTTTTTTGTAAGGATTAAAAAAGCTATTAAAATTAAGTAAGGACTAAGCTTAGAAGGTCGCAATTTTATAGGGATCAAAAATATATTTAACCCAATACCATAACTTCCCATAACTTCTATTGTTCCCATGGATTGATTCCCATGTGAGAAGGTAGAAATGTGCATTACCATGAAATTTTATATATTTTTGAAATAAAAAAAAAATTATAACTACTAATATTCCTAGGAATATCAAACTATGGGCCAAACAGTTTTTTTTTTTTCAATACTTACCCAAGAATCGGATTTCCATCTTTATATTCCCGGGTATGTTATTCCTGGGAATAATTTTTGAATCCTTGAAACAAATGTCTCCCAAGTTTTCAACCCATAATTAAGGCATGTCAAACACATCATTATTCAAAATCAAATATTATTGCCTTTTATAAGAAATGAGCAAAATTGTACACTACAAAGAATTAGAAACCCTATGATATGATTGCAAAAATTAATTTAAAATGTATCTGTTTTAGCCATATAACACCTATAACTGAAGGATACACTTAAAAATTAACAGGAAGATTTCTAAAAAAAGCCAAGGTATGGGGAGAGGTAGACTTTCCAAACAACGAACACCAACGAGGAAGCTTTTCAAGAATCCGTTCAGTTATCGGTGTTAATCTGTCCACATCAGTCCTAAGTTTAAGGAGAAAACCATTATCAGTGCTTTGTGTTGAACCTGATTTCCAGTAGAGAGTCAGATCAAACAATTTTGGTGCATTCTTTCCTCCGGAAAACTGAATTATGTGCCAACCATCCACACTGCTCTTTTTGTCAGCTGAAATTAATTCTTCAGAATTCCTTGCATCTGAGGTTCAAAGAAGGATACTATGTCAGACTTGAAAATATCTTAAGAAATAGCAACACTAGAACTAAAAAGAACGATTAGAATAATCGATGCATGGATCCATTTCCATTATGAAATTTCGGGATAGAATTTCAAAATAGTATCATTTAGAAACACACAAAATAACAAAGTTTATGATGAAGATGCGGCCGTGTACACATTGACAAACACAAACTACAAATATTATTGTTAACAAGAAGAATCACTCGGTACCTGTAAGCGTGAAATCTTCTATTTCTTCTGTATTGATCGCAAGAACCCAACGAACAGAATCCTTTGTGTTGATTGAAACATGTGTAATTCTTCCATTTTCCTTAGCATCACTTTCAACATGCATTGTAGGAATATCGGCCTCGCTCCAACCACTCACAGTGTTATTATATGTCCGACAACCATATTTAACCGAGAAAGTAACAAAATCAATGGGTTTGTCTTTACCACATACAAAACTTTCATTAATCTGCTCTACCTCCTTATTCAAATTTCCAGGAGTGGTAGAAAATAAAGATACATATGATACAGGAGTATGTTTTTCATCAAGTTTTCCTGTTGCATCCACAACATGTACGACCTGAAAGTAGAGAACATTAATTTAATTTATTGTACTTGTTAGAGTTAGGTAATTGTTAAAATTATATGGTTTTGGTTGGGAGGGAAGAACTGGTGCAGTGTGATGACTAACACAAGCGCATCCCACAATTTAATGGTGTACCTTGAGACACTATGGATTTTCACATGCAAATGTCATGCTTAATTTAGCTAAATTTGTCAAATGACATCCACATATTAAATAATACAAACCAAATGATTTCTGTATGTATGTATTACTATTATATTATGTACAAAATATACACACAAATTGAAACTTACATTCACAGCTCTGGCGGTGTCTACAGAAAATGGTGGGACAACACCAGACAACACAGCTGCAAGAGATAAACTAAACAGCACCAAAGCAGCTAGGGTTATTGTCCTTTTCGCACCTGGAAACCAAGTTACAATTGAACATAAACTCATAAAGTAACACCATGGAATACTAAATATTGTATGCCTTGAAAGTATATGGTACCATTCATTCTCTTTCACCCTCACCCCCCCTCTCTCCCACCCAGCCAAAAAGAAAAAAATAAATAAATAGGCACACCCCATGCATAAATTTTGTGAAGTTCAAAAAGCATGTTGTGTGACAGAACTTCTTTGAAAATTTTAACAAAATGAAGCAATTAGCACCTCTTTGTAACGATAATAAGATTTCAAAATTTCAATGTTACTTGCAAAGGAGCTATACAGTAAACAAACCTGAGAGATGGACATATGAAAGAAGATACACCAAGGTCAAAGACACGAGAGCGGCAATATATCCAGCAATCACAACGTTTCCCAGCCATTCAGGAGTACCACCAGGATTCCTGTCGGTAAAGAAGTTTAAATTAGATGCCGACTATACTTAAAAATTTACCTTTATATGACAAAATGGACGGTGAAAAACAGTGGTCATGCCTAACGAAAATGGAAACCATAGTACAGCAGTTGCGAATGCAACTGAGTCAAGGTCGTGATGATAGTGGAAGCAAAGTGAAGAAAACAAAGACGGCAACGATGATAATAATGACATGGTAAAAGGATCAGAACTTAACAAGAAGCGCGAATATGATATAAGTACACAAATACTATCAAACCAACAAGGGGATATGACAGACACATTTGTAATACAACTAAAAATAGTATTAAAGTAATATCAAAACACAAATTTTAAACCAAACAAAAGAATCAATATATTAAAAGTTAGCATGAGTTATTGTAAACATAATAAAAGGTTGAATGTTTCCAGAATTCGCTTTTGATAGGTAATAACACACAAACAGAGAGTGTGTGAGAGAGAGAGAGAGAGGGAGGGGGGAGAGACTTACCTGTCAAGCCGAACCATACCCCCTACGAGTGTAGCAGCAAGCCGAATAAAAATTCCGGCAGAAAATAAAATTGGTGTGGCTAACCCAAGGAC
>Ga0209282_1000876_pt1 | contig 15601 bp, 9 predicted proteins | sample Mtrugardesep15_FD_187529 | JGI IMG/M metagenome (GOLD analysis project Ga0209282, IMG submission 187529) | Root nodule microbial communities of legume samples collected from California, USA - M. trunc garden sep15 (SPAdes) (version 2) | ecosystem: Host-associated > Plants > Roots > Nodule...
CCCGGTGCACTGAAGCTCCCGCATACGCAGGGTCCGGGAAGGGGTCCCACCATTTGGTGTATTGTACGCAACCTTACCCTGTTTTTACACAAGAGGCTGTTTCCAGGACTTGAACCCGTGACCTTACAGTCACATGACAACAACTTTACCAGTTGCGCCAAGGTTACCCCTCGTCAGTCTTCATGTAATTGTTCCTAAAATATTCAGAATTATATCTAACCTGAGTTTTGTACTCATTGAGCAATTTTATCTTATCTTTGACATCAGCCAATGTCGAAAGAGTCTGTTGAGCTTTGGCTCGGTCGTCCCAAAAGGAGCTACAAGATGCTTCCTCTTCCAACTTGGCAAGTTCTTGCTCCAATAATTGTAGACCTGATGATTCTCTAATCTCTTTGACGCGCTGTGATGCAATTTCAACATCCTTCCTCAGCGCATAAAAATCTGCAACACAATGCAGAGAGTGCTACTTCAAAACAAACTAATCCGGAATTGATTTTAGCGACCATCATCTAATTGATTCACCCCATACATTATGGTGCAGTATATGATTATACAAAGGGAAGAGAGAAGCGGGACAGTACCGAATGACTTAAATCTAAAGAAGTCATCATGATAACACCAATGTGCAAATCTACGTATTCAATTACAAAATAATACTTTAGATCGCAATCATTTGGAATAGAAAAAAATTACAAACAACAAAATGTTAATAAGATACTGCCCTGTAGTCTCGCGGTGTTGTGGCCTATTTCATTCCTATAAGGGTGTGTTTGGATGGAGGATTTAGGAGGGAAAGGGAAGGGAGGGCTTACTCTTCTTTTTTAAATTACATACACTATAAAATGTTTTTTAAAACATTGAGATAATTACATGATAAATAATCATATAATACTTCAATCGCACTTTATTTATTTTAAAAAAAGGACATGTTAAAGAGTGCCCTTAGGGCATTGGATAAGAAAACAAAAATAGAAATTTTGTGTTGGAAAGTGATGAAAAGTGGTCAAGTCAACTTGTAAAAGTTTACAAATTGTTGTTTCCAATATAAAGCTACTAATTTTGGTTACCTTAACTAGTGCCCTAAGGGCACTTGTTAACAAGACCCTTTAAAAAAACCTTTTATATCGTCCGTGATTTAAAAAAGAACTCTCCCTTTCGCTCCTAAACTCAATCCAAACACACCCTTAAGTGCTTCCCCATAGTTGAAAAAAAAAGTTGATACAATACAACATTTGGTAACTGATGGGTGCATATTCCAGTCATGACAACTTATTTTAAAGCTGAAAGTCAAGGGCCACTTTAAATTACGCACATCAGACTCCCTACAAGAATTTTACGTGAACTGGGGGCGGTGCTGTCAATCGCGGTAAAAACACTGTCTTGTTCAAAATCTGCCATACAAGAGTGCTATAGCCTATAGGGCTACTATAACTGCTATTTGTCAATTTTTTTGTACTGAATAGTGTAGTATTGTGGAACAATATTAATTCGTTCACATTCTGCTACGCTACTTGCAATTTAACAGCACTAACTGGAGGTAACATTTACATTATTATGACATAAAATTTAGTGAAGTCAAGAAGTTAGCTGACCAGGTTTTCAAGGGATTTGGGTTGTTAGCAGCTGTACTAAAACCTACTACACACAATCTTAACCATAAAATAAAATTATAAAGACTTAAATTTACATGAGAGCCAGTTACTTGGAAACAAATGTGGTTCCATTTCCGTTCCAAAGCACCGGGAATCTACAATTGACCTATAATTCGAGGGAGTTACACGCATTTTAACCTTATTCTAAAGACTGATATCATAATATCACTGGCTATGGTTGGTGTATGAATGAAAATGTGACATGACTTAGTCTGAATTATGCAAAAAGATCTCAACTGAAGTACCAATAAAACATTAATAATTAATGTCATTGATTGATAACAAAAGACATAAAGTAAGTAAGCAAGCAGTTACCTTGAAGTGCAGAATCACTTGTGTGAGTATCCTCCTCCCCTTCCCCGACGCTGCTCAATTGATTCTCCGGCGTTGCAAACACAACTACTGTGAAAATATATTATGAAATCAAAATTATAGAAAAAATTACACAGAAATAAATAGAATAGAAACAGTACCAGGTGATAGAGGAAAAGGAGAAGGACGATGAGAGATAGTGGTGGTGCGGAAAGATAAGAAAGGAAAATGTGGTGAAGAAGAAGAAGAGGGAAATTGTGTAATGAGAAATGGATGTTTATAAGACCTAAAGGTTTTGGCGGTTACAGTGGTGTAGTAGCAGGACAGAGGCTGCGAAACAACCTCCATGGCATAAACTAGAGAGATTGTTCGTGAGTTCAGTTCATTCGGATATGGTTAGTGGTTACGCGGTCTAAAAAGGTTGTTTGGAGCTTACTGTTGGTATTAGTGTTTTTTTTTAAAATTGGGTTTTGTTAATTCTCAATTAACAAATTATTTATTTAAAAAGTTTATTACTTCAATCTCTGATAAAAAAATTTACTTTTTAAAGTTTTTAAAAAAATGTTCTTAGGACACTAATTAACATTTTCCATAAAAATTACAACGACCCTACAACTAGAAATTTAAATTTGAAGTCACGCTAACTTTTGATTTGAAGTTATTTTTAGATTTTTTTTTAAATTGTAATAGACGGATAAATTTTTTTAAAATGTTTTCTTTGTTGTAAAAAATAATTTAAAAAAAAAAGTTATAACAAACAGTCTCATAAAATCAGTTTGTTACATATTAAAATAAAAGCGATTTTGATATTCAATAATCTAATGATTATATTTTTAGAGATTTTATAAAACACTTCATTATGTAATAAAAAGCACTTTATTATGAAAAAATAATTGAATTTATAAAACACAAGTCAAAATCTATTTTGTGTTTGTTTCTTGTAATAAAAAGCACTTCATTATGAAAAAAATAATTGAATTTGTTTGAATCCAAGATTTTTCTTTACAAAATTGTCTCAATCTCATCACATTTATCTTCTCTCCTCTAAAGAAGTTTTTTTCTTCTCCTAAAATTGCATCAATCTTTTGATACTTATCTTCCGTCCAACAAAGGTTAATTATTTATTTTTTACTTTCCTTATATTATGTTCTCACGAGTGCATCCTCCCCCGTGCAAAGTCCATCCCGTGAAATATAGGTTGCATATTGAAATATAGCTGTCAATGTAACATCTGAGTTTATACATAAAAACGTTTGAGTTTCATCGAAACTGAAGTTACAAATACCATTCAAATACATCTGCCAGTGCCTCCAGAATTCCAGCACAACTGTGTTTATACATAAAAACTAAAGCATAATAGGTAAGTGCAATTCTGACAATGTAAAGTTTGATTCAAAACCTCGTTCCTTTGATATTGCTTCTTTGAAATGTCCCAGTTTGCTCCATGACTGAACATCATGAATTTTGTCACCACCATGACAATATGGACAACAGAAATCAGTGTCTGCATGTAAAATTAGTCATTTTAGCTTTCTCCCAGAATAATATTATGCAAATTAAGCATACAAACAGTTCGCAAAGATTGTTAAGGCCATAATTTGTGCTTAGAGAACTAAAAGTCATAATTGATAATTAAAATCATAATATTCATTGTGCAAGGCCTAAAACCACCTAATCACTTGTCAACCCACTGTGTGAAAGGCCTAAAACCACCTAATCATTTGACAACCCATTGGCATCCTACACAATAAGAGATAGACTTTAAAGTTTGCTAAGTTGATTCTCATTTAATCTGTGTAAGTTAGATTTTAGATGACCTACAAAAGAAAATATTTTGTAGGGATAGATATTTTGATGCAGACTTAAAATCTTACACTGTTATAGCAAAAAGCCAAAAAGTAAACACAAATAAATCAGTCAAACAAACTAAGTCATATCATTCCTCAAAAAATAAACCAAGTCCTACCAATCAATAAAAATAAAAAAGGGAATAGCAAAAACATTAGTAAATCAACAATACCAAACAGTTAGAATGCATAACTCCGTAGTATTGTCAATTGTGATATGTAAATGGATCGGATTTGTCAAAGTTTTAAGTTTTCACTTTGATATTTTATTTTAATTTGTTTAAGAACATGCAAACCAATCAAAATAAAGTGTACTCTAACATCATACTCTTAAACTAAGAGTATTCCACTAAGTGTTTGATAATGTTCTTAACTGAGATATTCTAATTAAGGTCAATGTTCCACTAATATTGCAAAAAGTAAAAAGTAAACACAAATAATCAGCTAAACAAAAAAGTCAAATCATTCCTAAAAAAAAATCAAGTCATACCAATCAATAAAAAAAAACGGGAATAGCAAAAACATGAGTGAATCAACAATACCAAAACAGTTGGAATGCATAACTCCATTGTATTTTGTTATGTAAATGGATCTGATTTGTCTAAGTTTTAAGTTTTCACTTTTATATTTTGTTTTAATTGTTTTTAGAAATATGCAAACCAGTCAAAGTAAAGTGCACTCTAACCTCATATTCTTAAACTAAAAGTATTCCACTAAGAGTTTGATAATCTTCTTAACTGAGATATTCTAATTAAGGTCAATGTTTCAATAGTGTACTGGTCATCGGCTTCTCATTAACAAAACTCTAGATACTGCCCCTGGAACTGGAAATTGAAGTGGCATGAGAATTTGAAACTTTATTCAGCAATGTATGCACAACAACATGAACCAGTTTTTGAATGTCTGCTCAACTAACCTAAGATGCTTACAGTCCAAAATGAGGTTTGATAAACAAAATGTTGCTGAATTTAGAGATCGTCACACTACTGTTTATCCTCTTCGAAACTCAGCTTGGTTTTTTATGAGCTGGATTTTCTTATAGAACGAGGCAGACAGAAATATTTGCACCAGAGATTTTAATTCAAATCCTCAAAACTACGAATCAAAATAAAATGCCACTAGACAAATCATGCATCCAATTGAAGGAATAATGACCTTCACCTAAAACTATCGGATCTAATATATCACCAGTCAATGATAATTTGTTTCATTAAAAAACCAACATTATGTACTTCAGAATATAACAAAAAACTGCATACGTAGAGATATACAAATACAAGTCTAGTCCAGATCACAGTACCCTGTGCAAATTATAAGAATAGTGTTAATTGTGATCCACAAGGAAAGTAGTAAGCATGCATGATTCCAACATTGCAATGTGAGTGGGCTATGATAAGAAGATTATAGAAGAGTAATTTTTGGTTTCTTAGTTATTTTAAGAGCAAAGCTTAGGATGAGCAATTACACTTGATAATTAGAAACAAAGACTTTTATTTTAAGGTTACCTATTACACATTCTTGCAACTAAGTTGTATTTTCATACATAAATATCATATGAACAGTCCATGAAAACCCTTGGTGCAATCAGTCTGAAAGCATCGTATTATTTCATTATCCCAACAAAGGATAAAAACCAACAATGAAAAGCCGCTCATCTCACAAGTAAAGAAAAACCGGTCCAGTTCAGAATTAAATACAGAAATAAAAATACAAACTGATTGTCGATGTTTATCATCAAATAATCATAGTAGTATAACATTCAAGTTGTTGTGCATATAAAAAGAACCATTGAACTGCATTACAGGGATATATTAGTAGTTAATATAAAAAAATGACAGTAAAGCAAAACCATAATTCCTTCAGATCTTTGCACTTTTTTACATTCAAGTTCAAACTGGAGAACATAATAGCCCCAAGCTAATAAAAGACAACTTTCAGCAACTAAACTAACTGCATTGCAAAAACCAAACCAGAAAATTTGTGTTAAACAGGTTGTAAGCATATTTACCTCCATTCTACGATTTCAACCTTTGCTGAGGGTGAGTTTTGAAGCAAAAAGTACAATGTTCCACTAGGCATGGATGAGGGTATGCGCGTTTTCACTTTAAGCGACTTCAAGTCACACAAGGAATGGAACTCAACCTTCAATAAATCAGGAACTAACGAGAGAACCTAATCAATGAGGGATGATTGTGAATCAGGAACAATTTAATAGAAATCATATATTTTGACAAAAATATAACTAAAATAAAAAAGGAAGCCTACTAAGAAAAATAATAAAAAGTGAAAATTGAAAATGAATTAACTAATATTTTCTCAAATCAAACATGGCCTAAAGTACCTTTAGAGCAGTATGATTGATTGTCAATGATTTGATATTAGCAAGCTCAGCTAACCAGTTGACAAGAACCAACGAAGCATCGGCATAATCTGACCACATTCTTACCTCAAAATTTACATGTTTGACAGAAGAGAGGTTGATTTTGCTCCTACATAGTTTCAAAACAGGAATACCCCTAAGACAAACAAAGTCAAGGGTTAAAAGACTTGGAGTAGATAACTCAACCATGCAATAGTAGACAGGATCCGCTACTATAGTCAAATTGGTAAGTGTAACACTTGATATGCAGAGGCTTTGTGCATCAAGAACATTACAATACAGAATCTTCAAATTATTCAAACTGTTTAATGCCGAAAAAGGCTCAGCACAACCATCATCGCCAACACAAAAGGCGAATGACTCTAGAGACAGGGTGGTTAATGCTGGCAAATTAAGGGACTTCGGAAATAATAAGCTCTCCTCAGTTCTAGGGTGTCCAACAGAAAGGTTAAGAGAGGTTAAAGTGTGAGATGAAAAAAAGCAAGATGAAAAGTGTTGAAAATCACAGCAGGCATGGACTCTTAATTGCTGGACATTATGTGAAACAGCGTATTTGACGACCTTTTTTAGTAGGCGAGGCTCCACAACACCCCGGCAGAGAAAATCAACAGCGTGCAGCGGGGTTGACGCATCACGAAGACACAAAATACGAGACACAAATCTATTGAAACTTTTGATCCTCATAAAGTGTGAAGAACATAATATAAGGGTGGGAAGATGCTTCCAAAGATGTCTCCATCTACTAGAGATTGTGCAAGTTTTAACGGCTTCGTCAGCATCCAAACGGGATAGTATGCGAAGAAGAACACAATCGGGTAAATCACTCAGGCGATCTTCTTTTACATCGTCGTTATATTTTTTTCTTCCTCGTTTCATTGTCTGGAAAGCTGTGAATTAGAAGCAAATCAGAGGCAAGTATTGAAAGGTATGAAACAAACATTCAAAAATAGCAAAATTGAAAGAAGATGACAAACAAAGAAATCATTTTTGTTTTAGGATGAGATATCAAATCTAATTGGACTTAACTATTGATTTGTTATCAAACGACTTATTCATTAAAACATCATATATAGTCAAAATCAATTTTGTCTAAGGAAGACCAAACGTGCGCATGTTTTCACTATAATTAGGTTTAATTGGGAACAACCAAAATCAATTCACAATGATGAATTCAAAATGTGGATTAATTAAACTAAGTATGAGAAGTGATACCCTATTTAGCGTAAACCCTAAATCCGAATTGACTGTTGAATTTGCCTAATATGAAATACGAATTCAACGCTAATAATCTAAGTATGAAGAAAACTTAACATTGATGATGCAAAACTTACCAGAGATTGAAAGTGGTGCTTGAAACGGGAAAGAGAAAGAAGGGTCGAGTTCGTCAGTGAGTGACGGAAGTGACGAAGATTGAACCGGTTCGCGCGCTTCCCTTTTATCAAATCAAATATACATTTTATTTTATTTTTATTTTAATCAATAGTTAGGGTTGAGGTAAATAAATTCCCTAAAGATGTAAGTTTGACGAAGTTATTAAACATTTAAGTTTAATCGTTTGGTTTATAGATATACATTTTATTTTATCCTAACATTTGTTTTTTTATTCTTAAGGTTAAAATGAATACTTCAGTCTAATTGTTTGGTCTATTAATATACATTTTGTCCTATCAATTTTTTTTTTAGAGAATTTTGTCATGACATTTAATTATTTTTTTAAGGTTAAATATATTTTTGATCTCTTTAAATATATCAAATTTTCTTTTTAGTCCCTCTAAAAATTTTCTTTAGATTTTGGTCATTAGAAATTTTCAATCCTCACTTTTGGTCCTTTTTTTTAAATCAACTTATGTGTAGATTGTATTTTCAATCCTCACTTTGAATGCATTAGTTCTTTAGCAAATATTTAATGTCGGTTTAAAACATACATATGAGGTGAAGTTAAATCATAAAGAACAAAACGCAAATATAAAGAGAGAAAGAAGAAAGATACGAAGATCTATCATGATTCATTACCTACCTGATAATTAGTTCAATCCGCTTAGTCCATAATAATATCACACTTGACCTAAAAAAGGACAACTAACAAAAAAGTAACAAATCGACTCTACAAGCTCATTACAAAAACACAAAAAAATACCGTTATGACCAACTATAATTCTTCTTGAAAAGAGATTATGTCGAGTCATAATCATATCCTGAAGCAACTACCAAGGGAAAACATTCACCTTGAGAGGAGACGAATGCTCCCACACCCTTGCAATAAGTTGCACAATTTTTTATGACCTCTCGTCCACCGCACTAGCTCTCATGTGAAGGAATTTATAAGTTGATTTCAATGAATAGATACTCGATGAATCATTGTTTCAAACCCAAAAGTATACACCGATAAGAAAGGTCAAACTCTCTAAAGCCTGAAGGAGCTATCCTAAAATCACAAGTTCTCACTCAAAATGATCCTTCGTCCACTTAAGATCTCAAACCCATTCAGATCATTCTCTCATGGTTAAATCAACCACTATACCTTATTTCTGAATATAAACTTGAAATAACTCAGGGAAACAAATTCTCAAAGGAATAACTTCCAACCAGGGATCTTTTAAATTTTTTTATAGATCGGTCATTTATAACCTTCTTGAGGATACTATAAGATAACTCATCAATAGACTTAGGCAAACCTAGTTTCAATAAGGATACCTCCTTCCACCATTTTGAGACACCTTTTAAACCCATTGTCCGCCCCCCATGTCGATCCCACGGAGACCCTTACAAATATCTTGCTCCAATAATATCTTCCATAAATCCTCCCCTCTTGTGATCAACCTCCAATGTCATTTCTCCAAAAGGGCAAGATTAACTAATCTTAGATTTCTCATACCAATTGTCCTTCACTCGCTGAGTTACAAACATCTGACCATTAAAAATAGGGAATCTTTCTCCCTCCTTTAGACTTTTTCTACAAAAAACGACGTTGAATCCTCACAATCCGTCTCTAAACACCATTTGACATTTTTAGAAAGCTTTACCAAAGGGCGGTAAGACATAAAAACAACAGGGAAATGCAATTAAGGCGACTATGATAGTCAATTGCATTAAAATCAAAAACAACTTAATCTCACCGAGATAAATGTTTAACTCACAACTAATAACAAAAGAAAATAAACTCACCATGAGTAAGTCAAAATGTAGAACTTAAGTCGCTAAGAACAAAATAAGTGAAAAATCCACAAATCTATAACACTTTGTCTGAATTGAAATATGAGTGCAAAAAACATCTCACATATACTCTTTACACAAGAGAAACAAGTACACATACAAATGTACCTTGCCCTACGACGTGTTATTGTCTTCAACACTTAGTGTTAGAACTTAAAACAGTTTACCATCACATGCCTCGTGCTTGGGGGTTGTGAAACATCATATGATAAATAATTATATACCACACTTAAAAAAGCTTAAAGCACCTCGCCATTATATGCCTTATGTTTAAGGGTCGTGAACTACTAAAATAATATTGGTCTAAAGGTACAACCCTGGGCAAGCCACATCGACCCACCAATTGATTCAACCTGAGTCGTCTTATATTCAAACTCGCTTTATGAGATCTAAGTGACTTATTTTGCTCTGATCCGCCCAAACATCTCTAACTCAACATCTTAAAAATCCCAATAGCATCTCTACAAAAGAAGCGACACATTGAGAAAAGGGATCAATTTTACAAATACATAAACATCATTGTATTTCATGCAAATAACATGTAGGATAGTAACATCATACCTACGAAGCCCGAATACGTATACGGGTACAATACAATACGGGTACGCGAATACATAATTTTTTTAAAATTTAGGATATGATACAACTAAGATACGTCAACAAAAATTTTATACTAAAACTTATATACATGTAAAATACTTGAAGAAAACAACCATTGATTACCCTTCATTATTATATGTATGTAAAGTTTTCTTATAAATCATATTATATTTTCATTTGTTGGGGTATCGAGAGAAACATTCAACACAAATTTTATACAATGTTGATTAATTGAATCACATCTCTCTCTTTACTTTCATCCATAAGAAGTATAATTTTAATTGGTTCATCGAGAAACAATTATACTAATGCGTATCTAAAATTGAATCATATACATCTCTATTAAATTTCTACAACATTATCTCGCTTGTTTTCCCTTCATCTTTTATATGATACGCATATGTGAATTATCTTATAAATATCCTTGTGTATATATGAAGTATCCAACAAGTATCAGATAATTTATTTATTTTTTAAATTAAAATAACTAATTTCGATAGTTCTAGGGTACATATCCACGAATATCTATAGAGTATCAATATCTGATACATATACGATAAGCTTCGTAGCATCATACTTACCCCAAGTAGAATTATTATGTTAGAATTTTCCTCTAAAAAAAAAGTACTACTATTATAGAGATTATATAGATAGATTTTTGATTACACGCGCACGCTGCACACGCAGCAGTATAGATTCTCTAACGTGTTCCACGCTCACTCATCTACTACAGCTAAAGAATATACCCTTTGGATGCTTATATATTCCTGTCTACGTACCGCAGCAGCAGAAGTTTCCGCTAGTACGGCAACACGTAACTGCATTGTTTTTGTTTAGCTAGGCTAGTAGTACATTCTAAGCACGTGGCTGCATTAAATATTTTTTATGTTTTTTCTCTACGTATTTTTGTAAAGGTGAATTAATAATAAATAAATAAATAAATACTTCTCCTTTTGAACGCAATGGCAATTGCGGAGCTGGCCTTATAGAACAGAAGAGAACATTCCGTTTTGGACAAGTAAAATCCATAATCAACTCCACCAACCTTTTGATATTATTATTATTATTAATTTTTCCATTAAATGATAAATACGTGTTGGTAGTAGCAAGTTCTGGTTAGTACAACTGAACTAACTAACAGTTCCCTCACCGCACTGCAACGATGGGTTTTTGTCCGTGTTTTGGAGATGAAACCTCCGAAGTTCCACTAGCGGATCGTGACCCGGTTCTACTTATTTCGGGTATGGGTGGCTCCATTCTCCATTCCAAGCCCAAGAGATTCGGGTTCACCACTCGTGTTTGGGTCAGAATCTCCCTCGCTGACTTGGAGTTTCGTAAGAAGATTTGGTCACTCTACAATCCCCAAACAGGTACTTTCTACTATAAACTTGTTTGGAGTTTCCATTTATATGCATTCATTTCTCACACTAAATTAACATTAATCCATTCTCAGGTTACACTGAATCGTTAGACAAGAAATCTGATATTGCTGTTCCTGATGATGATCATGGTCTCTATGCAATTGATATTTTAGATCCATCTTGGGTAATAAACTCATACCATATGTATATTTTTTAACACCTTTCTTATTTTGACTCAATGAGATAACAACCTAGATAACTAATTCAGTTCTGTGCATAATTTTTTTTATTTAAATTTTTTGAAAAGAGAGGTCCAATCCCACTCTCCATTTGAAGCCAGAGGAAAGCTCTATATGGACAATGGACTAAACCACCGAAATTGGCACCGGCAGCGGAATCGAACCTTGAGAGAATAACACTCCAAGGTCTCAAGCCAACACCACCAAGCCAACCCAAATGGGTTTCTTCTGTGCATAATTAATGAATATAAGAAGTTGTCACAACTTATTGACCATGATTGTGAACATCATTAACCACAATTTTTATGTGTATATATGAATACAAATTATGTTTAATGAATATCGTGCATATTTGTACATAACTTTGATGGTTATGCGTGTCATAGTGTTTGATAGGTATCGTGTCCGACGCCGACACATATGATTACATCGAATCATGTCATTTTTTAAAATTATTTTCAACGTTGACAAGTCCGTGTCCAGTGTCCATCTCTGAGTCTGTGCTTCATAGATTGATATTATGTATGTTTTATTTTACCACTTGAAAATCATAGTTAATGATATTCAAAGTCATAGTTAATTATCTTTCAAAAAAAAAAAGTCATAGTTAATTATGTTTGATGACTGATTAATGAGTTGCAACACCTTGTGATATTCATCAATGTTTACTGAACCTATTTAACCACATATTTCAACTGTGTTAGCAATTATGGTTTCGAAATTGGTTTGTGCAAATATCATTTCTGATATTTTGATTGGGTTTTTCTTATGCTTAAATTTAATGTTTCTTTTGTGTTATGTGTTGCTGCAGTTTGTAAAATGTGTACATTTGACAGAGGTGTATCATTTTCATGACATGATTGACATGCTTGTTGGATGTGGATACGTCAAAGGAACCACTTTGTTTGGATACGGATATGATTTCAGACAAAGCAATAGGTAGTGTTCTTGTAAACTTCATCCAGTGAGTGGATTTAAACATTGTCTCAGTAAGTAAGGATTGCTTTCTAGCTTCTGAAAGTAGTAGCGCTTACAACGTTATATATGTTATAGTCTATAGATAAGTTAAACGAGACAGTTTTTGGAAAAGTTGAGAAGCTGAAAGCCTGAAACCCATTTCAACTTATAGAAGAGGCTATTGTTTGGGGGATCTGTGTTCATTGCAACACCATTTCAACCTTTCTATTTTTTACACATGCTTATTTGAAAACTTGTTCTAAAGTGCATATTTTGTTGCTGTTGTATTTGATAGGATGGACAAGTTAATGGATGGCCTCAAACTCAAGTTGGAAACAGCATACAAAGCCTCTGGCGGAAGAAAAATCAATATAATTTCACACTCCATGGGAGGGGTTTTGATCTTGTGTTTCATGTCACTTTACAGAGATGTGAGCATAGTTTTTCTCCATCACTGTTTATGAAACTCGTGCTATTTCTACAATGTATAGGGATGAAAATAAAAGCGGAACCGGTGGTTATTTATGTTGTTGCTTGGCAGGTGTTTTCAAAATATGTGAATAAGTGGATTGCCTTGGCTTGCCCTTTTCAAGGTAATTCCTTTTCCTCTGTTTTAATGTGCTTCCTTTTCTTTGTTCTAATTTGTCTAGTACATAGTCAGTTTTATCGGTCTATGATTCGCAGTTTAAGAACATTTGGATATGAATATACCCCTTCTTGATGGCCATATGATTATTAAATTAAATGTGAATTTCATAAGATGAATTGGAAAGCATTCTTAATGGTACTTAGTAATTGATAAATATGTCATTCTATGACTAGTTATCTTTATCCTCCATTCTTATTTGATTGCATGCTTTCGTCTTGTCAATTTTGATTAGCTAGGGCACTTACTACTTTATTAGGGGTTTGATTTGTTTCTGACATTTTTCCATGGACTAGATTGAAATGATTTCCAACCCATTCCAAAATTTGGTTACTAAGAGTAATAACTAATACGTCTACTATAAATATTTTGACTTGATGAAAGTGACAGAAAAATGCGTAACTAATCCATTGAAAAAATTCCACTGCAATGAATAAAATATGTCTATGAGCCAAATCATTAAAAGAGAATTAGAGGTCACTGATTTATCTTTGGAGCTAATGCAATAAGGTTTGTGGAGTCGATCGATCTATAGTGTCAATCATACCTAGTGGAAATACGTTTAATTTTGTTGTTTGAATCACAAATGTAAAGGGGATTTAACATTCATCTCCTTTACACTCTCTCCCTTTTCCAATTTTATTGATGTCTTAACTATATATGTTTGAATACAAATTCCACCTGAACAGGAGCCCCAGGGTGCATCAACGATGCTCTATTAACTGGATTAGAATTTGTTGAGGGCTTTGAAAGCTTTTTCTTTGTATCAAGGTGGACTTTTCATCAATTGGTACATTCTTGTTCTTGGTTAACTTATCCTGTCATTGTCTAAATTGAATGTGGGGATAAATGATATTTCTACCAAGAAAAATCTTCAATTACCCTTTCAATTTTTTTATCAGGCATCATTGCCAAGGAAGTGGCCAATCGAGATCAATTGAACTGTTTCTTCAAAGGAATGAGTTTGATGTGGACCAGGCTTGAATCCTTCTTTTTTTCTACACTGATGAACCTCTCTGGTGCCTGTAACAGTAATCCACTATTGTCTGCATTCATGTCCTCTTGTTATTGAGATGCAGAGCTTGGTCTTCATTCAACTCGTTCCTTTGACAATGGTCGCAATTTTTATGTTGTGTGTGTAACTCATTTTAAAACCACCAAGTTTTTTGAGATAATCTTATCATATTAGCTAGTTGAGTGTCCATCAATCTATGAGATGTTGGCAAATCCGGATTATAATTGGAAAAAGAAGCCAGAAATTCAAGTTTGGCGAAAGCATAAAAAGGATGGGAATGATAACGTCAATTTGGAATCTTATGGACCAACCGAGAGTATCTCTGTATTTGAAGAAGCACTGAGGCACAATGAGGTATTGTATTTGATTTTTTCTTTAGGTTGATGAATGTAATACGTGTGGTCATATATGCTATGAAATATTCAAGTAATTCATGTTCATATACAGTATGAAATATTCAAGTAATTCATGTTGTGAACCTTTAATTTTGTTGCATGATTACAATTTTATGAAGTATTTTGTTGACATATGTAAGATCAAGCTTGATGTTTAATATATATATTAGTCAATGATTCAAATATAATAATATAAAAGTAGATAAGTAAACTATAGGATCATAATAAAACTAGTGAATTCATATATTACTAATAATATTATAGAAATTCTGCTAAACCTTTGAAGACACGTCAGTTTTGTGAATTTTAATATACTCAAAATTAATACACATTTTTATTGAAATTTTGTTATTATTATTATTATTGTTAAGTTTCAGAAAATAAACTTCGTTATCATTTTTAGCTGTTAGAATTTGAAAATCTATTTCCAACGACTAAATAAGATAACATATCACTTCATTTTTGTCACCATTTATAAGAACGCCTCTTTTCCCTTTCATTTTTTTTTAGAGGTAAGATTGTTTTATCCTTTTTTTATGGCCGGCGCGTTGTTAAAGACTAATTGCCTTCTTCAGTTTTTCTGTCATCTTCTTTCTTGTACCCTTTGCCCTTTGACTGTGGTTTGGAGGATAATACTTATTCTCCCATAAATTTGATTTCTCCTTTCTCGATAACAAAAAAAAATCTTTAAATTATTCGCAATTAAAATTTTAACATCTATGACTACAGTTGACTTGTCTTTAAGAGAAGGGAAGTAAGAAGGTTAGCTATTACTATAACCGATTAATATGTATTCCTATACAATGGTTAAGTTGTAAGGGATTTTGGCCCAGTGGCCAATTCATTGGCCTCGCATGCCAGATGTCTGTTCAACTCCTAGCCTTATGAGATGCCGCCGCGTGACTGATTTGTCAATTAATCGACTCACTTTGGCACTGTTGTTGGTCTGACCGATTCTCTAAAAACTAGCTGGCTTGCACTGCC
>Ga0209282_1000877_pt1 | contig 15589 bp, 16 predicted proteins | sample Mtrugardesep15_FD_187529 | JGI IMG/M metagenome (GOLD analysis project Ga0209282, IMG submission 187529) | Root nodule microbial communities of legume samples collected from California, USA - M. trunc garden sep15 (SPAdes) (version 2) | ecosystem: Host-associated > Plants > Roots > Nodule...
ATGTTCTTGATGAACAAGTGTACCAACCCCTGAATCTTATAATTCGGCACTAACTGAAAATAAAAAATATTCATGACCATTTCAGGCTGCTCTTGTCAAAGATCCAGCTGTTTCTGTCAACCGTGTGACTTGGAGTCCTGACGGGGCTTTGTTTGGTAAGTTTGGTGTTTTTCAATTCTTGAAGTTTGATATATAGATCTAATAATTTATACGTTAAGAAATCAACTTAACTAATTTCTAATGGTCGGGCTTGTTTGATAAACAGGAGTTGCTTATTCAAGGCACATTGTTCAGATATACTCTTACCATGGTGGGGATGAAGTACGACAGCACTTGGAGGTATGCACACATACATATATGAAGATTTATTTTTTCTTACTTTAGGAGTTTAGGTTTTTATTTATACATACTTGTAATTGCTTGCCTATGAACTCCATTTCTAGATTGATGCTCATGTTGGCGGAGTAAATGATCTAGCATTTTCTCACCCAAATAAGCAGCTATGTGTGATCACCTGTGGTGATGATAAAACTATTAAGGTATCTTTATCAAAGAACAAACTTGTTTTTTTTTCTGAATTTGAGATACCATATGTTGCTAACTAAGCCATCTAATGTAACTAAGGTGTGGGATGCTGCTACCGGTATAAAACAGTACACTTTTGAAGGTCATGAGGCTCCCGTTTATTCTGTCTGCCCACATTATAAAGAAAACATCCAGGTATTTGTTGGCTTTGGTACTTTTGATAGAATACCTATTGGTTTAGTTTGGGAAAATGTTTGCTTCATTCCTTTACCTCAGTTATTAGAGTGCCTTAAATAAAATCCTTTGAATATGTTTATAGTTAGCTTTCTTGCTGATACTTTCTATTTTTAATGTTCCAGTTCATCTTTTCAACGGCATTGGATGGAAAGATAAAAGCATGGTTGTATGACAACTTGGGATCTCGTGTTGATTATGATGCTCCTGGTCGGTGGTGTACAACCATGGCTTATAGTGCTGATGGTACAAGGTCCATATTCTGAACCATGACTACTTGTGTTCTGAATCTTATTTTATTGTTAATTATAATATCTATTTTAATCTCTTTTTGTTCAAACATTTTTGTGTGAATATATTATAGGCTCTTTTCATGTGGGACTAGCAAGGATGGAGAATCCTCTATTGTGGAATGGAATGAAAGTGAAGGAGCTGTGAAAAGGACTTACCAAGGATTTCGAAAGCGATCTTTGGGTGTTGTACAATTTGATACGACCAAAAATCGGTATCTGGCTGCTGGTGATGATTTTTCCATTAAATTTTGGGATATGGACAATATCCAGCTTTTGACAACTGTTGATGCTGATGGGGGTCTCCCGGTAAGTTAATTGTTTTATTAAAAATATAAATTGGGTCTCTTGAAATTGTAGTTGCTGATTAGTACCTTATCTGAATTATAGGCAAGCCCACGCATCCGTTTCAATAAGGAAGGATCTCTTTTAGCTGTCTCTGCAAATGAGAATGGAATTAAAATCTTAGCCAATGGGGATGGTAATCGTTTGCTGCGCTCGTTAGAGAATTCCTCATATGATGCATCAAGAACATCAGAAGCCATGACAAAGGTAGACTTATAGATCTTTTCCTGGCCTCTTATCAATAAAACCTATTTCTGAGTTCTGACATATGTCATTTGTGGCAGCCTATAATAAATCCGATGTCAGTTGTTACTGCGGCAACTAGTGCTGCACTTGAGAGAGCCTCATCTGTGGCAGCTATTACTGGAATGGTTTGTTTATCTTGCATTTTTATCAGAAGGATTTGTTATTTACTTGAATGCTACTTTTAGCTTTTTCTCAATAGTTTTATTCTGTTTCTCGTTATGCAACTTTGTTGTTAGATGATATATCTTGGAGAAGAGGATTTAATGAACTTCTCACTGTGAATGTTATAATGTATTTATTATAATCACTTTTTGTTATTACTCTCAATTAACTGTTTGTCATTTTCAACTCATTAGAATGGGGATGCCCGGAACTTAGGTGATATTAAACCTAGAATAAGTGAAGAATCCAATGACAAGTCAAAGATATGGAAGCTCACTGAAATCAATGAACCATCTCATTGTAGATCCTTGAAGCTACCTGAGAATGCAAGAGTCACAAAGGTATGTTATTTACTTACTAATTTGGTTCATTTTGAACATTCGTATGGCTTTATATCAAACACACTTTCCATTACTTTTTTTCTATTCTAAAGAACTCAACGAACTGAGATTTAATTGGATAGCAAAAAGGGCTAGGTATAAGTAATATGTGTGTATATCTCCTTGTTTGTGTATGCCTTCGATTATTGTAATTGCATGAAATGTGTGTATTCTGATCATCTCCATCATTGTTATGACAGATATCGAGGTTGATATATACTAATTCAGGTAATGCTATTCTGGCATTAGCTTCAAATGCCATTCATCTTCTCTGGAAGTGGCAACGAAATGATCGCAATTCATCCGGCAAGGTATGATAATATGCGAGGAAACTTTTGCCTCACTACTATTATTCGCTAATCACAAAATTGGAATAGAAACAATATTGTTCTCTAATGTTTATATTATATTCCTGCAGGCCACTGCTAGTGTGCCACCTCAGTTGTGGCAACCTTCAAGTGGCATCCTGATGACTAATGACATTAATGATAACAATACTGAGGATGCAGTCCCATGCTTTGCTCTTTCCAAAAATGATTCTTACGTAATGTCGGCATCGGGTGGGAAGATTTCTCTGTTCAATATGATGACTTTTAAGGTGAGCTGTTGGCCTAAGTCACTATTCAAGTCTGGATTTGGTTTGTAACTAACCAACTTCAATCTTCTTGGCCAAATGCAGACAATGACAACATTCATGCCACCACCACCTGCGGCAACCTTTCTGGCTTTCCATCCTCAAGATAACAATATTATTGCTATAGGCATGGATGATTCTTCCATTCAGATATATAATGTCCGCGTGGATGAGGTACCATTGCATTGCTGTCTATAGATATTTCCTGCTTGTGATTTGAGTAATTGGTTGTTTATACACTTTTTTTTTTCTTTGCAGGTTAAAAGTAAACTCAAAGGACATACTAAAAGAATAACTGGTCTTGCGTTTTCTCATGTGCTGAATGTACTAGTTTCATCTGGGGCTGATGGTCAGGTAGTAATTGTCAAGTGTAAATGTGGTATTAAATTGCATCGAGTGATCTAGTTTTCATCAATTAATGATGCCTTTGAAGTATGCTGTTGGCAATGTAAATTTACTTTCGTAATCGTATGGATGGTTATCATATATCTATTACTATTGTGCAGATTTTTGTATGGAATACTGATGGATGGGAGAAGCAGAAGAATAGATTCTTGCAATTTCCTGCTGGGAGGACTCCACCAGCACAGGCAGATACACGTGTACAATTTCATCAGGATCAGTTCCGCTTCTTGGTGGTACATGAAACTCAGCTTGCCATTTATGAAGCAACAAAACTGGAATGTTTAAAGCAGGTTAGTTCATTTAAGTTCAGTTTTATGTTTTGGCTGCAAATAATTTATCTATCTTTTGTCTGATGTATGATGCTTGGATTGCAGTGGTTCCCGCGAGATGCTGCTGCACCAATATCACATGCAACTTTCTCATGTGATAGCAACTTGATATTTGCCAGCTTTTTAGATGCAACAATCTGTGTGTTCAGTGCTTCAAACCTTCGATTACGATGCCGTATCAATCCTTCTGCTTATCTTTCCGCAAATGTCAGGTAATGACACCTGTTTCAAGTTATTAACGTTTTCTCAGTTTAGAATTTGTTTGTTTTATATCAAAATCTTAAAATCCTTTATGTATTACTTCTTGTTGAATACTAACTATGTTGTTGTTTATGTAGCAGTTCCAACATTCAACCGCTTGTAATTGCCGTACATCCACATGAACCAAATCAGTTTGCTGTTGGACTGTCAGATGGCATAGTTCATGTGTTTGAGCCCCTTGAGTCTGAAGGCAAGTGGGGTGTGCCTCCACCTATTGAGAATGGGTCAGCAAGCAACGCTGTAGCTAATTCGGTTGGTGCTTCTTCTGATGAAGTCCAAAGATGATCGATCCAGTTCCATCCGATGACAAGTTTCTTTTACAAACTTTTACTTGCTGGCCATCACAAGAACTGGTTATATATAATATACTTAAAATGCAATCGATTCAGCTACTCTCTAGAAAATGCAGTGCAACCGAAAACCTAGACCAACTTATGTAAATTTAATGAATTTAATGATACTGATGTAGAAGTTCTTAGGGTACTTCCTACCTTTTCCTGGATGTTTATTTAGATTGGTTTATCTTAACTTCTTTCAATTTAGCATTTATATTTATTTAGTCTGCATGTACTATGGCAGTCTTGCCTCTCTTACCCATATTTATATGTAAATTATCAAACGTTTGCAGTTTGTGATTCATGAAATGTAGATAGATAATGATGCACCTTGAAAAATTCAAGAAATAGCCATTAGATATAACTGATTTTTAAAGTTGATACGGTCTTAGCAGTTGGAAACTTAAAGAAAGACATTCTCAGTTAAAACATTTGGAAAGTATTTTATTTTCAAATTTTCATTATAGTTGAATCTACACATTTTGTTAAAGTACTAGGGTTCATTGTTCAGAATTAACTTAGTAATTTTTTAATTTCAAGGTAACTCAATTTGCAAAATAGAATTGAGAAATGTTCATATGAACTTTGGCTGATTGGCATAACCAGCATTGAAATCATATCAGCTTGTTCCACTAATTTGGAAGTTTCAAATAGAAAGAACTGACTCAAGTTTGAATTCAGGGAACCAAAAAAGGTTGTAAAACATGTCCAGGAATGCAAACAAGTTAATCAAACTAAAAAGCTACCAAATCAACTCCAAAATGGGGAAAGTGGCTGGAAGAAAACTGTTTTACAAGAATCCCAAGAAAAAAGGGGACAACTGTATGTGTGCACTTTTCATTTCCACATGAACTATTACACAAAAATGCCATGAATACAGTTTACAAATTCATACTTCAAGAGAACCGGGTAAACTACAAGCAAATTTTAATCAACAGGAACTTCAACATCCATTTTTACTCCAGAATGGCCAAGAACCTATGACAAATTAAAATAAAAAATCAAATGATATCCAAAATTACAATGAGAAAGTACAAACAGAAAATGAGTCTGCAAACACAAAATTACAAGTAGATACCTTAATGAAATCATCCAATGTCAAGTAGCAGTCTTTTGAGTATCCTGCTTCGTTCAGAACCTGCCCCAAGACTTCCTGAGAAATCAAAGAACAGTAACATAATTACATAAGTTTATGTCTATATATACCAAACTGCACAACTGAAAAAGTGTGCGGAAAAAAAAGAGATTTTTATTGGCTTTCATTTAATGGAAATGAAATATTCATATATAGGTAATACAAACAGCAGAAACAAACTTGATCATACAAAAGCATATTGTTAGATTATATTAAACTTCGATTTCTGCATATCAAACTTAAAATAGGGATGTCAAAGCGGTAGCAATCGATGCACCTTAATGGAAAACTTACTATTCTATCCATTAACTCCAAAGTAAAACTATTTCAATAATAAATAAATTTTGTATAGAAGCATATGGTTGTTTGGTGATACCTCTCTTTGATCATCAGACATGTATGAACCAGACAAATCTTTTAGAACTTCCAATATGTCTTTGAAAGACACCTTTCCATTACGATCCGAATCATATACTTTGAAAATAACTGCAATAGTGATAAACAAGTAACTATAAGTGTACCCTAATTAAATAAATGAGCAATTCTTAACTATTTGTTTAACTTAATTGCGACTGTTAACAATCCTAAAATCTTCTAATTTATGATTACCTAAATTAGTTAGGATTCTGAGAGCAACTAATTCATCCAAACACTAATAAAGAACAAAATCTGAAGGAATGGAATAGCACATAAAACAAAAACGTACGTTCAACTTTTTGGTGTGTACCAGCTTTGGTACTAAATGCAGATAAAAAGGCCACAAAGTCTTTAAAATTTAATCCATCAACCATCTTGAGTAACCTCTGCAAATAAGTACACAAACAATCAATTACTGGAATATAGATCACAACCCTGAACTGAAGCATATATAAAGTGAAGTACTAGTAATAACAAAAGAAGTTGCACAATTTAAGAGACTCTATTTGGATAAACAACTTAATTAATTAAGCACTTATAGCATAACCTCCCTAGACTCAAGTTTAGCAAAAATACATAATTTCACACTTATTAAGGATAGTAGTCTAGTTTTTCTAATTTTCTTGATTTCTTGTATGAAATAGAAAATACATTTACTATCCTAGCCCTACTTATAGTGGACATCTTCTCATAACATGAAGCAATTAATGCAATTATTTTTTTTTTATGAAAATAGTATCATTAAATGAGCATAGAACAGTTGTTGACTTGTCCAACACATTTAAGCACTGTTTTTATAATAATCACTTATCACATAAGTGCTTATATATGATAAAATAAAGAGAGTAATTATTATTTGATACTGTACCTGAGAAAGTGGATTCATAACAAACTCAGGAATGGATAAGAATTCATCAGATGAAATAAAGCCTTTAGCATTTCTGTCAAGTTGACAAAAACGTTCATACAAACACACTATTTCCTGCTGAGAAACTGAATCAAATAAAATTAGATCTTATAATAATTATGATAATCAGAATAATTAAGGAAGAAGCACATACATAAATGATTGCAGTGTTCTTGAACTTCCTCAATATCATATTGAGTTAGCATAGATGATGCACTCCCCATCAATTCAATTCACTGTTACATCATAAATGAATTAAAAAGAAGAGGGTTAAGAAGGGAATAAAATAAAAATTGTAGAATGAATTAATTATGACGAGAAGAGAAGAGAGACCTGATATGATATGAGATGAGAATTGAGATAGTTGGATTCAAAGGTGTAGTGAAGTGTCCTTGGGAAGGGATTGTTGAGTTGAGACCACAGGCACATGGGACTTTTTGGCTGCGAATATATGTATATATATTAGGTGGATTGCCTAGTCATCATCGACTATCTCAAAATGTACTTATGTTTATGTTATTACTACTGCCCAATCTGTCAGGTCCCTATACTCTTCGACGGAAATTTTCATGTCAACTCCTTAGTAATAAATACTTATGATTTCTCTAATTATGGATAAGAATTCTATTTGTTTACATTACATAAATTGATTGGATAAACAATCATTTTTGTTGTTGAATGTACCGGATCCTACCACTACAATTCATGAACGTATAGAAATTACAAACACATTCATAATAAGTATCTCATTTTAGTTTTTGCATGTGTATTTAGATAATCAATTTAGTTATTGGATATATTTTTCGCTAGTCAATATAATCCATAAAATTGCTAACAAGGGACATCAAAATTGTGCTTCTAACTTCGATACATTTAAAAGCTATATAGGCATCAGATCAAAATGGATGTCTCCTCTATATTAATTATTTAAAATAATTTCCCTCCTAAAATATAAGATCCAATATAGCTTTAGATAGTTCATGATATATGGTGTGTCCATCGTAAAATCCAATGACCAAGGAGTAAAAAATGTCGGACAAGACTATAGAAGAAATTTGTTTGCATACTTAAAATAAATACTACATGATATGAAAATGGGACATGCAAGAAAAAGGAGCAAGTTACCATGTAATAAGCAAACAATTTTTAAACGTCCTTTTCCTAAGTTTATGTTCGGTCCTGCCGAGGACTTTTCCTTCATTGTCAAATAATAAGCTGATAATATATGTTACATTATTGAAGGCTAAAGGTACAAAATTGCTTATAAATAAAACAATAGACCAACAATGGCGGTTGAGTCTAACGAAAGATACTAATCTATTTTTCAAAACGTGCCAAAAAACGGTTCAAATTCTATTAGGATAGGCGCCTAGATTAATCATGGAACATATGGTATCCACGAAATGGAATGGTTATGAAACATGCAATTTCGAATAACTTTAAAACGTGACTAGGAAAAGGCAGTAATCAAAACCTTGGGAATTCAGAACAAGTATTCACAAATATAACTTGTAAAACAAAGTCACATAGTTAAAGATTGAACTTTATTCATATTAGTCCCAAAATATATCCATCATCATAATTAAATGGAATTGATACTATCCCAAAAAGATATTTATATACATCATCAGTTAGTGAGCCACTCAATTCTTTGTATTAGCTTGCTAGCCAAATCAATAGCTCATCAAAATACTAAAACTAAGACTGTCAAGGCATCAAACTGTGGCGGCGTCCACAGAACTTTTTTCTTTTTTGCATATTCTACCTCGCTTTCCTGTGCCTTTCTTTGCTGTACGAGGTAAAATCTTGAGTCGGTAACTTTGTAATGAAGGTCCAAATATGCTATACTTTCCAGCACTGCTAAAAGCAGTTTCTGCATCGAAATATCGTTCAAAAACAACTCTGGCGCAGTTAGTCTTCTCGAGAAGTTTAGTCTTTGCTTCAATTAGCGGCCCAAAGCGACCAAAGTTCTTGTTGAGATCCGTTGTTGGAGGAACTGAATCCAATTTTGTAAATTTCAGAGTAAGAGAAGTCGGAGAACTCTTGTTCACATGTTCCACTTCCACATGGTTGGAAGGTTCTGATCCAAGATTTCCATTGGTTTCTTGATGCATTAAACCCAAACCAGGGCTAATTTCAGCAGCTGGCAAAAGTTCATCTCTTTCATTCGGGTTTTTCAACAGTGTCTCCTCTTCAGAAATACTTTGAATTATTCTATCAGTCCAATAAGAATCATTGCAAAGCTCCATTGGTGTTGGTGTTGACATAGAAGATGTAGCGGCAGCTTCTATAGAGGTTACTACTCCAATCTCACCACCATGCTCTTGTTCTAAAGACAGTCCTTGCTCTAGAAAAACAGAATCGTTACGGCCGGTGAATTTTTCAAATTCTGAAAAGAAATATATCATGTCACTGGAGCAACTTTCTCCTGCAGGATCCTTGGCAGCTAAGCATAGTTGAGACTGCATCTCATCTACCGATAAATTCTGTAATTGGATGTGGTTTCCAGTTTGGGAATTATTGGAACAATCATCAAAAGCATTGTAAGCTGCCATCCGTTTCGTTGCACGCCATGAAGTTGAGTTATTACCAGAAATTTTGTAACAATGGAAATCATCATCAGAAGTATCATAAGCTGCCTTCCCTTTCCTACCACACTTTGAAGTTGATTTACCATCAGCAATTTGGGAATGATGGAAATATTCATAAGTAGTATCATGAGCTGCCTTCCGTTTCCTGCCACGCCGTGAAATTGAATTATCACCAGCCTTCTTTTCTGGCGTACGTTCGCCCTTTAGAGTCCAGGAGTTCTTCTCAGACATTAAATCTGACAAAAGTTTCTTCTTTTTGCCGGTCTGCTTCATATTCCAAGAGATGTGCTGGGACTTCTGTGAAAATCCTTCATGGGCTTTCATCAAAACTTGCTCATTAATTTGATTATCGCACTGCTGTTTCTCCCTTATAGGTAGAATTTCCATATCACTCTCAAACAACCGATCAAGCATTGCAAACTCAGGCAGTTGAGAATAGCCTTTTGAGCGATAGAAAGCCGACAATTGGGCACGGGAACTTACAAACTCGAGTCTATCAAATTCAGTAAGTGGTGACTGAGCTAATAATTTGACAAAATTGACAAGTTCCATCGGTTGAAAAGATGCCGCAGCATTAGCCGTTAATTGCGTCTCCAGCTTAGGAGACGCTTCTCCGGGCATACAAGGACAAGAAAGGCCAAACTCAACGCGTCTTGAGGTCTCTTCCAAAGCACAATCAACAGCATGGCGGAAATTTTCCAAATCATTATGTTTCTCCATTTCGGATAAATGTTTATGAAATGGCTTTATCATTGACACATCATTCCAAGCAAATGTTTGATCACCAAAATATGCTATCAGGTAACAATTTTCCTTACCGTGCATCCTTGCCTTCTCTGATGCAACGGAGGGATCATAGATCTGACCAGGTCACCAAGGATGGCCCCGAACCTTTCCCCAAACTAAATCAGATACATGATAATTAACATCGGAAAACACCGATTCCGTGGGCACACTATCATCCTGTGTGTTTTTGTTAGAATTAAGATCTACAACAAGATCAATACCACAGCAGTCGTATTGAATACTACGTGGGTTAGCTGCTCTTGAAATATTGATGTCTGCGATTTGGTCCTGAATCACATTTACTTGTGCTGACATAAAGTCTGGCTGTTTCAAAGACTCTTCTGCTTTGACATCCATGCCTTCCTGTAATTGGTAGGTTGCAACATCCGAGACACTAGAATCTTCGGGATCATCTTTAGTAGCAAGAAAACTATCAGCAGCTTTTAAAACAACGTCATCCTCCACTACCGTGCTTAAAGCAACGTTTTTAGCCTCATTCTCTTGCTCGCACTCACTCACATCATCTTCAACTCCTTGAACCTCGCTACTCAATGCAACTTTCCCCACATTCTCACACTCCTGTTCAATCTGAACATAATTCAATTCAAAAACCAAACCTTGATCAGAATCTGCACCTCCATCTTCGGACCATTGAATCACACTTTTCTCATCTTCATTCTTCACCAACCCACATGAAAATTTTCCTACTTTCTCTTGAGAAAGTCTGTCTATTGAACCATTGGTTCCTCCTCCAACATCAGTGATTAGGATTTCAGAAAAGAGTCATCAACGCAAATATTAGACATTATAGAGTTAAACCCCAAAACCTCATTCTCATGATGATCAAATAAAACAGCACCATCCATTATAACAGAAAAGTACCTATAACACAAAACACAAACAAACATGTGCATGCATTCATATTTGAACTGTATAAATCATAAAACCTTTATAATAATAAAACAGGATCATATGAAGGATGAGAAATTCAAACCTGTTTTTGAAACAGATACTTTGTTGTTAGTTTGTTTGAATTAGGGGAAATAGGTTGCTGTGGTATGTTGAAGTTGAACTGTATGTGATAAGAGTGAAACGTAAAATACATAACCGTGAGAAAAATCTTCAAGGGTTCAAAAAGCGTACCATAGTTTGTTGAGAAAATCTTGATAGCTTAATTGCAGTTTTAACCCCTTAACTTTCATAAAGTTGCGATTTTGACCCCTTAAGAAAAAAAAACTATAAAACGGCCCCCTAAGTTTTGCATATGTGGCAGTTTTGGCCCTCAATGTCAATTTTGACTCGGTCTACGCTGACGTGGCACCCTAAGTGAGGTGCCACGTGTTATTTTATTTATTTATTTTTTGGTCTTGGGGGGCCAAAACTGTTACAGATGCAAAACTTAGGGGCTGTATTGTAGTTTTTTTTCTTAGGAGCCAAAATCACAACTTTGTGAAAGTTAGGGGGTTAAAACTGCAATTAAACCTAACTTTTATTGATGTTGTAAATATGTAGATTTGGTGGAAGATTATATATTAATTAGCTTTATTTGAATTTATCTCGAAATAAATTATTAGGCCCGATTGAAGTGAATAAAATATCATAATCTATCCAAATTTTATACTACATCCGTCCTTAATTATAAGACCCTTTTGAGAAAAAATTTGTCTCTCTTTATTATTTCCAACTATATTAATTATTTCTTTACACACAATCCCCTATTTATTATACATATTTTTCTTCAATCAGCAATAAATAGCATATGAAAAACATAAACTAACTCTCTTAAAAATAAAATTGTAAAAACAATAGTAACTACAAACAAATTTAATACAAATATCCACTTTCTTAATTCCCGTTATTTTAACAAAAGGGTCGGGGGAGGTAGTAGTATTATGTTTCCTTCTTATTTTACCTCTTTTGTTGTCACATAAATAAAATCTTATTTCGTTAAAATTTTAGCAAGATTTAGTTATAATAAACTGATGGGATAGGATAAGAAAATAAGTTGATTACATTTCTTCAAAACTTTAAGTTACTATTTATTGTTAAGTGGGACCCGTAAAAAGTAAATAGACAGATGATACTGCATAGTACATTTTGTAAAAAAAAAAAAAAAAATACTGCATGGTTCATATAGTCACCGTTACTTAGGAATTTTTTTTTTAGGGACCGTTACTCAGATTTATTATTACTTCTTCATGGAGTGCCTATTTAATTTAGTGTTAAATTGATGAAACATACACCTAAAAAACACTTTGTATTATGAAAGAATACACTTTGAAGCGTCTATTTAATATGAAAGAACCTAATTTCAGTAAGAACTTAATGTATAAAAAACAATTTCTGGTGAATGAAATCGACTTCTTATATGTGTACAAACTCAGTTTTCATCTTTACCTCTTGTTCAATATATCATTTTATGTTGGGAAAACAATATAGAAATCAAATATATTGAAAGGAAATTCCTTATTATGAGTTTTTTGGTCTTAAAACGAAAGAATATTTTGCAAAACTCAACCAAGTTAATAAGTTTTTTGGTCTTAAACCCCCCAATTATCATGAGATAGAGTCTGATTGTGTTCCTAACTAATAAGCAAACAATTTTTAAACGACGTTTTCCTAAGTTTGTGTTCGGTCCTGCCGATGACTTTTCCTTGATTGTCAAATACTGATACTCCTTAGACAGCTCATTTCATTCAATAATAATCTGCCAGATACTGCATTGAATGATACTACATGGTTGTGCAATAGTGTACAACCATGGTTGAATGAAATAACTCCATTCCATCCGCTCGAACAGATGAAGAATATCAACATAATTCACCAATTTAACTATATTATTGGATGTCGTCATAATCTCAAATTTCATTTCACTTAAGATGATTAATTGATGTACAGGGTACATAAAGACATTGATAACATTGAAGTGAAGTAATAAACAAGCCAAGTGATTTGTGGCGTTTTATGGAACAGAGCCCCCAGGCCGGTTAATACAAAAATTGGTTGAGCATCTAATAATTTGACAATGTTCAAATTAAGGCAAGCTTGATGATGTGCAAGCCTCGCATTATTGAAGGCAAAAGGTATCACATACACACTTCAGCAGGCATCCAGGTCACGGCATGGAGGAGGTTTGGGCTCACTTAACAATGTAGTATTCCCTCCTTCAGGTGCACTCCTAATCCGATGTGGATTTTGTGTGCCGTGCTAAATACCAAAAGAAAATCATATTCAGAGAAGGTTAGAGTATGTTCGGTTTCAGAAAACATTTTGATCTTTGAAAACATATGCTGAAAAAAGGAACAGTTTTGCAGCTAAAATATAAAATGAAAACAGGATGTTTTCTCAACAATGTCGCTGAGTATCTAAAACATTGACAGTAACAAAATAGATCATGGTGGTTACTCTTACCGGCGGCTTCTCACCCTTTCTCAGCTTTTCCACTATCTCAACTACTTTCTCTGGGGTCACATCTTCCTGGAATCAACCATCAATATGACATATTAAGAGTACTTCAAAAGTACAGGCACACTAATAAACCCCTCCTAAAAAAAAGAGTGAAAAGGGGAAAGGCATACATAGTAATTATAAGTATATCCTTCTGATCCATTAGAGTAATCAGCCACTGTAATCATGGGAGCATTCACACAGCATCCCTGCATAACACCAACAACTTCAATCATGCATCAGCTGCTAATAAAATTGTGCTCAAGATCATCACATTGGCACTCCTTTGGACTTCATAAAGAACTCTAATAAGGCCTGGACACACAAACACCGATCACAAGAAAACACCTACCAACCACCATGGTTTGATAGGTAATTCTCATCTTTCTCAGTTATATACAAATGTCACATAAAGGTCATTTTCTTTGGCTAAATTTCTAAGGGGTTATTTGGATAACTTCATATGACCTTTTTTTTTATAAAAAAAAGAATGTATGGCCCAGTCTATCTTGCACCAAGAAAACTTATGCAGTCAAGAGCTGGTGCTGTGCCCTGTCTTATTTTAGCAGCAGTTTAAACTTCCTGGCTGGCAAATACTAAAGCCAACCAGCTCGGCCCGCTGCATTATAACTTCGTATACTGAAAACGGCAAAATACTATAAATTACACACTCTATATCAAACATCAAAGATATCCCTGTATCAAATATCAAACAGGTCCAAAGCTATTGAAATAATGACCATCAGAAAGTCCAATTTTGTCCTTCATGTAACTTCATCCCTATATACAATGATTGCCTCAGTGCAAATCATTACTACAACATTGAATACTAGGAACATACCAAAATTAAAACAAGATACTGGTCATAGAAAAACTCACCATGCATTCCATTTCTCCAACAGAAAAGAAACCATCTTGTGTTACTTCTGCAAATCAAAGGTAAAACAAAACTAATTCTTATGAAAAAGATACGGTTCAAATTTATCAAGAATAAAATCAGGTTCATTGATAAATGGAGAAATTAGTAAAGGTGAACTAACCATTTCGTTTCACTCCCAAGTGTTTCAATAAGGCTGCTTCAATTTCTCGTGAACCTCGTATCATACAAGGTGTTGTTCCACAGACCAATAAATGATATTTGCCAACCTGAAAATTCAAAGCAGGTGGTTGATCCAGTAAGTTTTGGCCTATACTACTGTGCATTAGCAGAAATAAAAGCAAAGCAGTAAGAAATGATTTTCACCTTAGATCGATTGAACATTGAGTAAAATGTGGCAACCTCATATACTCGAATAGGGGCAACCTCTATAACCTTAGCCACCTGAATGATTCATAAAACTGTTTGTTAATAAAGGATTTAAATAGCTTCTACCATTATTAAGAAATTTATTATTCAGTTTACAAACAATATATAAATTTAGGACTTTCAGTTGTGTACCATAGCAATAGGAAGTTACAAGCAAACCTCAATTAAATTGATCTGATAGGAACTACTGTGACAGTGTTTTATCCATTAATTGCTTAATTTTCTGTTCTAGTTCCAACAGTATTAACTATTAAAATAATTTGTCAGAAAAATAACTATCAAAATATATATGAAGTAATATATTAAATATACAATTTTTTTAGAGAATATTAAATATAAGAATTATTAAGGCTAAAAACAATCAAATCATTTAAAAAAGAGAGTATAGTTAGCAAATGACCGTTAAAAATTAAAAATTATTGTAAAGAAAAGCATTAAAATTTAAAATAATATATTAAGAATAGCAAGCAATTAGCTGGCACACTCATTGTGTGACTTTTCAGCAAGCAATATGGGTCAACAAAATCATAAATAAGCTTTTATTTTATTTTATTTTTTAACCAATAAATGAGCTTTTATTATTCCCGGTGTAAAAGGCACAAACCGGGTCAAAAACTGGTCACATTGGTCGAAAGTTGTGAAACTGGTGCGAGAGATCGCTGCTCCCACGATCTTACGATCTATCTCTGCGCGCCGGCAGCGTCGCCCTCTCCCACGATTTTCGTACCGCTCCGGCACGATTGAAGGAGAAGAACGCGTGAGATCGTACAATTTTACAATCTAGAGCTCACGCTTGACAACCATGAGAATAATACTCTGCTCCAAACTAACTCACCAATGATTTCAAAGATACT
>Ga0209282_1000878_pt1 | contig 15589 bp, 6 predicted proteins | sample Mtrugardesep15_FD_187529 | JGI IMG/M metagenome (GOLD analysis project Ga0209282, IMG submission 187529) | Root nodule microbial communities of legume samples collected from California, USA - M. trunc garden sep15 (SPAdes) (version 2) | ecosystem: Host-associated > Plants > Roots > Nodule...
AAGAGAATAAAAAAAAATAAAGGAAGGAGAAGAGGATAAATGAGACTTCTATATATGAATTAAGTATAATATATTAAAAAATGAAAACTACAATATATTTAAGTAGTCTAAACTTAGAGTCTTTATGTAAATATCAATAACATAGAAAACTATGTTGTCATAAATTGTTTGAATCGTACATATGAAAATGAGTCATTTAATTTACTTATTTATTAAAATTGAGTTATTTCCTTCTATTTTCTTTAAATAAAATAATTTCATTGACTCAAGTTAGAATATAAATTTGATAATATCTAAAATCCACAAATGTATTAAAATAAAGGTAAACAAAGATAGGAGATATAAAATAAACCAAGAAAATATAGTAAAAGAAATTTTTATTAATTTTTATTGATATCTAATAGAGGTGAATGACACACTGTTTATGTCAAAAGTAATTTTTATCTACTCTATATTCATTGGACAATAGAATAATAAATTTAAAAATATTTTAATAGCTATTTTATTTTTAATTAAAAAATAATTCAATACATATCCACCAAATTTATTATTTTCAATAATTTTAAAAAATAGACATTATAATCAAACCCGTGCAACGCACGGGTTGAATACCTAGTATTCATAATTATTTTATTCTATATATTTTATCCTTATTCTTGATAAAATGATTTTGGCATCCTAATCTTATTTAAATGAGGAAGTTTTATCTTAATGTTTTTTTTAGTCTTTTAGTTTCGAGGACGAAACTATTTTTAAGTGGGTAAGAATGTAACATCCCAATATTTTTTACATGTCGTTCAAAAATTATTTTCTCAAATTGTCACTTAGTTGTTCAATAATTTATTGTTATGTGTGAAAAATTTAAGAAAATCTTGACATTTCATGCTTTGATTAAATTAATTTGAATTTTTTGTTCGATCTATTTTATTTTTAGTAATTAATTGGGTGTAACAAAAATAAGTTAATCATCCGTGCAATATTTGATTTTTTCTTCTACTCACTTAATAATGTATTTTTATTTGTAATTTATTTTAAAGTTAATTATTGAATTAGCAATTAGTTTTCTATTTTGACATAGTCATATTAATGCTACACGTTCTTTTGTTGCCTAATTAGCTAGTCGAATACACGTTGCAATTTACCTAGTCCATCCTCCTAATTAGCTATCCGTTTTTTTTATGTAGGCTATTCAATCAACATTAGTAGAAATCATGGGAGAGTCTTTGCCTTGAAATTTGATTTACAATTCTCTTCCTTTGACTACACGACCAACTCATCTTTCTCTCGGGTTTGGATCTCCTTCGGTGAAATATTGTCCATTAAAAATTAATTAAGTGAGAGTATTTAATGTTTAAAAAGAAGAGAGAGATAGCTATTAATGACTGTGATTAAAACTGCAGAACAAACTGGAGAGACTCCACTGAAGAGGATCTTTTCTCCTTTCTCTCCTATCAACTTACATTCCATTTTAAATCATGGGAGAGTCTTGTGTTGATGGTTTTTCAAAGGCATTAAGACTAGGATTGTTTCTATCTCTTGACTCACATGTCCATCCTTGCTGTCAGCCAAAATCGTAGTCAACTTTATTCATTGTGTTCCTTCTCATGTCAAGGTTAGAAATTGATTGTACAAATTAATTATATGTCATTCTTAAGGTGTTGTTTTGAGTTCATGTTCGGTGACGTGAGATATATAATTATTTTTGTGTGGTGCCTTATAGTGTTTTTGGATGAGATAATTGAGAAATTTTAAAAAAATTTATAATTTTAGGTAATTTAAATGATTCAATTAAATTCCTTTCATTTTTCAATACTTTTGTTTAGGTGGAGTAATAAAAAATTTCAATGTCATCATTTTAGGAGAACTTTTATAAATTTTAATTTTTTTGGCCAAATTAGGGGTCAATTTGTAAATTTCAAAATTTTTGAGAGATCAAATTATAATTTTTGAAAAATTTGAGGGGTCAATTTATAATTTTTTGAACATTTATTGGGGTCAAATTGAAAATTTTGAAAAAATTAAGGACCAAAATGCAAAATTTGAAAGATCATAACAATGAAGAATTTTGAAATTCTTACCTTTTAGGTGTCATTTGAAATTATCTAAATTTAACTTGAACAAAATACTTCATAAATTCCCGTCATTTTGAAAATTCTTCAAATTATTATCCAAACAATGGAATTCACCTCAAAGTATTTGAATTCCCTCGTAACATTACATTCCCTCAAAATATTCCCTCATCCAAACACATTATTAGTGACGGGTTAATATCATATTGCATTGTCATCCCTAAGTGGCGGGATTAAGTCTTCATTTTCATGATCATGCATTAGCATATGCATCTGTGTGGTGCCTTAGTAGCGGGTTATTTCTTTGTGGTGCTTTAGTGGTGGGTTGATTATATCCGGATCATGTAGTTTTTAAGAGCATGCAGTTTACACATAATTGCATTGCATTGGGCCTGTTATGCATTTGTGTGTTGATAAGTGATTAAACTATTATGATACAAAGGAAATGTGTGTTATGCATTTCTTATTTCTTTTTGATTGAAAAGTTTTGATACTATCTATTTTATAGCATTTTTTCTTGTGCTTTGAGTATGAACCAATTTGGATAATGAAATTGACCCCTTACACCAACATACATTTTAGGTACCAAAAGATAGATGCCTCTGCTTTGAAGTTTTTGCTTGAAGGATATTCATATTAAGAATTTTTGTATAGGTTTTTTCTTATTTCTTTTTAATTGGGTTTTTGATCGAATTGTAATATTAAAAGTAATTTGAAGGATATTCATATTAAGAATTTTTGTATAGGTTTTTATTAAGAATTTAGTACCGTTGGATTGAAGAAAAAAATAGTCTTATTTTTCTTAAAGGAAAAAAAAATAGTAGTGATTTCCTAAAAATGAAAATGATTTAGGCGTAATGTCTTGGATTAAAATTCGGGGCGTTACAGGTACCATATGCATGTAGAGATGTGTCTAGAACATTACATGCATATGAGTTATGTGAAACGTGTCATATGTGATTATGTGAATTGGTGAATTTTGGTGAATGATGTGACTTATGTGAAGTTGTGTACTTGAATATATGTTTGCTTGGTGATGCTTGTATACTTGACATGGTGTTGTTAATATGAGAATGATGTGATGATTCATTGATGATAATGTGATTTATGTTATGATTGAATTGAAGATATTGTTCATATGATGTTAGTATCCTAGGAATGATGAGCATGTATATATGTGATACTTGAATCCTAGAATGCTATTTTGATGCTTATATCTTTTTATGTAAATAGTATATAACGCCCTCAATGGTCGTTTGGTTGACTGCCTCGCCATTTTTAAAAATGGTGTAGACGTACAGGCTTGAGGACGTTCGTGGAGACATGAGTACTCAAGGATTGCATGCCGCATTTCTTGTTTATCATTTACATGGAGTCTGATATATGATTTGATTAGGATTGTCTGGATTCTATGTTTATTTATTTTTTTAGAATATGTTGAGACCACGTTGTTTATGTATTTTGAGACCTGAGATAAGTTGTTGAGATTTTGTGATACATGCACTTTGAGATTCTGGATGTATTTGAGATTGGTTGAGATGTTTTTATTCCGCTGCGAGATTTCTGAAATCCGAATTTTGCATGCTTTTGAGAAAATGATGATGTGACATCTTGAACTCTTTTGATTGATTGGTTTAATTGCATTAATTATTGTTTGTGGGGTTTAAGGGTGTTACACTATTCATCCCCCTCTGGCGTGTATTCTATCTTGCCATATAGACCAACAAGTGGCATCAAGAGCCTAGTTTCTTAACTAACGGTTTAATCACCAAAAGAGTCGATATGGTAAATAAAGAGCCTAAGGGGGCGTATAATATAGCACCAATTTCTTACGGCAAAAACTATGACTATTGGAAAGAATGCATGAGAGTTCATATCCAATTGATGGATACGGATGTGTGGGATGACGTTGCCAATGGGCGGTATTAACCGCAAGTTGTTGCTAACGGTGTTGCACAAGACAAACCAAAAGTCGATTGGAGTGACGATGACAGAAAGAAGGTTCAATACGATTTGAAGACGCGAAATATACTCATCTCTTCTTTTGGAGTGAATGAGTATGATTTCCTCTCTCATTGTAAAACCACTAAGGCTATATGGGACGGGTTGGAAACTCTTCGTGAGGAAACCGACGACGTCAAGCAATCAAAGATTAATACTCTCATTCAACAATATGAATTCTTTCACATGGTGGATGGTGAATCCATCTCCTCCATGGAAATGAGGTTCACACATATTGTAAAAAAATTGGAAAACTTGGAAAAGACATCTCAAACCAAGATTGTACTAACAAAGTGTTGATGTGTATGAGTAGATATTGGCAGTTCAAGGTGACGACTATCAAGGAATCACAAAACCTTAACACTCATGACATTACTACTCTCTTTGGCAAGCTCAAGGAGCATGGACATAAAATTGTACGATTGAAGTCTAGTGAGGAAGAACTCAAAAAGAAGTAAAGGAAGTCAATTGCACTAAATGCCATCTCATCCATGGCTACTTGTTTGGTTCAAGGTGAAAGTGACTCCGATGATGATTCACTTAATAAAGAAGAAATGAGGTTGTTCGTGAGACAATATAATTACTACATCAAAAGAAATGGTCTAAAGCATAATGACAAGAACCTAGTTAACTTTAGGAAGGCAATTTCTTTTGTAAATTAGTCTCTCAAATGTTTGAAACTTTAAATTTGATGCAAATCTTTTAAAGTCTTTATTATACTTATATCTGAAAACAAAATAATTATATGCTTCAAATTAAATTAAATTTTTAACTATAAACTTGAATCCAATAAAAATTTTAGGATAGGTTGGTTGTGGTGCTTGAGATAAATGTTTTGACCCCATTTTAACATAATGATATACTTAATAGATATTTAATAATGACTCTAATAGATGTTGGGGTTAGAAAGAAAATACGATATACCTAAACTAGAATTCATTGCATTACAAACATCTTAGAGGACGAATCCATATTTTCAAGGTCTATGAAAATACAAAAAGAAAATAAATAAAATAAATTAATCTAGTATAAGCACAATAACGAAAAAGCAACTCATGGAATATTCAAGCATAAGATGCATTGAATAGATTTATTGATAATGCAATAACCCATTCTTCCTTTGCTCTCTTGGGCTCGGTATTCATACATTGAGTGGCATCATTTATACACACTCACATTGATGATTATTGCACTTCCACTTTTTAGGAAAAAGGCATATAGCACTTCTTCGACACTCAAAGTCATCCATACATCTAATATCCGCTGAAAATAAAAAATAATATAAAATTACTAATATGAGATAAAGATTGTGTACCAAATACAAAGCAAAGAAGGAAACTTGAAAATAATGAAAAAATGTCATACCATTAACATTCTTTGCAACAAGAAATAAGGAAAGAAATAAAATCATAACATAAACAAGCTTCATAGTTTTGCCCATGTTTTTTCTCGTGACATATAACAAATAGAATGTGATTCTTCACTTTATAGTGTATGAAGCTCATGATGTGTTAAAATTTATTAAATATTTTAGTATTAAGGGATTTGTTAAAGCTTTTTCCTAAAATTAGAATCATCAGTAAAAGTCTCTTAAGTATATCAATGTGTTGTATTTGTCCATTTAACATACTTACTAAAGAGGCAACATAAAAACCTTGGTAATACTTACAATTCATTATTTTTTTATATTAACTTTTCAATCTTTGATGATAGAAAGGGGATTTTTTTTAAATACAAATATAGTTGGGCCATGACAAAGTTACATATTACTGCAAAAAAATGCAGAATTGGTGCTAACATACTTATGCACAAATGAAACATATTATAGGAATTTTTTATGTAACATTTGATATTAGAGAGCAAGTATCAAATTTTTTAGTTGCGTGATTTCTTCTACATTCCCATTAATATTAGCTCTTTGATTTAGACTGATATACACAATAGAAAAGGATTTATGCATACACACTTCTATGTTTAAAAAAGAAGCTTCTCATTGATGCTTTCGCAAGTTGTAGATTTGATTCATCCACAAAATAAATATATTGATATTCAACATAAAGTGGTATTGATTAGCAACAATTCTTTTTATTTTTTTAAAATTATTCATATTTTAAAAAAAATAATTAAATTGAAAATTTAAAGATATCATCGTGATTAATTGACATCTCAACTATTTTGGTGTCGCAGAAAATCATTAATTATCTCAACAATCTAATAAATATGTTCATATAAAAAATTAAAAAAACAAGTGGTGAAATATGTCTAAAACCCTGGAAAAAAAAAAGACAAAAGTATGTATGTAATTACAATAGTATATATGAAAAGGTTAGACTTTTTAATAAACATGAGTATGCTTGAGTGTTTTAACCTTCTTCGATCAAACTTGGTCCTTTAAACATAGATGAAGTAGATAAATGTTGATGAAGAAATCCTTGTCTTTCAATGCCTTAATGAATGTTGAGACATCTTCGAGAGTTAGAGGTCATCGCTTTAGTTATTTAATTTCATCAATGATGATCTTAAAGGAGTTTTATTCCCTACCGTAAGTCACAATCAAATTTCCTTCTTTGAGATACTAGTTGTGGTAGACATCAATGATAAATTACTTGAGTCATATACTTGGTACAAAGGATCTCAGCACAGAGGATTGTACATAAATCTTGACTTACACAATTGACCTTAATATTGACGCTTTGCCTTTATCTATGACACATAACTCATCGAGGTCCAGAGCTTCCAAATACTTAGCGTAGCATGCAATACAAGTATGTAGTGTTGAGTGGTAGTGTAGAGCTTTGACTTTTGTCCAAAGATTTGACCGGTAGTGTAGAGCTTTAACTTGGTGCATATGCAATACTTCCCCTATACTTAGAATTTCCGGCATACTTAAATACACATTTAGAGAATCGTAATTGTTATCAAACGTGCTTTGCACATTGCTTTGTTGTCATCAAAACTTTAAGGGCTTTGGTTTATTAACCAATTATGGTCTAACACACTTACCTCTCTAAAATGAGTATTCTTCAACAACCTCTGCAATATGAGTATTGTCCCTCCAAACAAGCCTTTAAGCAAAGATTTGTTTGCCACTAATAGAATGATCACAACATTTTGTTTGTATCTGAGTGATACAAAGTCAGAGCTTTGGGGTATTACTCACTTTGAGAGGATATTACGATTCATTCATATATGAAAGAAATTATTCAACTACAACTTTTTTTATTTACATCAAAATCTAATGACTATTAACTAAGGATTTTCATTTAATTTCTATATCTGAAGTTCATGTTTTTTTCTACAGATTAAATGATTGTTTGAAATTTCTTTTTTCTTTTGCTCTTTTCTTGGATGTTCCGTATAACCATATCACGAGTGCATTTTTTTCATATTGAAATTGATACCAGCATATGGTTTCCTCCTTTTAATATGGTTGAGTTGGACACTAAATCTTTTTGCATTCAGCTATAAACCCTAAACTATATAGTCATTAGTAGTCTAACAACCTTAGACATTGCTTGATCTTCACAATTGTTCTGCATTTTTCCTCTTGATCATGTGACAATGTTCCAGTCTTTTGAGCATTACTGTTCCATCAACAATTCCTTCACTCTAGATACTGATGATTTAGTAATCCCAATAAACTATCTGTTGTAAAGGGATGTTGGAGCTTTAGAATGAGACAATAGTTTGTATGAAATATCCTTTGTGGATTTGTACGATGTTACGGTGATAACGTGCTCCAAGATTGTACCAAATGTAAGAATGATACAACTCATAGATTCCAATAGGTATTCAGATTATATTTTTGCTTCAAAAATTATGTCTTTGATTTTTAGTGTAATCATATCTTGATATATTCAAACGATGTTCAACTCATTTGTTAAGTGCTTAATCAGTTTGATTAATACTTAAGGACATAATTATCAAGACTTGGGCTTAATGAACAAATTATGTAGTAATTATCAAGACTTGGGCTTAATAGCATGCATAACACCCATAATTTATGAATGTAAAGCATAAGATATTCGATACACGGAAGAATGGGCTGATGCCACATCATTTCTTGATTCTAGGAGATTTATTAGGATGAATCATCAAAGAAAAAACTATCAGAATAGAAAATTTAGACATGTTGGGAGTGGCATCGATATTTGATAGATTTGAAGTTGTTAGTTTTTGTTTTGAGGAAGTTTGATTAGGTTGCTAGAAAATTTGATGATGTTTATTGTTTTTTCAATATTGTTTAGCACATGTTAAAGCACCTAGAAATCATTGATCTTAGGGTTCCTCAAAGTGTCTTGTGTGTCAAGTTTCCTATGGTATGGCAAAAACCTTCATTTCTAAAAGGCTTTATTCGATTCGAAATATCTTGAATCATATCATTCTATTTCTCTGGTCTTGGCCTTGTGTGTTCATGACATTTTGATTAGATTCACAATCTTTTGATTTGTATCATGACTGAATCGATTCACAAATTGTTGAATCGTATCATGTTTTCTCTATGGTCTTGTGTTTTGTCTTGTTGAATCGTATCACTGTTCTTTGATTCGTATAAATCTTCATTTGGGTTACTATGATTTGATTCACAATTTGCTTGAATCGTATCAACCTTCATAGCTCTAGATCTGTTTTACACATGTCTAAATCGAATTATACATTATCTGAACCGAATCACAACGTTGTTTTTGCCTAAAATATTTCACTTATCACCCCTTTCTATATATGGCTATACTCATACCACTTCCTATTTACAGAAGCAATTGCAAGTAACATTCTAGAGTCTTCAAACCTCTATCTCCACTTGTTCTTCAGATTAAACACTAAGATTCTTTGTGGATTTTGAGTCATAGATTGCTAGGGTGTTATAGGGATTGTATATTGGTTTATTCAAGTAACTTGGTTGGGAATCAAGGGTCCAAAGGTAAAATAGTGATTTCTTTCCACCTCTAAGGTGAAGTGTGGGGGTCTTTCCAATCTTCTCAAGTTCAAGGGAATCCAAGCTCCGGACATAGAAAAGAAGAATTCAAGGTGAAAGAATTCCAAAGATTGCATGGGAGTTTGAGTTTCAAAGACATAGAGAATCTCAAATTTCAAGGTTTACTTGAATATTGGTGGTATTGTGGTTGCTTAGGATTGAAGATTAAGGTTATCAAGGGAGTACTTTGTAATCATAACAATTTGTAAACATTTGTCAACAATAATGGAAGTCCTTGATAGAGACGTATTATATCTAGAAGAGTAGACGTACGCCGAAGTGAGGAGTAAAGGGGGAACTACTATAAAAATTTCAGTGTTCTTCTCTTCCCCATTCTTTTAGATTTTTGCTTTATTAATTGTATAATGTTTGTAGCTATTTAATTTGATTGTGATTAATTTTCATCATTAACTTAATCTTAATTCATTGAATTAAGATTCTTTTCAAAATCAATTTTATCACAATTAAACCTCAATTAAGTTTCAAATCATTAATTCATATACTTTGCATTCCTTAGTGTTAGTTTAGTTTATTGCAATTAGGTTTGGTTTGAGCTTTGTCTAGTTTTGTAAATTGTACATTTGATTATTGATATTTGATGTGCTTAATAAGATTCAATGTTTGAATCTCTCAATTCAATATTGAATCTTAGTGTATTAATCATTATCTTACTTTGTGTTGTCGTTGTTGTGCACGAATCCGAAAAGCCATACGTTTTCTATTCACGCTTTCAAAAACTCTTTTAAAATTTGAAAAACATTATTCACCCCCATCAAGCACACCTTCTTATTCGCCATGTAGACCAACAAGTGGCATTAGGAGCCTGGTCTCTTCACTAACGGTTAACTAAAGGAAGAGTCGATATGGCGAGTAAAGAGCCTATGGGGCGTACAATAGAGCACCAATTTTTTACGGTGAAAACTATGACTATTGGAAAGAATTCTTGAGTGTCCATATCCAATTGGTTGATAGGATGTTTGGGACGTCGTGACCAATGGGTGGTTTGAACCACACATTGTTGTTGACAACGTCGTGCAAAACAAACCTAAGGACGATTGAACCGATGATGACAAAAAGAAGGTATAATATAAAGGCAAGAAACATACTTATTTCCTCTCTTGGAGTGAATGAGTATCACTCGGTTTCACATTGTAAAACCTCTACAGTAATGTGTGATGCTTTGAAAACTTTCCATGAGGGTACCGAAGACGTCAAACAATCAAAGATCAATACTCTCATATAACAATATGAACTCTTTCACATGGAAGATGGTAAATTCATCTTTTTCATGCAAATGAGGTTCACACATATTGTTAACAAATTGCAAAACATAGGAAAAGACATCTCAAACCAAGATTGTACTAGAAAAGTATTGAGATGCATGACTAGAGATTGGCAACCCATGGTCACCGCAATATAGGAATCTCAAAACCTTAACACACGTGGAATTACCACCCTATTTAGAAAACGTAATGAACACGAGATCCTACGGCTGAAATCTAGTGAGGAAGATCTCAAGAAAAGGGAAAAGAAATCAGTTCTGTTGAAAGCCTCCTCGTCCAAGGCAAACTTATCAAACAATGGAGATAGTGACTCCAGTGAAGACTCGCCAAGTGAAGAAGAAATGGGGTTGTTTGTAAGGCGTTCTAATCGTTACATTCAAAGGAATGGGTTAAGACGTAGTGACAGGAATTTGGTGAACTCTAAGAAGACGCAAATCAAAGAGAGGCTAGTAAAGAGGAGAAAGGTCCAAGTTGCTTTGGATGTGGTAAAATCGGTCACTTAAAGAGTGAATGTCCGAATCTAATTAAGACAAGAGGCAAATCCAACTCATCCGAGAAATCAAGTGGAAGAAGAGCTTACATAGCGTGGGAAGATGAGAAAACATCCTCTACACGAAGTGATTCCGAAAATAAAAAGCAACTTGAAGTTAGTGACTCTGACTCCAACTTAAATCCATCATATAATGAATTGCAAAATGTTCTTATAGAAATTCATGGTGATGCTATGAATGATTTTCAAAAGATTGGCACCAAAAAGAGAACTATTATTAAATTATAAGCCAAATTTATAAAAATAAAGGAAGATTTTGAAATTTTCAAAAAGGAGCATGCATCTCTAAAAAATGATCTGCTAACAAAAGAAAATGAACATTCATGTCATTTGGATCCACAATATATCAGGAACTGCACTTAAGTTCAGTTGAACCAACTACAGATAACTGCCAAACGGTAGTTAGCTGTAGTTGGGGTAAAATGGTATTTTCCAGGTGTGTCATAACATTTTTTAAAGTGAGAACAACAATTTACATATAAATTTGGTGGAACAAATATAAATCGTGAGAACAACAATTTACATATAAATTTGGTGGAACAAATATAAATCGCAAATGGAAGAGTGTTGAAAATATGTTTAAAGAGAAAAGCCATGGCCACTTAAGGAATGTAAAAGCGAAAGTAGATCGGTTTCAAGTGAATTGTTATTCCAATATCGCGGAGGGTCATTCAGGCAACTGACACGGCGTGTACGGCAGCGTGCGGTGACTCGAAAACAGCAAAACATTTGTTTTTGGGTTGTGATATTTACAGTTCTCTTTGGTCTCTAGTATTACATTGGTCAGGGATTTCATCGGTTTTTGCGGGCCAGATTCGACATCATTTTTTGCAGTTTATTCATATGCCTGGTTTGCCTAGATTTACACATCTTCCTCTCAGGGTAATTCGGTTTGCTTATGTTTGGGTGATATGGAAGGAAAGGAACAACCACGTGTTCAATAATGCGGCCTCTAACCCTTCTGTTCTCCTGGAAAAAGTTAAACTAAATTCGTTCTTTTGGTTGAAATTTCAACAGGTTGCTTTTAGTTACAGTTATCATGATTGGTGGAAACATCCTCTTTTATGTAGGGGTGTCCACTAGATTACTTTTGTTTTTTGTTGGTGCTTTCTTCAATTTAACACATCCTCTGTAAATACTATTGGGTGCTTCACTCTCTGCACACCTTGTGCAGGGTGATTCACCATTGTTAATATATATCATTTTAGTTTGTTAAAAAAAAAAATATCAAACGAGAAAAATTGAGTTTAATTTAATTTATACACTTTTGAAACAAATCGAAAATTAAAAAAATAAAACAATTCATTTTGAACAACAAAGGAGGATTAATCAAGTGCAAGTGTGCAACAGAGCTCTGAATAGTTCTGTTGCTAGCATTTTTCTAAATATTAATCTGAAATTGCCTATAGCAAGTATTCCGTCGTTCCATAATAAATGATATATATAATTCTAAGCAAAGAAAATTGTATGTTATTTAACATTATCAATGAATCATTCATGTTTTTCTATTGCACCCTTTGTTCCTTCTCTTTTTCCAACTCTTCAAATATCTCTTTCTCATACTATTCATGAAGGGTAGTTTTGTAAAGTAAATCACAATTTTCCTTTTCAGTATTTTCTATTGTACCCTTTGTTACCTTCTCTTTTTCCAACTCTTCAAATATCTCTTTCTCATACCATTCATGAAGGGTAGTTTTGTAAAGTAAATCACAATTTTCCTTTTCAGAATAGTTTTGTAAAGTAAAATCACAATTTCCCTTTTCCATACAAAAGTAACTATTTTTCTTATATATGCTTTAGGACGAATGAAGTATCTTTAAATATGATTTTTCACATACACAAACGTGAAAGTGTTCCAACACCTGACTGGTCAACGTCTCCACATAACAAAGGTAAGCACGAAAACAACAGTCAATAGCATTCCTGCATATTTGATCCATTGATCAACTCGATTTCGTCTCTCAATTAGTCTCAGAACTCTGTTTGATATGCCCACTGTATTGAGGACGTCCAAAGCCTTTCGGTGAGCACTCTGCACAAAGATAACCCGAAAAAATATATTTTCAAAAACAGTATGAATGGATTAACAATGCTTAACTATTACCACTAGTCTAAACAAACTTTGAAACAGTATGGAAAATATCGGTGAATTCACATCGTGAGTGTAACCGATAATCAACTTTAAAACAGGTTCCTAAAGTTGCTTCATTCCTCTGCACAGCAATAGAGTCTTTCATTTTAATTAAATTACACTGTTTTGAATCAAAGAATAAAAATTACAACTAAAAGCATCAAGCATAGCTTGATACAATAATGCAAATTTAAATGCACAACAAATGCAGGAAATGATGTAATTCCTTTAGAATACACTACAGTGTGTTACCTAAAATGGATTGTTCGGTGCAATGACCTGATTAGGATTTATTAATTATCCCTTAATACAAGTAGCTAGGTTTCTTTAACTCTTGGAAACGAGACAAGATTTAAATGTTTAATAGGTCAACAATTGGAACAATGGAAGGATTTAGAAGTGTGCAGGAGAAACAGGGAAACAAAATTAAAAGGTACGTTTACTCTGTGAAAACATAAAATGTGTTAATTTTATATGTTAACAAAGAAATTAGACTCTTGGAGTAACAACTCTGCAGTTCTAGAAACAGTGAAAATATCAAAATAACTATTTTCATTATTTTTGGAAATGCATTATTCCTAGCTAGCATATTATCTTCTCTCCATCACAATTACTCGCATCAAACATCTCTCTCTTTCTTATTAACAAGGTAAAATGAACACGCATTCAAGAAAATGAAAACAAAAAATGTTTTCACAAAGTAAACAGGCCCAAATACTTCAAACATTTAAAATTTGAACTGATAAAACCAGTTTTGTTGAAATTCTGCTATGCTACCGCACTGCTTTTTTGACATGAGTACACTGATGGGCATATTGCAGACAATTGTGGATTGTTCATTAATATTTGTTCATTCTCTGTAAAAGGTATTCTATTACGACCAATAAAATAAATAGACCAATAATAAAAAGTGTATTTAAAACAGTGTTTTGTTCTTCTTAGAGATAAATCCTAACTCTTAGCCTCAGCGTTTGTTGTGACATCTGGTTATTGAGTATATTATAAGTCAACAAAAGAAAGCAACAGAAAAAGTACCTTCAAGCGTTCCCTTTGACCATGTATTGAAGAAAGAATAGCCTCCCCAAGTGCATTAGCATTTTCCAGCTCCTTGGAAGAACTACGAACTGATTGCATTGCTTGTGCGTCGTCATCGAAAATTCGCAAAACGTGAGATGAATCCCCATTCTAGAATTGCAAACAAGGTTGTTAGCAAGTTGAGAGGGAAATATACACAGCGAGCAATCAGATGGAGCAGATAGCAATGACATACCATTCGTCCCAGCAGTTCTGCTCTCTCTTTAGCTTCTCTACTCCGTTTCTGACTCCTTGAGTTATATTTATCCAAACATTCTTTCAGTGATTCAGCCTCTTCAGCTATTTGTTCCACCTTTCTGCTCAAGAAAACATAACTCCCCATCTTTAAGTACAAATATAACAAATCAGCGACAACATATATATAATATATTATAATTTAAACGAAACATCAACAAATAAATTAATAACAATTAGATAAGCCAAATAGATTTTTTGTTCAATAGAAGTAAACAAGTTCATAAAGCAATGAAATTATTACATGTTAATATTTCATCATATATTATTATTTATTTAAAGGAAAGGAGATAGTTGTTTGCAACAAGAAAACCAAAACTACGTAGAGTCCTGATATTGAATTTATGAACAAGGTTGGAACAAAATGAAGAAGCAGTGACAGATACTAAGATACCAAAACCATGCACACATTTTACTCGGTTCTTACTTACCTTAACGTTGACAACTGACAAATCTCTCTTTCTACCACATAGCTGAATCAATTGACAAACTAATGGTTTCCCACTCAGTGCATATGTAACACCCATCTTTGTTAACAATAACAATCAGTGTGTTAAATTTTTCAGATTTTATTCCTCTAAAACGAGTCTTTAATTTAAGCGAATAATAAGGAATCTCAACTATCGATCTAAAAAACCAACAAATAATATCACATCTACTGATCTACACATAACATATCAATAAGAATCAATAAAAGAAACCAAGCAACAAAGAAACATTGCAAAAAGTTAACTTAAAAAACAAAACCTCCCTCACATAACAAGACACACGTTTTTTTTAAACCAAAGGTATCCTGCGTGCGCAACTGCGGCCCCTCATGTAACTGAGATCCATTTAAGGGATTGATATCTCCTAACAAATGTTTATCCATAGGCAGAGTCAGGATCGTCGAACCCTGGACTAAATGGTTAACCAGACAAGACACACATTTACCACTACATTTCCTCAACAAATTTAATCAACTTTAAGATGCACCTAATTTCTCGTATAGCACACTAAAACCTTTCGAATTCTCCACTAAATCGCAAATCATCAATAAACCAACTAACTATCCCATACAAATTTCATTTCATCTTCCAAACAATATGAATAAACTCAATTCGACATTATAACAACACTAAGCATACCTTCTATACGAAATTGAGATTCAATCCCTAAGTTCATTTCAAAAACAAAACCTATCAACATTCTTTCATATTCAAAATGCACAATTCAGAAACTCAATGAAATCAATCACATAAACAAACTATA
>Ga0209282_1000880_pt1 | contig 15581 bp, 14 predicted proteins | sample Mtrugardesep15_FD_187529 | JGI IMG/M metagenome (GOLD analysis project Ga0209282, IMG submission 187529) | Root nodule microbial communities of legume samples collected from California, USA - M. trunc garden sep15 (SPAdes) (version 2) | ecosystem: Host-associated > Plants > Roots > Nodule...
TTTAAGGTTAACTTCTTGAGCCAACTTCGTCTCACCAATAAAGGAGATGGACCAAAAGTGGCGAAACGTCTAATTGATGTATATTTTGCACTATTTAAGGTATCAGTTTTCCCTAATATCCTCCCACCCCTTAGCTTATCTCGAACCGATGATAACACATGGATCATCCACATAGGTTAGAAAAATAGGAAAAAATTAACAATTAGAAATCTTCAGGTTTTGATCACTGGCCCAAGCAACAGTCAAACGGTTGATAAAAGCAGTAAGGAAAATGCAAAAGACAAAAAACCCGAAGAGTTCTCAGAATCACATGCGGAAATGGACTCCAGGCTTCTATCTGCTCTCTTGACAGTAAGTAAACAATAGTAATATTATGAATTTTCACAAACTAATATTAATTAATGATTGTGAAATTTTCAACATGTCAAATTCAGTCATTCTCTGAGATTTTCCACAACCTTTGTCTTGATTTGCACAATCTTTTGCTATTTTCATAGGGAGTGAATAGAGCATTTCCTTTTGTCTCAAGCGATGAGGCCGATGACATAATTGATGTTCAAACACCAGTACTTTTCCAATTGGTAATCACTACACTGATATAATTGAAACCTACTTTTCCAATTGGTTCTTACTTAGAGGTTTTGACAAAAAACTATAACCTTGCAGGTTCATTCAAAAAATTTTAATGTAGGAGTTCAAGCTCTGATGCTTCTTGATAAAATTTCATCCAAGAATCAGATAGCCAGTGATCGATTTTACCGTGCTTTGTACTCGAAACTCCTGCTTCCTGCTGCCATGAATACATCCAAAGTAAGAAAACTCTTAAAATTTTCACCTTTGGGACAAAAATGCTTGATCTTTTACTCTTATTCACCCTGTAGATTTCTTCTAATTAGCTTGTTCTCAGGCAGAAATGTTTATTGCACTTATTCTAAGAGCAATGAAAAGGGATGTTAACTTAAAGCGAGTAGCTGCATTTTCTAAACGTCTACTGCAGGTATTATGAAACTTCACTTTCTCTATCTTTCGTCTTTTTGTAAGATACGAAAAGATTAGACAACACTATTTTTTATTCATTCAGGTTGCACTTCAGCAGCCACCACAATATGCCTGTGCATGCCTTTTCCTTCTTTCCGAACTATTTAAAGCCAGACCACCTTTATGGTAAGTAATGATGGATGGTGTTTGCTCCATGTCATTGCCATTATTACTACATTTTTTTTTTTTATAATTGTCAGTGTGAAAGATTTGTATGTTATTCATTTGACCAGAAAGGATAATCATCTATTCATCATCTTCACTTGTCATATAGGAACACGGCATTACAGAACGAGTCTATTGACGATGAGTTTGAACACTTTGAAGATGTTATGGAAGAAACCGACAAGAAACCTGTAACTGTATCAAAGAAACCAAGTGATGATATTGTACCTGTTCAGAATGCCGACACTGCCAATTCTGATGCAGATTCTTCTGAAAATGAAGATGATCAGCTAGCATCTTCTGAAGACGACGATGACGATGATTTAGACGATGCTTTGGAGGATGGAAGTTTTTCACTTGAAAAGAGCAAAATGAAACATAAAAAATCGAAGTCTGAATCAGATGATGAAGATGAAAAAACACAGGAATCTGCCAAGAAGCCTGTGTTGCCGGGAGGCTATGATCCACGACACAGAGAGCCCTCTTATTGGTAATTTGCTTGATTTATTTTCATATTAGTTCTCATTTAGATATCAAAGAATAAACTTTTTCTGCAATCATTTGTTCAAAGCATTGGGGGCTTACATAATCTGCACAAGGCACATGCCACATTGCTTCTAACAAAAATATTGTGTTTGCCTCTAAGGGAAGAGAAAAGTGGTTAACAATTCTAGTAGATAAGAGGTTGCAATAGCGGGTGCCTTTGGTGGGTGTTATAATAAGAAAGATTATTTAGCGACTCTTGCAATTTTATACTAAATAGTGTTTTTGGAAAGGCTTGAGTTTATCTAATGCTATAAATACCTGTGAAAAAGTATTTAGACAGTTTATAATAATAGGTTATTCGGCTTTAGACCTAACTCAACACAAAATCAGCTTTTAAGGTGAAAATTGCTCAAGTTTAATAAACTCTTCAGGTCTTTGTCTGTAACCTATACGGGATTTGAGTATTTTTGAACACACCATCTCACATCCAGGATGATTGCACATTTTTTCTTGGATAATATGAGTGGCTCATATTGGCTCCAATACCATCCTGACTCAACCCTACAAAACTAGCATGTAGGTTACCTGAGTATTATAATATAGGCACTATCTGGATGTGGGACTTTTGACTCTCAACACTTATGCATATCTATAAATTTTTAGCTTATTCTCAAACTCTCAAAATAGTCTATAGAAACGAATTATATTGATCTCATACAAATTTTAATTTTATTTTCTATTCAAGTTAATTATATTTAGCACCTCTCTTGTTAAATAGACATTCAGTTAAATGTTTACAGAACCTTCTTCTTGTATTCATTTTCTTGTCGCACCTTCTAACTAAATTGTTTATCCATCTCAACAGCAATGCAGACCGTGTAAGTTGGTGGGAGTTATTGGTGCTTGCTTCACATGCACACCCTTCAGTTGCCACCATGGCAAGAACTCTCCTTTCTGGTGCCAACATTGTCTACAACGGAAACCCTTTAAATGACCTCTCTTTAACAGCTTTCCTAGATAAATTCATGGAGAAAAAACCAAAACAAACCACTTGGCATGGTGGTTCTCAGATTGAACCTGTCAAGCAGGTAAACAAAGCGTTGTTATGTTGCCATACAAATTTGACACTAAATTAAATGGTTAATGCAATTAAAATATGTGGTTAATTACATTCAGTGGATAGTTAATGAAAAGAATCGAGTATTACTATTTATTAACCATCATTGAACACAATTAACCACAATTTTCTAGTATTTATATTTGAACACTGATTATGGTTAATCGAATATCATGTATATTTGTTCATCTGGAAATTTTGGTTAATGACGTGCAAAGTTCTGATTAATTGTGTGAAGTAGATGTTTGATGAGTTGAGATTCCTTGTTATATTCATTAGCCGTCGCTGAACGTAATTAGCCACATATGTGAACAACATTAACCAATCAACCATTATCATTTTGCAGATGGATCTTAACAACCTCTTGGTTGGGCCTGAGATTCTTTCACTAGCTGAAGTAGATGTACCGCCAGAGGATCTTGTTTTCCATAAATTCTATACAATCAAAAAGAGTTCTTCAAAGCCAAAGAAAAAGAAGAAGAAATCAACTGATGACGAGGATGCTGCAGATTATTTTGATGCCAACGGCGATGACGAGGTTGATGGTGGTGATGAAAGTGATAATGAAGAGATTGAGGATCTCTTGGATTCTGCTGATCCCACTTTGGGACCAGACGGTGACTATGATTATGATGATTTGGATAATGTAGCCAATGAGGACGATGATGACTTGGTCGGTGATGTTAGTGATGGAGAGATAGATATTGGTGATGTCAGTGATGCAGAGATAGATATACCCTCAGATATGGAAGAGGATGATGCTGATAATACTCCATTTGCTGCTGTTGATGATGATGACAATGATCTTGACATAGGTGATATTGATGACGTTGAGGATAATGTTGACAAAAGAAAAAGAAAACGTAAGATTGGTGGCAAAAGTGGTGCATCTCCATTTGCAAGTTATGAAGAGTATGAACATATTCTGGAAGATGATGATGCTGAGAAAGAGCATACACTGGAAGATGATGATGGTGAGAAAAAACCTAAGAAGAAAAACAAATCCAAGAAAAGAAAAAAGAAGTCTGGTCAATGAAGTATCCCCAAGTAACTTGTATTATTTTTAGTCTTCACAAGTTTTGTTTGTGGTTGTTGGCTTCTTAAAATTTTGGTAGTAAAATTTTGTATTATTTTTACAAAAATATCTTTTTGTTGCTGTTATACATAACTTGAGAAAGACTTATTTTTGTCTGCTGGTGCTGTAATCATGTAACTTCAATTATTTAGTTTCATACGATTTTTTCATGTGGTTATTAGTATTGATAATCGGCAAATTCTAACATAGACCATGATCCATTGATTGACCAGCTCTTCAAAATGTTTAAAAATTTCAATGACAGTAGACGTCGTATCTTGGATATACTTGGTGAAAATGTTAGATTGGGAATGTAAAAATGCTGGAAATTTACATTAATTTCACGAAATGATCAATTAACATTTATCGAGATTTCATATTTTGGTCACTTATGGCATATATGTTTTTTTTTTTATGAAGGAAGCTTATGGTATATGTGTAGATTGTTTGAATTTGGCCTTTGAATAGCTTTCCTCTATGTTGTTATGAAGGTGAAAATGTCAATTCAAAATTTCAATAGAAAATAGAAACACAGATAGTGAATTTGTATAGAGTTACACTATAAATTCAATAAGGTAAAATGTTTGTTTTGTGGGGTGCCATCTATGAATATTATGATATGGCATAATATTGATAAAGTGTCAACGACAGAATTGCGACTCTGGTTTAATATACTCACAAGAGAACTAATAACCACATGAAAAATAAATTCATTTATTCAATTTGATAGAATACGTGATACACAGTCGTTAAAAACAAAAAGAATAAATTTGTAAAATGACAGAGTAAACATGCGACGTTAAATTCATTATTGTATTAGACATCTAAACAACAGAAACAACAAACAAAAATTTACAAAAAATCTAGGACCCAACAATACGTTAAATAATGATCGGTTATGATCCCTTAGGCAGTTATAACTCCATTTTCATATTTAACCTGGTTACTTGAAATTGCAGCCTTCATCCTCACCATCTTTGGATTTTCGCTTTCCATTGTTATTGATCACAAGTGTGTTCTATCGTCTTCAATTGTCACTTGCAATGAACACATTCATCACATAAGTGCTTATGTAATATGCATACATTAAGCAAAGATATAAAAAAAAATGTAAAAATACGGATTATAAAAAAATTGGCTTTGGTATTTAAGAAAAATAGAAATTGTTGCGTTAGTCTTTTGGAATAAAAATTATTATTATTATTATTATTTTAAATGAGTTATAAAAACTGACTTTTAATAGAAACATCTTTAAAAAAAAAAACTGGTAAAAACAGCTTCTCAACAAGATGTTTTACATCCTTTTTTTAAATACTAAAAGTTTTTTAAGAAGCCGTAACAAAAAGACTTGGTGATTGTTTGGTTTGGTGGTGGGAGCACAAATATGGCGTCTCAATGGTCAACTATCGTGATTTTTATGAAGTTCAAAATAGCAGCTATAGACAAAATGTGTGTCGGTTTTTGGTGCACCGCTTAAGCAAACACAACATAAGACTTTTTTTTTTGACAAAACTTTTAAAAGTGACCAAACTCTTGAAGTTAAAAAAATCACTTTCATGTCTCCTATATTTTTCATCTCAAATAACATTTATTGATTTTAAAATAATCACACAATTAATTTATTTTAATACGTTATACATACATGTGAGACTATAAGACAAAATCATTAGTTCAGGTAATTCTAGGAAATCTAGGTGAAGGGCACAAAACAAATGAGGTTTTTTTTCTTCTATATTTTACAAATCTATGACTCGTGCACTACAAGATTGTGATCAAGTTGTTACTACATAGCTAAAAATCAAACCATTTTATATAAGATAAAAAGCAGTTAGCAACCTACTATTTAACCACCTCAGTTACTTAATTAATATAAAAAACAGTCATCAAATAATTACTCACACATTCATCTCTTGTGACACATTAAATAATCCATATGGAGATAATTTTACATGTCTTAAAGCGAGACAAGACATGAATCTCACAATAATGCCCCATTTAGGAATAGGTGCAACATGGGAGGGTTAGTGATATTGATGATATGCATGAGTGTTTCATGGATATTCTTACATAGATGGAGTCAAAGGAACAAAAAAGGACCCAAAACTTGGCCATTTCTTGGAGCTGCAATTGAACAATTGATGAACTATGATAGAATGCATGATTGGCTTGTCCAATATTTTTCCATGTCCAAAACTATTGTGGTCCCCATGCCGTTCACAACTTATACATACATTGCTGATCCTGTTAATGTTGAACATGTTCTTAAGACCAACTTTAATAATTATCCAAAGGTAATTGGTTTTTTTTCTTCACTTCAATAGCCCTTGTTGATTTCAATAGCATGTTTGAATTCACTTCTCTAATTCCAAATGATTTTGACATGTTTATCTAATTCTAAATTTTTGACATGTTTTTGGCATGTTTATCTAATTCCAAATTTTTGACTCCAAATGTAATTTTCTCTCTCAAATTTACTGCACAGTTCACTTTTAGTTTTAGGTAAGGTATTTAAATATGAATCATTTACATTCCGTTCACTTTAACTAAAAACAATTTTCCAAAAAAACAAAACTTTTAAAATGAAGTTTCTTTACCGCAAAATGTTATTTGGCTTTTTTGTGACACAAGTTAATTTATAATGGAATGATTTTATAAAATTAAGTTAAAAGTGAGTTGAATGTAAAATTACTTATGCTTAGATACACTAATATAAAAACAAGTTGAACAATAGTCCAAGGCTAAAAACTCAATTATCGAGACAAATATTCTAAATTTTAGTTTCAACCTAACTCGAGAAATTTAATGTTAAATTTTAGATGCACGATTTAGTTTCAACTTATGGGAAAAAATTGGGTGTGGAATCATGTTTAATGTTAATTTTCTTTTTTACTTGCATAAAATTAATTCTTTTGATGGAAATACTTTTGATTATGAATGCAGGGTGAAGTGTACCATTCACATATGGAAGTTCTACTAGGACATGGGATATTTAATGTCGATGGAGAGCTTTGGAAGAGACAAAGGAAAACTGCAAGCTTAGAATTTGCATCAAGAAATTTGAGGGATTTTAGCACCAGAGATAGAGGGTGCTAAAAAGAATGGCCAACAAAATCAGGTACTATATATCAATATTATGGTTCTAAATTGTAGTTGTGATCCTAGTTATGGTTATGATGAGAACCTTAATATTGCGCCAAAATGCTAGCAAATGAGGCCGCAATTTTAGTGGTCTATGCAACTAAACCAATTATTTGTGTTCAAAATCTAAGCTTACATACATATTAACTAGTGTTTTGAGAACCAGACCGGCCGGTTCAACTAGTTGAGTTTGTAACTGGTCAATAAGTCAATATATCAACTGCGATCAGTTCTCGGTATCTTAAAACATGGTTCAACAACAATTAATTCAACTTGTTCTTTTTAAAACATTTATATTAACATATAACTCTCATCTTATTAGAAACAGATAAAAAAATGATATATTACAAGATTCATTGAATTGGGAGAAAACCATGCAACTGACAAAAGTTTGAGAGACATTGTTTTGAACTTTGTGATTGCTGGTAGAGACACAACTGCAACAACTCTATCATGGGCTATGTATATGGTGATGACACATTCCCATGTTGCTGAAAAACTTTACTTGGAGCTCAAAACTTTTGAGGAGAATCAAGCACAGGAGGAGAATTTTACCTTGCCTCAATGTGATGATAAAGATGATCCTAAATTATTCAATCAAAGAGTAGTACAATTTTCAAAGTTATTGAATAAAGATTCACTAGAGAAGTTGCATTATTTGCATGCAGTCATAACTGAGACACTAAGATTGTATCCTGCGGTTCCTCAGGTATGCATTTTTTGGATCTAAATATGGAAAAAAATTGTTTTAAGTATATCAATAACCGATAATGTTTTTGTGCAAATACTACCTCCGATCTTTTTTATAAGAAACAAACTGGTCAACAAAAGTTAATGTATTTGATCCACATTATGAACCAAATACATCAACTTTAGTTGACCAATTTGTCTGTAATAAAAAGGACCAGAGAGAGTATCAATTGTTGATTGAAGGATCCCAAGGGTGTGATAGAGGATGATGTGTTGCCAGATGGTACCAAAATTAAAGCTGGAGGGATGGTAACTTATGTTCCATATTCAATGGGAAGAATGGAGTATAATTGGGGGCCTGATGCAACTTCATTTAAACCTGAGAGATGGTTCAAAGATGGTGTTCTTAAGAATGAATCTCCATTCAAATTCACAGCAATCCAGGTAAATAATTTAACCTATATTTTTTTGTTAACTTTGGATTTTTGCTTTTTTTATTTTTTTACCGCACTTTCAGGAATCAAACTCAAGTTCTTTTTATTGGAAGAGAGAGTCATGTTGTCAATTCTCTACCCTGTCGATAGTTAACGTATTTTTTGAATTCATAATAACAATGTAATTGTGAAGAAGGTATTGCAAATTTTGAATGAAGACGTGAAATTATCCAACACCTAAATTTTATTTTCATTTTGATTACACAGGCAGGGCCAAGGATATGTCTTGGTAAGGATTCTGCATATCTTCAAATGAGGATGGTATTGGCTATTTTGTGCAGATTTTACAAGTTCAATTTGGTGCCTGATCATCAAATGAAATATAGAATGATGACTATTTTATCAATGGCACATGGATTAAGGGTTACCGTTGAGAAACGTTCTTGAGATACTTAGCTTCCTTATATTATAATTCAGCGGAAGGAGTTAGTCTTCCACTGCGTGACAAATTAATAGGATTTCCATCAATGGATTGAATATATTGGAAACAAAAAATAGTTTTTTCATTTAAAGAAAAGAAAGAAGCAACACTATCTTTTGCATATGATATTCAATACTAATCTATTCTTGTATTGTTGATAAAATAAATATTTATGATACATGTTTATATGAGAGTAATGTTTTAAGACTTGATTACCTCGTAACAAAAGATGTGCATCTCAAGCTTATAAAAAAACTATGTGCATTTTATAAAGCATTTTGACACAAAAGAAGAACATGGTGAAAAAAGAAATTAAAAAAATAATTTGGGTAAACATAATTATTATAAATATAGATATTGGCAAGCTTAATTGTGCATCTACTTACATCAACTCTTAAAGTTAAATCTCTAGCTTTAAGTTCCACCAAAAAAAAAACTCTATCTTTGAGGGTTAGATAGGACAAAAAAATTGGAAACAAATGAAATAAACATTTTAAATTAATAATAATCATACAAAAATCATCCAAATGAAAACCAAATAAAAAATGTTCACACACCAAGATGATATGATAATTGTTGTCTACATGAGAGTTGTTAAGACTGGATTCAGCTATGGAATTGATCGAAGATTCATCCTTTGGTAACGAGGAACATTCCCTATAGTTCTGCGGTGAGTAAGTCATTCCTGAAGTGAAAGTCTGGGATAACGATAAGTTTGATAAAATCATTGTGATGTTGTTTAAACTCCAGAGTAAAGGTTTATAGACGGATGAGTTACACTTCTATCTTTTTGATTCAAGGAAGCTAGAAAATGCAAATAAAGATCGAACATAGATATGAAAAGGAAAAGAAGGTGTGAAAACTTTTAAGAGATTGTGAATTCAACATTTAAATAAAATTTGAATTGAAATGAACTCCACAACTGAATTCTACTTTTAAAATTTGAATTCCACAAGTGTTTTAACCGATAGTAAATTAATTGATGCGATAAACTCACCGAGGAAAAAAGTGGGAGTCAAATGTTGCTTTTTTACTTCATAAAATATTACTTTTCTATAACATAATCATAACATTATAAGTTTATCAAAAGGGTGGAAAAAGTTTCAAAAAATTTAAAAATTGGGGACCTTACGGAGGAGAATACAATAACTTTAAAGATTCAAAGGGTAGAATACTATAATCGTCAAAAAGAAAATTGAAGAATCAAATTGCTATGTAAGTTTTTTATTTTCTCGAATGAGTTTAATTTAAATAAATTGATTTGAACGATTGAATTAGAATCAAATAAAGTTGAATAAAAATATAATTCATAATTATATATTTCTTAAAAAAAATACTTTTTATGACAATATAAAATTTTATATTGGTTGTAAACTAAAGGGCATTTTTTTTTAATATAGGGACGTTTCTTTATTTTCATTTTCATTATATGAAATCAAACAAAAAAAGAGTGGAAACACACTTCTCTATCTTATATTTATCTTATGCCAAATAATACACCAAATCAATTATTAATGTTTGTCAACCACATACCATATAACCATGTAAGCCATCAAATTAGTTTTAAAACATTACTTAATTTTAAAATTAAATGTCATCCACTAAAAATGTTGTTGTTTGTTTCATTCGGTGTACTTGAACATATTATTGTAGTATGTTAGACTAACAAATTTTGCTTACCATTACTACCTAAATTTAGGTATTTATTACAACCTGAGGTTAAGATTTCTAAGCTGCTAAATTTTCCTATTATTTCTAAAAACAACTTTAACAGACTTGAAGAAATTTTGTATATATAAGCACTTCCTTATACTTCAACTTCTCCGATATAAACCAAAAAACATTTCTACTTCTTATCTCTTTTTTTCATTCATTCGAAGTTTGTCAAGAATATTTAACTACATCATGGTATCTAAGGGTCCCACTTTCATCCTATGGCATTTTGCTCTAACCATTGTGATTACCGTATTTTTCACTTCAAAATTTAGTTTTGCTAAACAATCCAAGTTAATTGGATTGAAAATGAACATGATCGATCGATGTTGGAGACCAAATCCAGAATGGAGAAAACATAGACAACAACTAGCGACTTGCTCTGTAGGCTATGCTGGAAAGATGACAAACAACGTTGGTAAGGGTCTCATCCATTATAAAGTTACCGACCCAATTGATGATCCTATAAATCCTCAACCTGGTACACTGAGATATGGAGCTTCTGTAATTCAAGGTAAAGTGTGGATCACATTCAAAAAAGACATGAACATTAAACTCATGAAGCCCCTTCTCATCAGCAGTTTCACAACAATTGATGGTCGCGGAGTCAATGTGCATATTGCTGATAATGCATGCTTAATGATATTCAAGGTAATCACCAAACACAATTAATTACGCTTTAAAAGATAGTTGTTGGAAAGAAAAGAAATATTGGCAAAAAAAATGAAGAAATCTCTCTCTAAATTTATTTTGCTAATTGTAGCTATATGTAGTATGAATTCTATTTCATGAATTTGTAACAATTTTTTATTTATTTTTTAGGCTACCAACATAATCATCCATAGCATTCGAATTCATCACTGCAAAGCTCAAGCACCGGGTATGGTGATGGGGCCAAACGGGAAGGTAATTTCTTTAGGGCAAGTAGATGGAGATGCTATTAGACTGGTCACCGCTTCTAAAATTTGGATTGATCATAATACACTTTATGATTGTGAAGATGGTCTTCTTGATGTCACACGAGGTTCTACTAATGTGACTGTTTCCAATAATTGGTTTAGAGAACAAGATAAGGTTATGCTTCTTGGACATGATGATGGGTATCTGAGGGACATAAACATGAAGGTTACTGTCGTGTACAATCATTTTGGACCAAACTGCAACCAAAGAATGCCAAGGTAATTAATTGATGTTCATGAAGTTTTTTTATAATAAAATTTGAAGTTATACAATATACTAATGTAAATTTATTAGACAACGTTGATTTTTTTATTGCTAAAATAACATTTCAGGATTCGTCATGGATATGCACATGTAGCCAACAATCTTTACTTAGGGTGGATGCAATATGCCATCGGTGGAAGCATGGGGCCTAGCCTCAAAAGCGAATCTAACCTCTTTATAGCACCTAAAGTTGGGAGTAAAGAGGTAATCATATTTAGAAAATGTCATTAATTTAAACTTGTTAATGTCTAATGAAGATGAATTTACCTAATTAATAATAAATCACACGATTGAGTTTAAATATTTGTATATATAATTTTTTTTCACTTTTACTAAAAAAAATTGACACGCTTTTTCTAACCTTTTTTTTCCCAATTATATAATGTGTCTAGGTAACATGGAGAAAAATTGGTCATGTAAATGGGGACAAATGGGAATTTCATTCGGTAAGAGACGCTTTTGAAAATGGAGCCTCCTTTGCAGTAACAAAAGGAAAACGTGTTCCAAAGCCAAATTATAGCAAAGAACAAAATTTTAAAGTTGTTGATGTTAAATCTGTAAGATCATTAACAAGATCATCAGGCGCATTTCAATGTAGTAGAACCTCTATATGTTAAACAAAATATCATATAGAATATTGATCTTGAAGCTAGGCGCATTTCAAAGTTTGGTCGAACAATACACGATAAGATCATCATATCACTCATGAGAATAGCAACAGTCGCAAGCTTCTACTTTCAATAAACAACATCAGGCATGTTGATAGCTAAATAATTTTCAAGTGTCGGTCCAATGTAGACTATTTATTATAAAGACTCACAATAGACTCACCACCATTTTAATACCATTCTAATATTTATATTTAATTTACGAAAACTAATCCACCAATCATGACGTTCTATAACCCTATTTGTACTATATTGCATAGAAAATTTGATACAAAAAGTTGACTAAAAGTAACGAAGGCCTAGTTGATGGTACTAATTATAACAACATGGTGATTTTTATGTATCAACTTGCAAGTTTTTCTGAATGAACTTTCGTGTATTGAACAACTATTATTATTATTTTGTCCGGTTACTAAAGAAAATACCTAAAAGTTCTACTCTTATATATACTGAGTCTTTTCAATAAAAAGAATATATATTATAAGAAACTATTTGCATCATAAAACATGCTAAGAATCGGAAATACAACAAGTTTACAAGATGGAAGCAAAACACCAAAAACGATTATACAAGGTGCCTACGACAAAATAGTAACTCAATGTTAATGAATGTCAATACCTAAAAAATGGAGAGGATGTGTACTCCAATGATGGAAAGGAAACTCCTTGAACTTACATTACAATCATGTTGAGCAAAAATCAAATTATTAATGTACTTCCAATCGACCAAATGCATGGCATCCATATAGAGTAAAGGATTTCGTCCATTACTTTGCCATGACACACCAAATGTTAAACATGAATGGCGTGTAAAAAGTTATTATTAGACAATGCACAACTAACATCTGACCAAATCAAAACATTTGACCACACCTTGCCAAAGAAAGAACATTCAAGAAATAAATGGTGTGACGATTCATACACTTTTGAACCTCCCGCATAAAATGAGGTATGAAAATCATTGAAAAATTGCATAAAGTCGTCTTTAATTTTTTTTCTCATAATTCTTTCAGAAATCTAAGTTTAACCACATCAGGATCATGATTTTTTAAACTCTCACAATCCTACACAACCTGCTTTATTTATTCCATTGAAAAATTATTAATCAATTTTAATGCTTCATAGTCATAAACACTTTAAAACGATAGTGAATTCAATGACGGCCTACTTACTCTTCTCTTCTTAAAATACTCCTTCAAGTTATTTCTTAGGGTTCTTCGAAATTATGTTAGAAATATGAAAGTTATTACTCCTGATTGAAATTTACTTATTTCACAAATCATAAAAAGAAAAAACCATAAGTGAAAGAAAAAATTGCTATGCTATCAAATTAATCTTATTAAGTATTTATATTCATACGTAAATGTTTGGCACCTTCTATTGTCAATTTTGCTTTGACTAATCCAAAAAGGGTGTGGCTAGAAGATATTTTAGTTATACAAAAAAAATAAAAAATATTAGCCTACATTTCACATGCAAACCTTTCAAACCAAGATTACTAACCAAATTTGAATCATCCTTTACAACACACCCACTTAATTCAAAGCCTTTACCACATTTAATAACTCTCTAAACTCTTTAAACCTCTCGATCATCATCCGTTTGGTTTGAATATCCCGCTTGAATTTTAAATCTGCGATGAATTACCTATATCTTTCCTTTATTCATTTGCTAGTAATGTTACTCCACCATCACGTACTTACATGAGTTGCTAATAGTGGACCTTCAGCTATGGGATTGATCGAAGATTCATCCTTTGATGATGAGGAACATTCCCTCATGTTGTGATGAGTAAGCCATTCTTTAAGTGAATGTCTAGGATAACGATAAGTTTGATGAAATTACAATGACACTGTGATGTTGTTGAAACTCGAAAGTATGGACTTATAGACGATTGAGTTTCACTTCTATATTTCAGATTAAAAGAAGTTAGAAAATGCAAATAAAGAACATCGATATGAGAAGGAAAAGAGGGTGTAGAAATTTTTAAGAGAATGTGAATTCAAAATTTAAATAAAATTTGAATTGAAATGATACACAAGTGTTTGATTGATAGTAAATTATTTGATGCGATAAACTCACCGAGGAAAAAGATGGGAGCCAGATGTTGCGTTTTTACTTCATAAAATATTACTTTTCTATGACACATACATACATAAATATATCAACAATGATAAGTGAACACAAAAATAGCAACACAATACAGACACCACCGTATGTTTATACGATATTTTCCTCCTTTTTTTTATTCCTTTCTCTGTTACTGTATATTCTCTCATTCCCTCCACTATTTGTTTCTCTCTCATAACTCACACCACCACCATTGCACACACTCACCCCTCTTCAACTCTCCGGTCACCGGAAACTGCCGCCGTTCTCCATTCTATTTATCCTCTAGAAAAACAACCGCAAAAAACAGATCTGAAATCATAGAAGCAAAACAATGTAGCGGCAGGAGAGAGAAAGACGCGACGGCTAGTGAGATGAAGGTCGTGGTCGGCGGAGACGGAAAAGAGGAGGTCGCGATGGATTATGTCAGATCTGAACGGTGGTTACACTTGCTCCTCTTCGTCGGAATTATATCTGGCGCGGTCTCTCACCGGTGGTGGTGATTGACGAGATGGAGAAGAGGGGTTGCGATTTAGCGGTGGATTAGGACGGCAGGTTGGTGACTAATGTTGACGGCCGGCGATGGTGGTGGTAAGGTCTGAACCGTGTTTACAGTTTAGAGATGGAGGAGGAGAAAGAAAGAGGAGTGACAATAAGAGAGAGGGGTTGAAGCTGAAAATTCAATTTTATCCTCTAGATTTTAGCGGAAATTACAATATTGTCTCTGGTGTCTTATTTGTGTCTAACGAAGTGTGTTTATATATCATTTCTATAGTTTATCAAAAGGGTGGAAAAAGTTTCAAAAATTTTTTAAATTGGGGGCCATATTTTTTTTCATGGAGTAGAATACAATAATTTTAAAATATTCAAAGGGTATAATACAATAATTGTCAAAAAGAAAATTGAAGAATTGAATTGTTATGTAAGTTTTTTATTTTCCCGAATGAGGTTAATATAAATAAATTGATTTGAATGATTGAATTAGAATCAAATAAAGTTGAATAAAAATATAGTTCATATTATATATTTCTTAAAAAAAATAGTTTTGATGATAATATAAAATTTTATATTGGTTGTAAACTAAAGGGCATTTCTATCTCTTTTTGTTTTATTAATATAGCGACGTTTCTTTATTTTCACTTTCATTATATTAAATCAAACAAAAGGAGAGTGGAAACACACTTCTCTATCTTATATTTATCTTATGCTAAATTATACACGAAATCAATTATTAATGTTTGTCA
>Ga0209282_1000883_pt1 | contig 15564 bp, 9 predicted proteins | sample Mtrugardesep15_FD_187529 | JGI IMG/M metagenome (GOLD analysis project Ga0209282, IMG submission 187529) | Root nodule microbial communities of legume samples collected from California, USA - M. trunc garden sep15 (SPAdes) (version 2) | ecosystem: Host-associated > Plants > Roots > Nodule...
GTTTCTGTTGAGATTGGTCATGATCCTTCTAATGCACAACCATTCATAAGCTGTAGAAGACTTCCTTCTGGCTGTATTGTGCAGGATATGCCAAATGGTTACTCCAAGGTAAGTGCTAATCCAATTTTTATTTTCTCTCTCTCTTTTATCTTTTGTTTTTTGTACTTTGAAGTTTATTTTCTTTATAGTGATTGCTCTATCCAAATAGAATAAGGTTGAACTTTGCCTGAGAAATCGGTTTTTTAGTAGTTTTTTGCTTGTTTACTTGAGAAGATGCTTATTGTCCACTTCTACTACTCCTAGAGATTAGTGAATCAAGGCTTATATTGTTTTAGCTTTGGTACTTCATATATCTGTTTGGCATCTTTTAGTATTTAAAACTGCATGAAAATTTTAAATCTTGGATTTTTCAATCTTTGTTGTATAAACAATACAGTTGATGCTTCTATTCCTGTCTCCTTTGGTATAAAATATTTGTTTTTTACTGTGTACGAGACCAATATGACCTGGATCCAGTTCTCTGCTGCTAATACTATATAAAATATAATGGAGACATGTGTTGTGTTAATCTGTGCCTTTTAATATAATTAGACAGATTTTATAATTTACTATAATAATTATGAAAATTCTATAATCTGCCAAGTGTGTCGGGATTCACCTCTATCCTTCTGACGTCTGTATCAATTTTGTATTTAAACTTAATCCTCTACAAACATCTTACATATCTTATTAATTTATAATTAGCCTAGGGCATTATGTCAACATTTTCTGAAATAGTTAATATTTTTGTATCATTGCATTGAGTATGTTGGATAGTAACACAAGATAAGTTGCATTGTTGTAGGTCACTTGGATTGAGCACTGGGAGTATGATGAGAGTGTTGTTCACCAACTCTATCGTCCATTGCTTATTTCTGGTTTTGGATTTGGCGCTCATAGATGGATCGCCACCCTCCAAAGGCAGTGTGAAGGCTTGGCTATCCTCATGTCCTCTTCCATCTCAAATGATGATCACACCGGTAAAACAAATCACGTGCATGAATTTATATCATTATATTTTCTAATCACTTGTTAACTACTAACTAATGGTGTAAATTTGGCATGTTGATTTTGCAGCATTGAGCCAAGCTGGTAGAAGAAGCATGTTGAAGCTGGCGCAACGTATGACCAACAACTTCTGTTCTGGGGTTTGTGCTTCATCTGCTAGAAAATGGGACAGCCTCCAAATGGGGACTCTGAGTGATGACATGAGAGTTATGACTAGGAAAAATGTTGATGACCCTGGCGAGCCTCCCGGTATTGTGCTCAGCGCTGCAACATCTGTTTGGATGCCTGTTTCACGACAAAGACTGTTTGATTTTCTGCGTGATGAAAGACTTAGAAGTGAGTGGGACATTTTGTCTAATGGTGGACCCATGCAGGAGATGGTTCACATTGCCAAAGGACAAGGGCAAGGAAATTGCGTTTCTCTCCTTCGTGCTAATGTAAGTTTTATTTATCCGTAAAAATCTAAATCATACGTTAGCTATAGAGAAATCATAAATAGGACTTACACAACTTAGACAGTCCTCCTTATAAGTTGGTTTTATGAGATTGAGTTAGGACCAAACTGTTGTTTGAATGTTGATTTTGTTATCAGTTTTGTGTGATTTATCGTCAGACTTTTGTTTGCATGTTGATTTCATATGAATATGAATAAAACCAAAACCAAAAATCTGTTTTTGCAGGCCGTTAATGCGAATGATAGCAGCATGTTGATTCTGCAAGAAACTTGGATGGATACATCGTGCTCGGTGGTGGTGTACGCACCAGTTGACGGGCAATCATTGAATGTGGTGATGAGTGGTGGAGATTCTGCATATGTTGCACTCTTGCCTTCAGGCTTTGCCATTGTTCCTGATGGTAATGATCCCTCTGGCTACGGCATGTCAAATGGTACTTTACAGAAAGGTGGTGCTAGCGACGGTGGTGGAAGTTTGCTCACAGTCGGATTCCAAATACTGGTGAATAGTCTTCCAACTGCTAAGCTCACAATGGAGTCGGTTGATACTGTGAATAATCTAATCTCATGCACCATTCAGAAGATCAAAGCTGCACTTAGAGTTGCATAACAAAACCATTTTGTTAATGCAATGCTGATACACCTTGTTTTGTGAACTTGTTTTTTGGTTTTATTAATTTTTTGAAGTGATGAGAAAGGGGTTATACATTTGGTTGTATAGGAAGGGTCGCTTAAGGAAGGTTTCGAGTCAAGAACGAACCGCGAAAAAAGGAACTCGTGGCGTTGCTGATGGTGATGCATGCAAACAAGTTTTCTAGTTATGGTGGTTCGGGTATTGACTTGTTGACCTGCGAGTTAGTCTTTGCATTCTTACATACATATCCAAAACATATGTGTCTGTTCTGTTATTAATGCCGTCCTTTACAGTTGCAACTTGCAAATGGGAACTGCTGAACTATTATGACTTTTTTTAATGCACTTTTCATGTTTTGCTATTCTATATTTTTGTGATAAATTTTCTTCTCTCTTTTTATTGTTCATTTATCTGGTATGCTAAAATTATATTTATTTCAAGAGGTGTCGTTATCACCTTTTCCCCCAGAAGTTAACAAAAAAATTATAACCATTTTATGCCAAATGTTAATGATTAGTGTGAAAGGATATTATGTTTGTTTCTTTCATTTTAGAAGATAAGTGTTTTTTTTTGGAATCTACCGTCCTTACCTGAAATGTTAGACGCTCTAGAGATTCTTCTAATTGCTCATAAGAGTAAGTTATCCCGTGGGGAGAAAAGTAGGAAATTACTATTAACTTCTAAATATTGCTTATATCATTTGACTATTAAGTACTACATTCGTCTCATATTAGATGACCTAGTTGACTCCGACACACGTACCAATGTATATGTTTTATCTTTGATATCTTCAATTCTCTACTAAAAAAAATTATGAAAATTTAATATTTTAAAAATATTCATCGAGACGAATCCAACGACATCTTATATGATATTATTCATCTTTGTGAATTAGTAGAAAAATATAGTTAAAGTATGTTAAGTCAATAATGTATATTGTCAAGTAGGTCATCTATTGAAGGATGGAGGAAGTATCAAGATTCAAGACACTTTCCTAATTTTTATTTTATTTTATAGACGAAGTGATAAATACCATTTGAAATTCGCATAAAAATTAAAAGGTCATGAGTTCAAACTCAAGTGAAAGTGTATAGTTTAGTAATATCAACATTGTTAGTTGAGTTAGGTCTTACGAATGTCTCTAGATGAAGTGACAAACACAACTTCAAATTCATACAAAAAATTCTGTAAAAGTGTGCAGGCTAGTAATATTGACATTGTCAATTGAGCTGGTCTTATGGAATCTTAATATATATTTTTTAATCAAGCATCTATTGTATTTGTGTGAGTAGCTTCTGTACCATAATATCTAGTATGCTTGCTTGGTTTTTATCCATTTTTTTAATTTCATTCAATTTCAAAAAAAAAAAATTACAACATCTTTGAATTTTTGTGGTGATGCCCGCTTTGCAAGATGCATTTTCTTTTGGCTTAATACAAGAATCTTTTTTTGACTCAAGATGCTTTGCAAGATTCATAGCATTTAGTAGGAAGGAACTGCGTACATATATTTTTTAAAATATTTTTGTTAATTTTCTGTTTAGTTTTTTTTCTTCCTTTTTAAATCTTTATTAACTCTCAAATTTCTTCGATTAATATTATAGATATAATGAGGCACTATAGCTACCCAACAAAAAAAGACAAATGAGTATTTACAATAATAAAATAATTATTTTGCCATGTTCCTAGGATCTTGCTAAAAAAGTTCCTAGGGATCATATATGATATACCAAGCCCAAAGGATAATTAGCTGCCATTCATGGGACCATTATGGGTGGCAATAGCTTAATTGAACTAGATTTTACACAAATAGGATGACCTATTAGGTAGTAATTATGAACATATAGAACTTGTTGGTAGTAATTTTCTACAGTTTGGGATGCTACTACTTTAAGGAAAGAAATTTGAAGAGCACTAGATAGATACTTTAATTTGGTGTGCAATAACAAGAGCACTAGATAGATACTTTAATTTGGTGTGCAATAACATGGGCATTATGGTTAGCCATGAACCGTGTTGTGTTTCAACTTTCAAGGGGATTTTGTTGACTGACAATATTATTGTTCACAGAAAGCTACTATCATGGGGGGCTAGGTCATTATGAGGTATAGAAGAGAAATAGAAAATAAAATAAAAACAGGTTTGCATTTTTCTTCAAGTTGGTTTAACAATTCCTTTGAATGTCTGAAATCAATTGCTTGTTAATTTTAATGAGTTGGAGTATCTCTAGTACACTAGACAACTTGTCCTCCAGGGCTAAATCATGTTAGAGAGATGGATCCTCACATTGTGGGATGTGTGGGCAATGACCTGCACTTAATTTTGAAAAACAATTTTTTTCTTTAGAATTTAATACACTAAAAAATAAATGACATGACAAATAAAGGCCTATGTTATTATAGATTGTGCCTTTATCCTTTATTGGTTTTAATTTTTAAATATGCAAGATGTTTTAGTAGTCTTTAAATGTATTAAAATGACAAACACAAACTTAAAAGTGTCTTTCATTAATCATTTTGATCTTTAAATGTGTCTTTAGCTAGTTAATTTATTCCTCAATGTATTTTTTGCTAGTCAATTTGGTATATACAATTATTTACAAAAAAAGACATTTGATAAATTCAAATATTATAGTGATCAGTGATCACAACACATAACACATTTATTCCTTTAAAAAAAACACATCATTCATTTATACTACTATAAGATTGTACATAAAATTTGTTTATACATAAATTACTTTTGTAAAATTTGTTAGTACTACACGTATGTGACAATAGATATATAATGCAGAATTTACGAGTTGTCTCTACTCACACTATCCTTTAAAAGAACATATACCATATACTACTATAAGATTGTACATTGTCCACAAAACTTTAACTCTACGAAGATTCTCACTCATTCAATCTTAACAAGCAAACACATAGCAGTACATTAGACTTTTCTTGCAAGATAATTAACACTTTTATCATGTACTACATAAGACATGGACATGGACATGAGAAGGTCAAAAATAGCACTGAATCTGGATTTATATTTTTCCCAAATACATCAATAACTTTAATTATAACTAATTTCATATCATCCAGACAAATTAAGATGAATGGTTGTGAATTATTTAAAAGCATCATTATTCTGGTTGATTTTTTTCCATGATGCTACATGTTAATAGAACCAATGATAATCTTACTCTCTGACATCTTGTTGAAAGTTGTTGACCTAGCACAAACCGTAAAGTTTCCATCTGCACTAGCCAGCAAATCATCTTTCAAAGTGAGTGATAGTCGTTGTTTGAAAAGCTTTACTATTGGCTCACTTGGACCATATTAACATATCCACAACAAATTGCACGTTCTGCATTCATATATGATGGAAACTTTGCTTTATTTTGTTGGACGCTTTGATATTAAGATCCTTGAATGCACTCAATAGTTGTCATCTAAAACCCAACTACCCTTTGATTGTGCTTTGTTTGTTGTGAATATTCATTGCAAGATTTTGACACTTATCAGTTCTCATTGGTGTGTAGTGGAGCTACGCTGAATGTATATGAAGTAAAATTCCTAATGCGCCTAGATTCATGGCCCATAAACTTTATAATGCACCCTACGTACTAATGATACCCTCTAGATGGAAAATAATTCTATAGAAAAGGTGTTTGTTCAATTCTAAATTTTGCATCGTTCAATTTTAAATTTTACTATAATAACCTTATTCATTTAATATCTCATTTCATATATTTCTCTTTTCACAATAAATAACTAAGAGTAATATCGGTAAAACAATATTGAATGTTGCATTGAATTTTAAAAATGACAGTTAAATTAAAACAAAAATTTTCTTCAAAGGAGACACTTAAAAAGGAACGGATGGGTATATGTTATGGTCTAGTCAAAAATACACTCTAGATCTGACCGTTCTAAAAGTGGTAACATCCTTCAGCGACAGTAGATTCATAACCGTATTCCATACCTTTGTATGAAAGCTGTTTTATAAGAGCATATCCAATGAGGGTTTTTTAAGAGTTCCTTATTTAACAAGAACCACTTCTTGTTAAGGACCTCTGATTGAAGAAAGAAAAAAGAGTACATATTAAGTAACATGGCACTATATAAGAGCATCCATAATGGTAGTCCATTAACAAAGACTCCTTAAATGGACCCTACATGTACATATCGCTTATTTATAATTTTTTAATGAAAGTATCTTGTAAAGACTCAATGATTCCAATGACAATACAATAATAAAGACTCCAATTCAAATTACTTAAATAGGTCCAACTAATTTTACATCATTATACAAAAATAATTTATTACTTCTTTTGCAAGTGAGACCAACCGGTATATATTTTAGGAAAATGTTAACAAGTGCTCGTGGAGCACTCTTTAAAGACCATAAGTAGAAAATATATTATAAAAATGCATGTAATCATTGTCTTGGAAATCGAAATATTTGACTTTTCTAAAGAATAATTTTTTATTTTGGATAGCTTAAAGAGTGCCCCCGAAACACTCGTTAACAAGACCCTGTATTTTATTACTCTTTTTACATGTGGGCCCCGTTAATTTCTCAAGAGAGACTTCTTATATAGTTGCAGGTTGCTTAGTATGGACTCGTTTTTTCTTCCTCCAATGGAGGTCCTTAACGGGGAGTGGTCCTTGTTAAGTAAGAAACCCTCATTGGAGATGCTATAAGGATTCTCTCTCTCCTCAGCAACTAACGAGTTTCACGTTTAAAAGAAGTAATCAAATAGGTACAAGCTGGTCTCACTTTCAAAAGAAATAATATTTTAATAGTTAATTTATAATTTAATAAACGAATTAGTTTTAGATAATGATGTAAAATTAGTGAGACATATTTAAGTATTTTTCATTAAAATCATTATTAGTGTATTGTCATTGGAGTCATTGAGTCCTTAATAGATACTTTTATTAAAAAGTTATAAATAAATAATGTGTACACGTGAGGTCCATTTATGGAAGACACTAGCCACCACAAAATGTTTTGTGGTTGAGTCCAAAACAGCGTTTTAAATTTAACTATGAGTCCATAATTTCAATATTTTTTTTGTGTGAAAGTATCCTTTACATGCAACTATAAGCTAATCCTTTTAGGCCGATAAAAATGTAATGAGCGATAAAACTCTCTCCAAAGAGTCCATAGTTTCATGGAAAAGGTCAAATAAAACAATTTTTCCTTTGCTCTGTTTTTCTAAAAATATCCAAAGACCATTAAAAAGAAATTGTTTTATTTAACTTTTTCTATGAAAATTTGGCCAAAAAAGGTTATTGAATTTATTCACCGCAATCAACAATGAATTTTTTTTCTAAGTGAAGTGCATAATCACATCAAAGAGAATAGATGATATCTCAACCAGACTCTAATTTGTCAAATGCTTAAAACTGCTTCCACATATATGTTTAAAGGTAAATTCTATGGTACACCTAATAATTTGAGTGTATTGGTACATAAACTTCATAAAATAATAATTAAATGAGTTATTTTTGTAAGGAAAAATTATTTTCTATCACCTATAATTATAATAACTAAATTTTATTTACCAAAAACGTCAACACAATAAAATTTAAATTTTTTGAATTTTTATTACTCAAAATAGAGAATTTTGATTATTTTTTACAACAAAATGTAAAAAAATTTAGTATGATTTTTATAAACAATGAAATGATATTTTTTCTAATAAAGTGATATTTTCTAAATATCAATATCAACAAATAACTCTTTTTTTCATAAAAAAATGATAGTTAATATATAAATTTTTGAAACAATAATACCGGTATACCTTAATTGACAGTTGTACAGTAGAAGTTCCATCTTTAAATGGTATCTCGGTTTATATGTATAGTTGTCAAACTGCTAACTGCTATCATAAATGGTCAAACTGTTACGATCCATTTGCTATTGAGCTACACATCATGTTATCATCTATTTACAAAGTTATGATTGGATGCAGGTATAAATGCTTGGAAGCAATATGATTGCTTTTTAAATAAACATTGAATATAAATAAATAAAATAAACATTGACTTCAACAAAATAAATAAATTAACAATGGATATCAATTAAACACAAATTTTACTCTTTCGGTTGAACTAAATTTGTAATTTATAAATTTAAAATTTTGAGTTAATTGTATTTCTTTTTATTGAATTTACATATTTAAATCAGATGATAATTTTTAAATTTTTATTAAAATTTATTTTTTTAAAAATCACAAAAAATGTTGACAACAAATCAACCCACTAACAAACAATAGATTGATAAGAGTGATAAGCGACTTGAGTCTTTTTAGCAAATGGTCATAAATTCAATTTTTAACTCATACGTATAAAAAATTATGTTGAAAGAAAAGAATCCACCTTACACATTTCACATATTCTTCAACAAAAATTAATTATTGTTAAACAATGCTAAAAACTTTATACCAATACATAACACAAAAGAATATCATTCCAATAAGCTAACCTCTCCAACCAATTTTTATACTAAGCTAAATAGACTAGGTTCAAAAAGACCCAATTGTATTTTGACTTACTTTATTGTTAAAAAACATTAAAGTGAAAGTGGCAACCAAATTGTTTAAAGTGATTAGTTAGTTAGAAGAAAGAAAAGAACAAAAGAAGAGAAAGTAAAGTATAATCAACTTTTCTTCCCCTGGTTCAGACAAAAATGTAACAACACAACACTCACATATCACAATCAAAGAGGTTAAAGTTTCAACCACCTTACTCACACACACCTTCCACGTCATCATCACCACTTTCACAATTCACAAACACATTGCGTGAACAAAACAAACATATTATTACAACGTTTTTTGTTGGGTTTGTTTCTTCAACGTTGACCTTCATTTGTGTCCCTTAGATGGGAAATTCATTCGGATGTTCTGCCTCCGGCGAAAGACTGGTATCGGCGGCGAGGGATGGTGACCTTGTGGAGGCGAAGATGCTTTTGAATTGTAATCCTTATCTTGCTAAATACTCCACTTTTGGTGGTCTTAATTCTCCTCTTCATTTTGCATCTGCAAAGGGTCACAACGAGGTTTTCATCATTCACATCTCTATATGATAAATTAACCCTTTTGATTATTCTCTTTAAAGTTTGTTTATTTATTTGTTTTTCTTTGATGGGTTGGTTTTAGATTGTTGCATTGTTGCTTGAGAATGGAGCTGATGTTAATTCAAGAAATTATTCTGGCCAGGTACAACCACTCTCTCTATGTCCCCTTTTTAATTTTAAACAAGAATTGCATCATATAATTGTTATATTATAATGGATTAGTTGGTTACATTTACTGGTAAATTTTAAATAATTGATGATATTAAAATATACATTTTCAATATTTTGATATGATTCTACTCGGTGAAATTGCTGTTTTGAGTGTGTGTTATGATAAGCAATCAGATCAATATTGGATCTGGCATTGATCATTAGATGTCAGTGCCATAACATGAAGCTTGAGTTATTAGATATATTAGAATTTTTTGGATATATGTATCCACCCATGTGTTTGATTTAATGACTGAAAAATATGGTTTATTTTGATCGTTGATTTGAATTTTGAAGACGGCATTGATGCAAGCTTGTAGATATGGTCATTGGGAAGTTGTGCAAACACTTTTACTCTTCAGATGCAATGTGAGTTCTGTTAATTTTTTTTCTTCTGTTTTTTTTATGGTGCAAGTTTGATTTTAAGAATCACTAGTGTGTGGTCTATTCAATATCAGGTTATGAGAGCTGATTATCTTAGTGGGAGGACAGCTCTTCACTTTGCAGCAATGAACGGGCATGTAAGATGTATTAGACTTGTTGTGGCTGACTTTGTTCCGAGTACTCCTTATGATGTGATACATGCTCGATCAGATGCTGAACAAGGTGGTGGATCAAATGTGAAAGGAAAACATGAACAAAGGTACAACTTTCCTTTTCATTATGTAATAATAATATGCAATTACATATTACTTCCCACTTGAATAATTATTAGATGAAAGAAAGATATAGATACTTTAATTGTGGGATTGGTGAGATTGAGATTTCATTGTGGTGTTCTTTCCTGTAACATTTTAAGGCCCAACTTAACTAGTTTTTATTCGTCTATGTTTTATTCTAGCAATTTATTTACTTTATTCCAGTGCAGTGCTTTGTCCAAGTTTGTAAATAAGACAGCTGATGGTGGTATCACTGCCCTTCATATGGCTTCGTTAAATGGATACTTTGATTGTGTGCAACTACTACTTGATCTTAATGCAAATATGTCTTCTGTGACATTTCATTATGGAACATCAATGGATTTAATAGGTATATCTTTTGTTTTATATGCTATTGCTAAATTCCTCGTTGTTTTTCCCTTTCAACTTGACTAACGTAATTTGATGTAGGGGCTGGAAGCACTCCTTTGCATTATGCCGCATGTGGGGGAAATTTAAAATGCTGTCAGGTAAGGATTGCTTCAGATTTGATGCATGATATTGATATACCTTCTGGCTCTTTCCTTTGAATCCTACAATAATGTTTTTCTTTTTCAGATCCTCCTTGCAAGAGGTGCAAGTCGGATGTCTTTGAATTGCAACGGGTAATTCATTTCAAAGAGTATTTGAGTTCAAACTTTCACTTGCTTTATTATCACAAATCAATACTAATTTGATTTTCTTTCCTCCTTCCTTAGGTGGCTTCCTCTTGATATTGCTCGGATGTGGGGGCGTCATTGGCTTGAACCATTGCTGGCACCCTGTTCTGATGCCGTAACACCTTCCTTCCCTCATTCAAATTACTTGTCCTTGCCTCTCATGAGTGTTCTCAACATAGCCAGGTATTTTGCAATTCACTATGTCTGTATCTGCGAGTCTATCCAACTTTGTTTAGTGTGAAAATTATTTAGATAATCAAATTAACAAACAGATAAAGCGACAATTAATAAGATATTTTTGGCAGATTATTGGTGATCATAATTAGCTGAACTCCTTGGCATGTATGACTCCCTCCACCACCCGTCATTTAAATAGAAAAGAATTAAAAAAGTAACTGTTCCTGGACTAGTGACATACCAGTGTGGCAGCGTGTAGCCTTAAGTTTCTCTGCACAAAGAAAAGAATGAATTATATATTAGAAGATTGTTGCACCTTTTAAACTTTGGTTCATTTAGTAGATATGAAATATAACACCATGCCTTCTTAACTTCCACGAGTCTTTTACACGATGTACCACATATATCTTAGTTATTTGATTTTTAGCTGTCTAAGATCGATGTTTAACTCTGAGCCGTTATGGACTGTTATAGTTGGCATTTGATGCATCGCCAGTGTATGCGATTTCTTTTATTTTAAGATATAAATATATTGAATGCAAAGTGAAAATTTGAAATGACGTTATACAATATATTCAGGGTGAATTACTCTGTCCTATCTTGCATTTAATGTATACTAGAAAAACCTCTCCTCTTTCATGAGAACCCACATAGCTGATAGCTCCCTTATATTTATAAAATCTTCTACAACAAAATCGAAATTGCAGTCAAGCCTAGCGTAAGGATATTTTGTAGTCAATTGTTGAGAAAAAGTGAAGGACATGCATATGTTGAAAATGGGACTAAGGTTGGTTTGAAATAACTGCAGAGAGTATGGATTGCGATCATCTACAACTTCCTCTGATGAGATTGAATTTTGTGCTGTATGCCTGGAGAGGCCATGTTCAGTGGCTGCAGAAGGTACTGTATTCTCTACCTTTTGAATATCTGTTTGTGTGCTTGCCTTCTGCAGTAAAAATATGGATGCATAACCTAAAGAAGTAATTATCTTAGGACTACTTTCCAAAATCTAAAATGTAAAGTTGGAACACGGAAATATAATTCTGTAAGAGTGAATTGATCCATCACCCCTTTGTGTATATGAAATGAGGAATTATGGTGGTTTCTCATCCTCTGCAATATATCATTTTCTCAAATATTATCGGTGCCAACATGTCTGGTGTCCCTGTCTGTACGTCATAGTGCATAACGGTGTCAGTGATGCCATTCGATTTTACGTGCAGGATGTGGACATGAACTTTGTGTGAGATGTGCGCTCTATCTTTGCTCGACAAGCAACGTTTCTTCTGAAATGCTTGGCCCTCCTGGCTCTATTCCTTGCCCCCTTTGTAGACATGGAATTGTCTCTTTTGTCAAGTTACCAGGTTCCCAAGCAAAAGAAAATAAATTACACATGTCTCTTGGCCTCTGCACTATGTTACATCCACGCGACAGAGATCAGCCATCTCTTTCTCACACACCAGAGATCCAAAGAAACTGTGTTGATTCTGTTCCTTCAGAGTTACTCTGTCCCGTTACATGTAGTCCATTTCCATCTATGGCAATACCTTTATGCACCTGCAATGAAGGTTCGTGTCCATCATTTGAACCACGAGACGTAGAAACAAGAGACGAATCACCTCGTCACTCACAGACATCAACAACGGATCAGGATAAAATTGAAGGGCCGAGACTGGATAAAACAACTTGCTCGAACATGTTTTGGGGTAGAAGAAGTTGCACCAGGGAGCACCAATGCAATTCGGAAATAAATGCTTGAACTATTTTTGTGCTTGTGGATATTAGGTACATTTTTTTATCAACAGAGCTTTCCACAGTTTGTCTTACTGACCAGCCTCAAACGGTGGAACTAGGTAAATATATCAGAAAGACGAAAAACGGTTCTGCAGATCTCCTTTACTTCAGAGGCTGTGTCCTAGTTTTTTTTGAAGAAAGTGTCCTAGTTGACAGATACAATTCTCTGGTATTTCAGATACTCAATCATCATCTTCATGCTCTCTTATGATATGTAGGAGAGCCTGTGTAAAATTAGTTTCAGTTCTGGGAGATTGTGATTGTGATTGGATTTCATTTTATCAAAGAAAGGTATTTTTTAAGCCTAGAAAATTTAACTTGTGTAACAGATTTTGAGCATCTGTATATCATGTTTGTCACTAATTTTATAAATTTACAAAGCACAAATCTATGAACTGGAACCACTTGCTGATGAAATTATAAATACCTTTTTTGGACTATAAGGTTTATTTCATCAACGTTTACATTCTGCTGCTGAAATACTAGTTTAAGAATGCATCATGCATGTTTGTTTAATGTTACAGACCAAGCTTTTATTCTTGCTGGATTTATTTGATTAATTTCTTCAAAGGCCACTTTTATGATAGTTATTGTTTAGTATAAATTTGTACAAGATTTTTATTTTATCTTGTATTGGTTCATTGTTCATAGTAGTATTTAAAACTATACGTTTATCATATTGTGAATAAAAATAGAAGGAAAAAAAATATGCATTACAAATGTAGTTATATTTTAATGGACTAGAGTGTTAATCAAGAAATCAACATATGTATTTTTTTTTTAAGAAAAACAGATGTATATTTTAACGTAAGAGGGGAGGGAAATGTAAATCAATTATCTTTTGAGGGAATTTTGAGGGAAGAGAATGTAATTGTCTTTGATATATTTTGTATAAGAGAAGAAAAAAAAGAGTGTATATATATTTTAACAATAAGAGGACAGGTAAATGCAATTAAAGCATATATCAGATAGAGTGTAATTTGCTCTTTCTTGTTTTAATATTTTAAAATCTGGGGCTGGCTTTAGAAATCCTAATGCCTTTACTTTACCTAGTTGGTCACTATCTTGAAAGTTGGTAAGCTTGGTAAGCTAACAATCAGAGCTTTGAACAGAAAGAAATTACATTAGGCAACACACCCACTCATAATACTACTCAATACCTGAAGTTTGGTATAAAAACTAGGCATAGAAGCTAACATAGTTCAAGTTGTTAATGAACTTTACCTAAAGACGAATCTCGTTCAGGAGAATTTGAGATCGATTTTTAAACAAACAAATATTTGCAAGATTTTACTCACCTTGGCGGCTGAACTTTGATTATTAATCCCCTTCCCCTAAGACTTGAGAGTAACAAAGAAAAAATATAAAAACTATAGACAACTTGAACTTGCCTAAAACAAAAAGAAAATCATCATATAGAAAATCTTAGAACTCTTCATTGGATCTGTTTTCATAACTCACCATGATATATCTTCCCCCTCTTAAAACTGCAATGAAGCCACGTATTAGATACTTGATTCTTCTAAAACGAGGGTTGTATTTCGATAGGAAAAAAAAAAGAAATAAAAGTAGAATCACATTGATTAGAACATAAGCAAAGTAAATTTCAACAATCACACAGTTTGTTGAAGGTGAGTAGGTAAGTTAACTTTAACTCTTTTTTTACAAGCGTATCCGTCACTAAAAGAAGCCAAGTTCACATATATCGCCTTGAGAAAACAAATGAAGTTGTCATTGGCATATGTTTAAAAGGCAGTATTTTTTAAAACCATTGTATCGAGCTCTAATCCAGATAGACCGAGAGAAGGTTGGCTGAGCTGAAGTCGTATCCCGTAGGTATTGAATGATGCAGTAGTGTTTGAAAACAATCTAGTGTTCAAGTTAGTAAAAGAGCAAAACGTAAAAGATTGTTGAGTAAGAGATTATGTATCTTTTGTTATTGTAACATGAGGTATTTATACAACACCATAGGGAGACGTTAGGGAGTAAGTTAGGTCCGTTACCGAAGACGACGTTCTTCACTGGTTTGATTGTGTAGTCCTTGAAAGGCATTGAAGTTGCTGAACTGCTACCAATTACAGAATCCCAAGTCTATGCTGAGTGTGATTAGTAGTGGGTCGAGAGGCCTTGGGTCCAGTCTAAAACAAGCTCCGCGTACAATTAAATAGAGTAATCTCTTTGTGCGATCAAACTTTTTGACTCTTTTTTTTTTTTCACTCTAATGATTTCTCGTGCGTCATATTTTGTTTAAGACATTAAAAGAGGTTATTTTGTATAAAGAATGATATATTTATTACTTTATGAAATGTTTGTCTTCTATTTTTCGGACAATTTTTTTTATTGGCTCCTTAACGATGTTGTTAGGACATTTGTTAGATGACCAATGTTAAATAAGGTAACTTATGGTGTTACTCTTTGATATACCAAGTGTAATTAGATGCTTCTCTCAAGTTCTATGTAACACCCACAATGAAAAAATAAAATGGGCATAAGAGATGTAAAATTTTTGCTCTTTCGATCCTTATAGCCTTTGGGTTTGTTGTAACTTTCGAACAAATTTTTGTTTGTTTATAAGTTATTCGGTTGATATTCTCTAAACGTTGTTTTATATTATTCGGTTGATATTCTCTAAACGTTGTTTTATAGATGGTTTTTTTTAAATTGCCTTTGAAAATTGGTGGGCAATTTACCCAAACCAATAAAAAAACCTTCATTATAAAAATAAAATTTATTATTTTATTCCACAATTTAGCATGTATTTTATTATTTGCATATTCATCTCATTTTAAATTATGCCATTTTACAATTTAA
>Ga0209282_1000884_pt1 | contig 15563 bp, 5 predicted proteins | sample Mtrugardesep15_FD_187529 | JGI IMG/M metagenome (GOLD analysis project Ga0209282, IMG submission 187529) | Root nodule microbial communities of legume samples collected from California, USA - M. trunc garden sep15 (SPAdes) (version 2) | ecosystem: Host-associated > Plants > Roots > Nodule...
AAATAAAGAATAAATCAAAGAAAAAAAAACTCAAGTGACGAAATCTTCGCAGAGAAGAAGGACACAGCACAATACCCTCGCAGCCGCACTGCAAGTAAGTTCCATCAATTTCTCTTCTCCTTCCTTTTTTAGATCTTCATTTAGGCTTTCTTTTCGTACTTTTTTTCTTGCCGATTTTGTTTTTTGCATTTTGAAATTAGGGTTTATATTATTCTCTGTTGTTGCTGAATTACGGTTAATTATTATTATTCTCGTAGTAGTTGTTATTATCATTAGTCCTTGAGCTGAATTAGGGTTTGTATTTTGATTTTAGGTCATTGGGTTTTCATGCAATTCATTCAATTTTTTATTTTTTTTGTATTATGTTTATTGCATGTTTGGATCTGCATTTGCCTGTGATTTTTAATTTTGGTTTGAGGGAATTTTTTATTTTCTTTTCTCTTTTAAAAGATTTGTAACTGCTAGGGTGAAATCAATTTTTTTGTTCGCTCGCCATTTGTTATATACTTGTAATTGAAAATGAAAAAGATAAAAGAATTATTATTATTTTTTATTCCGTACAGGTCCTGACTTGTATCCCATTCTATTGCATGCTTGGTGAAATTGTTGTCACATTTGTACTTTAGACTAAGGGTATGTTTACTAATACACTTTTGTCATTAAAAAATAAACCCCTTTAAGCTAACTAATTGAAATTAAAGGGTTTTGGTAACTTCAGTTGTTGAAGTGAACTGACTTATAAATATAAAATGACACTGAAGTATTTGTTTGTTTAATTTTTAGAAATAAAAGCAACAACCCTTTTTTTAACTTGCTCGGTAGAAACGACAGAATTTTTTAATGGAAGCATCTTGTGTTTGCTATTGTTTTTTAGTTGCAATAATTTGAAATAGACACAATCAGTAAGAAAATGTTAAAAATCGGAAGCTATATAAATATAAATTCAGTTGAGATTTTTTTTTCGTTTAAGTAAACTTGTTTAATTTCATTATTATAACTTTTTACTAAAAAACAATAGAAAAAAGCGAGATGCTTCTATTAAAAAATTCTGTCGGTAGAAATAATGAGCAAGTAAAATAAAAGTGTTGATGCTTTTCATAAAAAAACGTGGGTGGGCGGTTGTTATTATTTTATAATAAGGGTAAAAAAATTAAATTAATTTTATAAGATTAAAAATGGAAAAAAGCTATAAGCTAGCAAGAGAAGTTTGTTTATGAAATACGTCTCATCTGATTGAATAAGCTAATCCAATATGATAGTTTAGTTGTATAACCAAACAGAGCCTAAAAGTGAAAGAAAATTAGTTTTTGCGTTGATTCGAGGATTTCATACTATGGTATGTCTGGGTAAATATTTAAAGGTTTAACATTGTTGATCTTGATTGTTAAATTGGTTTTAGCGAGTTTTGAACAAATGCAATTTATGTTTCCATACCTTCATTTATAGAAAATGATTTTAGTTAAAAATATTAAATCTAAATACAAAAGCATGGCATGATCTGACATCAATGGGATTCTACAACCAAACTTGATTTTAGAGAAAAATATCCAAACAACATGATTTTTACATATAATCACAGTTGTTGGTATTTTAATAGGACTATGGTTGAGAATACATCGACGCAAACATGCAATAAATCTTATTACAAGCTTACTTTTTAGATCCTTGTTTCAGCTAAAATTAATGCTAGAAACACTCAATAAGTTTTCTTTATCCAAGTTATTCATGACGTTCTTGTTTAATGATTCATTGGGGGTTTGGCTTGTGTCAATTAGGTGAAATGATCCACTGTTTGTGGGTGTCAAATTTGTGAAAAGGCAGAAGTTTCCAGTCTGTGCGTTGTATGACTGAGGGAACTACAGTAATTGAGTTTTGATTTCATCTTCACCAATGGAGTGCAATAAGGATGATGCTCTGAAGGCAAAACAAATTGCTGAAGATAGAATGAAAAGTGGTGACTTTGTAGGGGCACTGAAGTTTGCTAAGAAAGCTCAACGACTGTTTCCTGAGATACAGAACATTACGCAGATCCTTACTGCCTGTGAGGTTCACTGTGCTGCACAGAACAAACTCTCTACGTCTGATATGGACTGGTATGGAATTCTTCTGACTGATAAATTTACCGATGAAGCAACAATAAAGAAGCAGTATAAAAAGCTTGCACTGCTACTTCATCCTGATAAAAATAAATCTGCTGGGGCAGAGGCTGCTTTCAAGTTGATCGTGGATGCTAACAGAGTATTGAGTGACCAAACAAAACGTTCTTTATACAACGCGAAGATTAGCCGTCTTGTTGGAATTACAGCACCACAGGGTCCACCCTATCAGGCAGATAGGAATAATTACAATACTAGTTTTTATTCACACTCCTACACTCAGAATTCATCGCAAACATTTTGGACATTATGCCAACATTGTAATACTAAGTACGAGTACTACAGAACCATTGAAAATTCTACCTTGCATTGTCAACAATGTTCAAAACTTTTTAAAGCTTATGATATTGGGTTCTGGGCGGCACCATCAGGACATACATCATCATCATTTAACAGTCATAAAGATCCTCCAAACCATGTGCCACCAAAAGAAGCATCGAAAAGTAATGGTGGTAAACCTTATGGTAAAGGACCGGCAGACAAATTTGTGCCGTCTTGTCCTGTACCTATGGCAAAATGTAGTGCTGGAGGCGGTGCCTCTTCTAAAGTTCGAAACAGTAAAGATAGCAATGGAGCTGCAGGAGTGACAAAGGCTGGTGCTGGAACTTCCAATGGTACTACATCCAAAGCCAAGCAATCACAAACCCCAACAAAGGTTGGAAGTAAGAGAGCAAGGCAGTCAGCATCAGCAGATTCAAGATACGATGACAAGGATGGAAATGGCAATGGCATGAAAGACAATGATGTTCAAAAAAGTGGTGTTGATCCTTCTGGACTTGATGCTGGAGTCCACTCTAGGAGACCTTCCAAGAAAAAGCAGCAAGTTTCATTCACAGAAACTGCTGGAGATGGTGAGTTTAAGAATGCTTCCAAAAGGCAACGGCAAGATAAGACCACTAATGTGGATAAAAGAAAAGTACCTGCAAATGGCGGGTTGTTCAATAATAACACAAGTCCAACTAGTTTCACTGCTGATGTGGCTGGTCAGAATGGCGAGATGAGAAATAAAGAAAATGCCCAACCTGAAAAAATAGTTTCAAGGAATAAAATGAAAACTGAGCAATTGAATCCGCAAAGAAAGGAGACATCCAATTCTGATATTATTTGCTGTCCTGATCCAGAATTCAGCGATTTTGAGAAGGTTAGGAAAAAGGATTGTTTTGCTGTTGGTCAATACTGGGCTGTTTATGATAATACTGATTGTATGCCAAGATTCTATGCTCGCATCAAGAAGGTGCATTCCCCTTTCGGGCTGGAATATACTTGGCTGGAACCAAATCCAGTTCGCAAAGACGAAATTGATTGGCATGATGCAGGTTTGCCTGTTGCCTGCGGTAAGTACAGACTCGGCCATTCTCAGATAATTAGAGATCTTGTTATGTTCTCTCACGAGGTGCATTGCATAAAAGGGAGTGGTAGGGGTTCTTATCTAGTATATCCTATGAAGGGCGAAACTTGGGCAATTTTCAGACATTGGGATATAGGATGGAGTTCCAAACCCGAAAAGAATTCAGAATATCAATTTGAATTTGTGGAAGTCCTATCTGATTTTGATGAGAGTGATGGTGTTACAGTTAGTTATCTAAGCAAAGTGAAAGGGTTTGTAAGTCTCTTTCAGCAAACTGTGCAGAATGGAATTAGCTTATGTTGTATTCCACCTAATGAGTTGTACAGGTTTTCACATCGGGTTCCTTCATTTGTGATGACTGGTAAAGAAAGGGAAGGCGTTCCAAGTGGATCGTTTGAACTTGACCCTGCTGGCCTGCCTATGAGTGTTTTTCAAGGCGGTGATTGTGGGGATATGAAGGACAATGGGAAGTTAAACAATGTAAGAAGTTCTTTCCAGGAAGCTTCCAAGTGTAAAGTTGAACATGAAAAGTCGAATGAGAGCATTCACAATGCAAAGTTACGAGAGAGTAATGATACTGAAAGAGTTCCACAAGTCAGTAGAAGAGTTTCACCAAGGTCAAACACAAAAAGTATGGGCAATGGTCAAGCAAGCAATGGTCACTATATGGCCAAAGAGGATGACAAAAACAGTAGCCACAGGGACTGCAGTCAACCAGAAGTAAGTGAATCTGCTGCATGCCAGACCAATGAGAATTTCAAGACATCAAAGAAACCCAGGAAGAGAAATTGTCATGAAGATTTATTGACAGTTCGAAGGTCACCTAGAGATTTAAGCAAGAAAAATGATCTAGGAGGTGCTGGCGATTGTGCAACTGACAACTTGACTGATAATCATTCCAACCCTAACAATAATATTAAGGAAACTGTGTTTTCTCAGTTGGTGGGAAGTGCTAGCGCGCATTTGAAAGAAGATTTGAGAGTTGTGGGAGCATATTATGACTTCAATAAAGAAAAATCTAGGGACATGTTTCAGTGTGGTCAGATATGGGCAATTTATGGTGATAGGGATAATTTTCCTGATGTTTATGTTCAAATCAAGAAGATTGAATCCTCCACTAATTTTCGGCTGCACGTATCCGAACTTGAACCCTGTTCATCACCAAAAGGTTTGAAGCAAACAATATCCTGCGGTTCCTTCAAAATTAAAAAAGCCAAACTCCAAATTCTCTCTCCCTCTGCATTCTCTCATAAAGTAAAAGTTGATCCCACGGGAAATAGAATATATGAAATATACCCTAAAAAAGGTGAGATTTGGGCTCTATACAAGGAACAGAACTACGAACTCACTTCTTCAAACCAGGGAACAGGCAGAAATGAGTGTCATATAGTAGAAGTATTAGCAGACGGTGACAAGAGTATACAAGTTGTCATTCTGGTGCGTCATAGCAGATCTCAGCCCATTTTCAAGCCTCCAATTATCCGGCGATCTAAGACCAGTATAATTGAAGTCTTAAGAGAAGACGTTGGCAGATTTTCACATCAGATTCCTGTATTTAAGCACAATGGGGAAGACGACGTTCAACTCAGAGGGTGTTGGGTGGCCGATCCTTCTTCAATTCCTGGTTTTTCACACACTTAAGTTGAAGTATAGCCTTTTTATTCTGTCTCATTTAGTTAGCTGTAAACTTATGTTTTATGGTACAATTTAACCAGCTCTTCTCTGAAGTATGAAAAATGTAGTGGAAATGTGCTGAAAAGATTTCCATATGGTAAGTTGTTATTGTTAAAGCTGCTGTGTCTCGATTTGGCTCCGATGCCAGATCTTGTGTTGGCATTTAACACTTTTATCCCATGATGTTCTGATTTATCCTTAACAATTTTACTGAGTAACTTGCAACTCTCAAGAGAAAGGGGGTCTTTCATGGCAGTTTGTTTCTATCCTTATATGTTTCTAATTGTATTACTGAATCGTTGATTGACAGCATGTGTCTTCTAGTAGGACTAACATGCTTGAGGGTCACAACTCACAATGGTACTGGGCACGCTGTTACATGGATAGGCTACGGTCTATTGATAAACAAATTTTTTTGTGTCGTCGGATTAGTATTTTCGTTCGGTTTTTTAAAAAAGACAGCGCTTGGGTAAAATTGCTTTGATTATCCAGGGATGATTGGAACAAAGGTAATGCACGTTTGATTCTTGGGTCATCTAACATCACAATGCTTGTATGTGATGACCGTCCTTGCTCCATTATTTGAAATGTTTTCTCCTTGTGACTAAAATGTGAGATTATCCCGACCTTAACTTGTTTCTAAACTTGAAAAACTTAAAGCATGCTCCACGTTTCAAGTGAAATAGGAATGGGGCAAATTTTTGAATATTATGAAGTCGCCCTCACTTTGATATTATGTGTTAAAAATTAGCTAATTTTGTAGCGCACAAATAAATTATTGTTTATCTTTAAAATTAATAATAATTATAAGGGAGCTCTTCTACGGTACACTCACAAATTTTAGTATACCGGTACTCTTCTTTCACAAAATTTATAAATTAATTATCATTTCTATGAAATAAAAAGTTATTTGTTAATATTTATATTTTAGAAAACATTATTTCATAAGAAAAAAATATCATTTAATTGTTTATATGGATCATATGAAAAAAAATTACATTTTGTCATAAAAAATAGCCAATATTCATTGTTATGAGTAATACAAATTCGTAAAAATTAAATTTTATTTCGTTGAAGATTTTGGTAAATAAAATTTAATTATTATAGTTATCGGTGGTAGAAAATAATTATTTTTGTTCAAAAAAACAACCCATTTATTATTAATTTAACAACTTGGTGTATCGATATACCTAAATTTATTGGGTGTACCATAGAATTTGCCTAATTATAATGTTTCAAAATGTACGACTTTTTTTGGTCAAGTCAATAAATTAATGTTTATCTTTAAAAAAAAAAATTCATCATGTACAACTTTTTTTTTGGTCAAGTCATGCACAACTTCTTTATTCATCGTAAAAAAAAAACCCTTCTTTAATCACTGTTGGATTAATAAGTATTAAGTTATAAGATATCTCTTTTGTTTCAATGTAAGTTATTGATTTATTTTATAGTAAAAATAAATACGTGTATTATACAACACATGCTTTACTTATGCAAAATAGAACTAATCTTAAAAATACATGCTTTACTTATGCAAAATAGAAATAATCTTAAAAATACATCCGAGTAAAATGTAAAATGAAATAGAAATGGGCATTGGGATGACCAAAAGTTAGTCAATACAACGTGTTGAACACTAACAAAAAACATTTCAATTTCGGGAGCAAACTATACTGAAATTTCCAATTTGCAAAACAAGTCTTAACATATTAGGGCATAACTAATAATGACCACAACGTCGATCTTTGATAAAACTAAAAGGATCTTAAAGTCTGGTCAATTTTTTTTATTTATTAAAAATTTAGTCAATTCCATAATCTATCTATTCTACATGTAAAGTAATCTTTTACTTCTACCTTAAACTACTAAGCTATTTCAAAGAGATTAACATTGGCTTATCGGAAAGAAGGGAGATTGACATTGTAAAAGTGGTTCTTGAATATCTATGTAGTTCAATGATATGAAAAGGAAAAGAAAGGAAAAAACTCGAACGATTTGGTCTAGGCGCAGAAAAGCAAGTCTTGCATTCGTAAGTCTCGGGTTTGAGACTGTTAGTGCCCTTGAAGGGAGGTTAACATAAACACATTTATAAGTGATATTTGAGCCTAAATGTCTTTGCATTAAACTGAGACACCATCCACCTATCCTATTTTAGATTGAATAATCTATTTTTTGAATTAGAACTTTCTGCTATTGCAAATGTCTTTGTGGAAAAAGGATTCTATCAAAAACAAATTCATGTTTTTTGATTTCAACTATTAAAATTCATTTTTTTCTAAGTTATTTTTCTCTTTCATTTTTAATGGATGTGAAAATTTCGATGGACCTTCAAATTGTGTCCTCTCTAACCAAACAATTGAGTTCCATCAAAGAACAATGGAGAATCTGAGTTCGATGATAAAATAATTCTTGATCAGATTTTACTTACCTTTCAATCGAACTTTAAATTACAAGAATTCATTTTTCTTGAAAACCAGAGGGTTACTAACAAAAAAAATTGTTGTCTTCTGCAATTTATCACCCTTTTTTAATTTTTCCCTCTCACACCCATACCTTTTTGCCATTTTTTCTCAATATTCTCTCTCTCCTCTCTTCCACACAAGTTCTGCTGCAAATGCATCATGGTAGTAGCAGGTGGTCCAAACTCATATTTACTACAGGCGAACGTGAAGTGGTCGTACATTTCTCTAACTAGACCCTAAATTTTGATTAGGTCCTTTCAAGAAACAAATAACTCACCTCTAGCTCTGATGATACACATTTGATGCTCTACTATAGTCAAATTAAGATTGTGTTTGTTTAAACATAACGCAGTTGATCCAAGAGACAATTGAAATAAAACATATGATAATAATTTATTCATGACTAAAATTTAGTAGTCACATTATTAATATTCTACGTTGTACCCAATCTAAAAACGGTTCTTACAACTTAGTTAGCATGGTATATGTTTCCACAAAATTACTAATTAAACTAAGATGAATTCCAAAACAAAAACAATAGAACTAATAATTTCTTTTTGACGTGTCTCTAAACCTGAAAAACTTCATGCTGTACGTTTCAAGTGAAATAAATATGAATAGGAATGTGAGGAGTTTTATTACCAACAGTAAAATAATTTAGAGTTCGGTTGATACATAAATAAAAATTGATCGATGATTATTTAGTAGGAATCCAAACTATTTGTTTTAAGTGTGTGTTTGATATCATAGTAAAGCTACACTTCTTGTATGTTTGGTTTTGCAGTAGATCAAGATTTCTTGCATTCCAATGCACTTGTACTTCGAAAATCTCAAAGCTACCAACTTGTAGCAGTAGGCAACGTCTTACATTACCGTGAATACAAACACGGCCTTTATAATTTTTGCCAAATCACAACGAATCAATGTGTGATTTGATCAAGTCTATTATAGATGAACACTTTCTTTTTTTTGAAAGATATAGTCAAGCACCCATTAACTAAAGCTTACTAATTACTTGATTCAATCTACATACTCACTAATTAATATTTATATATTTAAAAAATGTATTTGAGTAAGAAATAAAATTGGGCATTTTGAGATGACCAAAACTGAGTCATAAAACGTGTCCAACACAAACTAAAACCTTTTCAATTCAATTTCGGAGGTAATTTCTCATGTCTGACAAACTACTTTTTCTTATTTTATTTTATACAATTATATATGCTCTGCACACATAGAAATCAATGGGATACTTTTATAAAAAAAACAATAGAATATTTTTATAAGCAAATATATTTAAGATTTTAACTTTTTTATTTGAAGGATAATAAAAAAATTCAGCCCCAAAAGTCATATATATTTTATTTATATATTGTTATCCATTTATTGAATTAAACCCAGGTAGTATTGACTTACTCGCAAACTAATTTATCTTCTTAAAAAAAAAATTAGATTTACTGAATTATTGTTTGTTTTCACACCTTTATTTAGATAGAGGTTTCTTCTGCAACAAGTCTTACACACACAGTGCTTCCACCCACTAATAAAAGAAAGCAATAATGAATATAGATTTGATTGGTACTCCAAACGGTCAAATAGTTAATAATTTGATTTAACAAGCATTTTCCGAGTTACTACCAATTCTTTCTTTGCATTGAATTTGATAAGATCAACGGACGCACGCGTTCTGTATGAGTTTAAATACGTTCCAGAAATTAAATTAAATCATCACGAGATTTGTTTGTTATTTATTTTGTACCAGTATTGGTTTGTTAAATAAACGAAAAAAAAAGATATTTATCGCGAAGTAACAACACACGAAACAATTTGTTTCGCTGTATACAGCAGCTTTTTTGTTCAGTAACGCCGGTTTCGTAGTTCGTTCGAAAAACGTTGTTATAAATAATAAGAAATTAATCACAAGTTAAAAGCATCGAAGTACTGTTTGATTGTGATTGAAAAGCGAATTAGGGTTTATAATGGGATCGTGTTTTTCAGACATGAAAGGAGCCAAACAAGCTGTGGGAGGTGTTAATGCACAAACTGGAACCACTAACAACAACAATGACGCCGTTGATTTCTTCTACACCGCTCAAGGTTTTCAGCCATTGTTCACGCAAGTTGAGGTACTAACGATTTCTAATTCTTCATCATCATTATCACTGTTATACCAATATTTCAAATTTGACTAAATATTGTGTGTGCGTTTGATTCTTTTGTCTCAACAACAAAATCAACTTTAAACATAAGTTGAATGTGAATGAAACTATGTAGCACCGACACTTCTGATCGAAGGTGTGTTCGGTGTTCAACTTGCGGCAACGTCAGACATTGACATGACAATTGTGATTACATTCAATTACTAAATTTTCTTAAATTATTATCGGTTGTTGTCAACTATTCTTCAACCCACTATCGGTTGTCAACTCGAGAGATTAGTCTTTGTAATTGCGTGCAGAGATACAGGTGTACACAAATGTTAACTTCAAATTTGAATAATTCTAAAGATCAAATCAAAGAAAATAAGTAAAGTTTGGTTAAAGATTTTTCCCAACTAAGATTCGAACTTGGGCACTCCCAATTAATTAATCGTTAACTATTTCCTATATATAAATTGCTTTATATATTTATTTGATAATTATGATAAATTAAATTAGTTGTTACATAAAGATGTCTTCATGGTATGTTTAGTCCTTGATATTCCATTTCTCATTCTACTTCTAGTTTTACCAAAGTACTTTTGTCAATGAAGAATCTGTTTTGAAGTTTCATTTGTTTGATATCCTCTTTTTTGCCTTTTGTTTTATTACTTCAAATATACTATTTGTTATATATTGTTGACTTGTAACTTGGAACCTCGGTCAATTACTTATGGTGTTCAAATCTTTTTCTGCAGCTATCTCTTTCAGCATGTAACTTACTTGATCTTGACATTGCATCAAAGGTAATATTCCTATACATAAGAATGCATCTGTTATTTAATAACCTGAAACTGTTGCCACCTTTTTTCCTATGATGTTTCTTATTTATTTACACCACTACTACATCCAATGTTTATTTTTTTAAAATTTCAGAGTGATCCTATGGTTGTGGTATATGCAAAGAAAGGAGATGGAAGATTGGAAGAATTGGGACGCACTGAAGTCATACCGAATTCTTTGAATCCAGAATGGATAGAAAAAATTAGTATTGCATTTCATTTTGAGATGGTGCAACCACTTGTGTAAGTTATCTTCCACCTATCTTTCATGTGCCTGTATCCTGCAGAAATGCTGTGCTTCGTTTGTAGATATAACAATGAGATTTATGAGGCTTCTGTGTGACTTGATTTATTAACCTATATATAACTCTCTCTCCCTCATTTTGTTTTCTTTCAGGTTTCATGTGTATGACATTGACACAAAATATCATCGTATTCCCACCAAGGTTTGTAAACCAACCATATAATAACTCTGCATTTTAAGCATTTTATGATTAATTAAGTCATGAGTTCTCCCTATACTGTTCTTTTTCAATCAGAACTTCACTATGAACTATTTTAGATTGGGGTAGAATACAGGGCCTACTTATAGCCTGCTAAATTCTTGAAAGAAAAAACTTGCATTAGGGTCTCTTAGTTTGTAATAAAAAGTTGTGATGGTATTTGTGAAGTTTATATATTTGAAAACTGAGAGTTTGAATGTTATGTTACTTCATGCAGACACTGAAACTGAGTGATCAAGATTTCCTTGGAGAGGCAAGTTGCACTTTATCAGAGGTCAGTATAATATATTATCCACTACAGTAATTCATTTATTTGTATTTTTCTATTATTCAAAACTATCCATTCACATTTACTAGGTAACAACAAATGTTTGTTCCCTACCATGTTACAATCCGAACCCAAAGAATTAATCCATTATTTTTTATTTTCTTCTTTTTTTCCAAGAAACCTTTAATTAATACAAGAAATTTCGTTGGTGATAGACTATTGACCTCATGCATATTAGCCAGCTTCAATAATGTACAACTTTTGGGTGGCCCACATTCTGCAATAAGACATTTTCTTTAGTTCTTCATGAATTAACTTATTTTAATATTAAAAAAAATTAATTAAAAAATTGATGAGAAAGAATTTTATGGAAATTTTGTTCCATGGCTTTGAAAATTATTTTAAAATAAATGTTTGATTAATGAAATTTCTTAGAATTATCTGTCTCAAGAAATTAGAAATTGACAGTTATTTTGTGATAGTAAATGTTTTATTTTTTAGAATAATTTCTTTAGTTTGTAACAAACATGAGAATCCATATTTTTAACTCACATCTTTTAGAAAATGTAGCATACAAACTCTTGCGGAAATATAAAAAAAAAAAAAAAAACCCAAATATAATCTCATACGTACAGTCTTCAATGTTTCTCATTATTGAAATTTCTATGGTAGTATATTAAATAAATATTTCTATGTTAATGACTAATGAATCAGTCTCTTTAGTGTGATCACCATTAATTTCATTCAGTAATAAATTTATGCATGCATATAACGTTACAAATACACATTTCAATGAAAAAAAACACACACATGTAGCTGGTCAGCATAATTATAGCTGCTTGCTAACTCTGTTGCATGCAGAATTAAGATTATAGACTTTGTGTGACATTGGTGTCTCTCTTGTTTTTGTGTGCTGTGGTTAACAGATAGTGACCAAACCAAGCCGGAGCTTAACCGTAAAGCTTCAAAACAACAAAAGAGGGAATAGTGATCAAAGAAAACAAGGGGCAATTACCATTCATACTGAGGAGACTGTTGCTGCAAGGAGTGCTGTTGAGATTATCTTCCGTTGTTCTCACTTGGATAACAAAGACATTTTATCTAAAAGTGTAAATATTTAATACCTAGCTCCATCATATCTGTTTTATTTATAACATTCTTAAAACTCATCTTGCTTTTTCTTGTAGGATCCTTTTCTAAGGATATCAAGAATTGTTGAGAGTGGAGGTTCTGTTCCTATTTGCAAGACTGAAGTTAAAGACAACAATTTAAATCCAAAATGGAGACCACTTTGTCTTAATTTCCAGCAGTTTGGAAGTAAAGTAAGCTTTCCATCTTTGTGCACAACATGTCTGATGTTACATCATATTCATATGTAGATTACTCTGACATTTGTTTTTAATTTCTTTCTTTATGCAGGATAATCCATTACTTATTGAGTGTTTTGATTTCAATAGCAGTGGAAATCATGTACTTATAGGGTAATGTCAAATTATATAGTTTTTTGTTTAGCCTAAACTTCTTTAGGCTTTACATTTCTAGTTCATACTTTATAGATGCAAAATAGTGACATCAATGTTTGTTGGCAACAGTAAACTGCAAAAATCAGTAGCAGACCTTGAAAAGCTATACCAAGAGAGAAAAGGCGCAAATTTTGTCATGCGATCCACACACAATGGACAAGAGAAGGTATTCATTGGTCCCTGAAATCGAATTTGTGTTATATTTTGGATCTGATCTCTGCTTAACTTCACACTTAATAAAGTTTCTTCATTATAGGTTCTGAAGGGTCAACTCTTTGTGGATCAATATTGTGAAAAGGAACAATTCAGCTTTATTGACTATGTATCTAGTGGATTTGAACTAAACTTCATGGTTGCGGTAGATTTCACTGGTAAGTAGCTATTTTTCTATTGACTAAGGTGAATAATAGTACTAATTTCATATTTGTAGTTTGTTAAGTGCTTTGATATGTGTCCAGCTTCAAATGGAAATCCTCAACAGCCAGATTCTTTGCATTACATCGATTTATCCGGTCGGTTAAATTCATATCAAAAGGTAAGCTTGATACTTGTCAATGGTAAATTCCATCTTTTTTAATCATTAACTTGTGAAACATAATGAAATCAATCACTTTGAAGATCCCACTGTGAACCTAGATTTTTTTAACTTCTTTTTTGGTTCTGAGTAACTTGGTGTGATATTATCACTATCTGGCCTAATGAACACTGTACAATTTATGTAGGCTATAATGGAGGTTGGAGAAGTTATTCAGTTCTATGATTCTGATAAGCGGTTTCCTGCTTGGGGATTTGGAGGAAAGATACCCGGAGGTATCGTATCTCATTGTTTTAATCTGAATGGGAGTCTAACTAGCTCCGAGGTGAGAAACTCTCTCTGTTTTTTTACTACAATTGTTCGTTGACTTCTTTCTCTATTACTCTCACTAGAGAATTTAGAAAACCATTGTTAATTATTATTTTCCTTCTGTAATAAACTCAATTTCACCTCATTCATCAACTCGAATGATAATAACATTCATATACTACTATAAGTTTCATTACAAGTCATAGAGCCTATTATGGACCATAGTTGGATTGAACGATTACTGATCCTATGAAAGATGAAATGGAGTGTATGAGTTTTTAATATTTGCAGAAAAAAATCTTCCTAAAAAACTTACATCACCATGTTTTCTCCTTGACAACTTTGGTAGCAGCTTCTTATATTAATACGATAAGTAAATAATAACAATTTATTATGCTTACAGTTCAGTGAAGGACTCTTACCCTCTTACTCATCAATCATGAACTTGATACATTCTTTTTAAAAAAAAACTAACTTATAGTTTTCCTATGTGTTTAGGTTGTAGGAGTTGAAGGCATAATGGAAGCTTATGGTAGTGCTCTACGCACTGTCAGTCTATCAGGACCCACTTTGTTTGGCCCTGTTATAAACTTGGCTGCACAAATGGCTGCAGATTCCCTTTCGTCATATAACAGCTCTAAGTACTATGTATTGCTTATCATAACGGTGAGAAAGACACAGTACTATGATTTAAGAATAGAGTTCAATTTTGATACATTTTTAGTGTAAAACTTTTTACACTGTCAAATAATCACGGTCAATCATATATCTATGACTTTTAAAATAATTTTGATTAAAGTCAAACGTTTTAATAATCCGACGATTATAATTGATTGAAAGTTTGCAAAAAGTTTACACTAACAGCGCATGTAAATTAAATCCTTAAAAATAATCAATCAAATGTCCATGATCTTCCCGTAGGATGGAGTTGTTACTGATCTTCAAGAAACCATAAATGCTGTGGTTAAAGCGTCTGATCTTCCCTTATCGATTCTTATAGTTGGTGTTGGAAGCGCTGATTTCAAGAGCATGGAGGTCTACTTATATCCTTGCCTAAGTTTCTTTTCCTTAAAATGGCTCCTGCTAAGTATGCTTTGTTATCTGAGAGAATGACAAGTACTAAGGTTAATTATTACAGGTACTAGATGCTGATAATGGACGTCGCTTAGAAAGTTCTACTGGTCGAATAGCTACGCGAGATATAGTGCAGTTTGTCCCCATGAGAGAAGTACAAAGTAAGTACTAGTTGCTTCTGTAGTTAACTTGTGTAATAGTCTTTCAATTCTTATAACTATTGTCTTTTATTTTATTAACACCAATCCATTTACCATCAAGTTTAATGATGAAAACACAAATATAATATTTATTACTCTTTTATGTTTTTGTTAACAATTTTTATTCATTTAATTGAACCCCATTATTGTGTTTTTGACAGGTGGACAAATCTCTGTCGTGCAAGCTCTTTTGGAGGAACTACCTAATCAATTTTTGACTTTCATGAGAAGTAGAGATATCAAACCACTGGTTTCCCATTTCCCTCATGCACCCACTATTCAATAGATATTACAATTAGAGACAGCCAACCTTTCTTCTCTCGGTATAGATGCTTGATCCACAATCCTTAGATATTAAGTGGTACATTTTATTTGTGTTGGATGCGGACGAAATTTTAGGTCTCAAATGCGTTTTTCATTCAAATGAACTGTATATTGAAGCATGAATCTCTGCCAAAATGTATAGTAGTAGTTTATGCTCTTTCTATTTCATGTTAGTTAGCTAGCTCTTAGTTTACATTATGTTATTTG
>Ga0209282_1000887_pt1 | contig 15550 bp, 12 predicted proteins | sample Mtrugardesep15_FD_187529 | JGI IMG/M metagenome (GOLD analysis project Ga0209282, IMG submission 187529) | Root nodule microbial communities of legume samples collected from California, USA - M. trunc garden sep15 (SPAdes) (version 2) | ecosystem: Host-associated > Plants > Roots > Nodule...
AAGGAAAAGAAATAGAAATAGTTAGTGAAGTTACTTGATACACAAGTAACTGTGTTTACTTTCATAATAATTGAGTTTAGCATGTTAATTAGGATCTTTGTATGCCTATATATACTCTATGTACATGTTGATTCATCTATGAGAAATGAGAGTTTGTTATTTTCATTCATTCCATAACAAAAACCAAATAACTACACAATAAAACTTGCATCAGAATTTGAAAATCTAAAAAACAGTTTCTGCCTGCAATATCTACAGAGTTTGAATTTAGCTTTAAATGACTTTCGTTCTAAGAGCTGCATCAACTTCAGAATTTGAGGTATTTGAACTTCTCCAACGCTGGCTTTGAAGGACAGATCCCTAAGGAAAATTTTCATCTCAAAAGGTTGGTCACTCTTGATTTGTCTTCTTCGTTAACTTCACATCATGTCCTCAAACTTGAGAATCCAAATATAGGGATGTTTATGAAAAACCTCACAGATATCACAAAATTGTATCTAGATGGTGTAGCAATATCAGCCAACGGAGAAGAATGGGGTCATTCTTTATTTCCATTGGGGGGGCTTCGTGTTCAGAGCATGTCATCATGCAATCTCTCTAGACCTATTGATTCTTCGCTAGCAAGGCTTCAGTCACTCTCTGTTCTAAAATTGAGTCACAATAATTTGTCAAGCATAGTGCCAGATTCCTTTACAAATTTCTCTAATTTAACAACCCTACAAATTAGTAGTTGTGGCTTGAATGGTTTTTTCCCAAAAGATATCTTTCAAATCCACACATTAAAGGTCTTTGACATATCATACAATCAAAATCTTAATGGTTCTTTGCCAGATTTCTCACCACTTGGTATTTGAAACATATTTTAATATGTAACCCCAGAACATATTTTAATTCCTCAGTTTTATTACTTGTAGAGATAGTTTCACAAAGAGAGAGGATATCCGGTTTATAAACACGGACAAGGTATTTTAAACTAGGAATTGTATGGGGACTACCTAACCCCCTACAATTCCAACTAATTATTTTCATGGCTGCTGGCGGGGCTGAATTTCAGCCTCCGCCATCACAATTGTTTTAGTAAATAAAGGGTTGTTTTGTAGAGTTACAGAGTTCACTTTCGCGGCACTACCTTCATTCACATATTCTAGCACCATATCACTTGCTTCCTGTTCAAGTACACCCACCATGCTTACATTATCTGCCTGAGTTGTACTAGGCCGGAATCTCTTTTTCACAGCAGGGCCAGATACTTCTTTCGCTTTACCTTTACCTTCACATTGTATATCTTGTGTCTGCACTGCCTGTAATTCACATGGGCCATCCCTTATCACCAATGGTCCATCAGCCATACATCTTGTCATTACCGGTTTCTTCTTACTTGCACACACCACCCGCCCTGGTTCAGAAGTTTGTCCAACATCACTTTCATTCAGCAAAGCCTCATCAGTTATGGAGATTTCAGAACTAGTCACTTGGTTGCAGCCAGTCAGTCTCAGCTTCCCATCATTTCCTGTAGAATTATTACCTGGATTCCCTGTTAGCATGAGAGTTGTTTGCTGATGTGTTGGATTAGCATTAATATTCAGAGAACTTGCAGGAGCACCTCTAGCAATAGCAGCAGCCATACCATTAACTAGCCTTCTAATAGTGACTTGGTTTTGAATGTTTTTATTGTTCAAATTAAAACGAACCCACTGACCTTCACCTCCCCCATTAGGGCCAATAACGCTTGTGACTAACCTGTGAAAAGTAAAGCCCCTACCACGTATGATATTAACTCTTCCAAACAGGGAATGCTCGCTGGAAGGACCCATCACCACCACATTGAAAGGACCATCATTAGCATCAGCAACACCATTACTATTACCACTATCTCTTCCTCCATCAGTACGACCACCACGACCATCCATTCTACCGCCACGCAACCATTTATTCACAGTTACGCCTCCACCAACAGAACGATTACTTGGATTCAAGAACTTTCCCCAAAGTTTCACACCATCCACAAAACCTGGTTCTTGTCTCTTAGGACAATATTGATCGGTATGTCCCAAGATACCACAACAATAGCAAAATACACCAAGTTTCTCATATTTAAATGAGAGATTGACATCAATACCGTCTTCTTTTTCGAAAACCATACATCTCTTCAGTGGCTCATTGACATTCAGAGCCACACGAATGCGCATGTACATCCGCCAAGGCCCATAATAATTATTGATATCATAGGAGACATAGCACCCCATATGACATCCAACCAGATACGCCAGGTCCTCATGCATAAAACCAAAAGGGATATTAAATACCTGAGCCTATATTTCAATCTCATATAGGACTGTGTCAGCTATAGCTTCGCCAATGTTGACCTTCCTAAGCACCAGCATAAAGCCATCAAAAGTCCAAGGCTCTTCTTGTAGGATTCTTTCCATATCCCATTGGTGGTAAAATTGGAATATGAATTTGTTCTCTTCAACCTGTTCAATGGTAACACCTTGGCCAGGACGCCAAAGCTTTGAGAGTCTCTCCTGCATGAATTGGAACCGCACCGGTTATCCGTCAACAGCTTCCCAACAACGCACAGCTCAAGCAAAGCCTCTTGTGACAATAATAGAGACTAAAATTGTAAATCAACAAGAAAAGTTTAATGATCTAACAATGTATATGTGGGTCGATTCTTGGATTTCATTCATACACAATGTTAGTGTAAATATATTACTCCCTCTGATCATATTTACAAGAAACAATTGATTTTTTAGATACATTAAATAATTTATGTATTTGGTTTAGATTCTTGACTAGATACATAAATTATTCGATGCATCTAAAAGTCAAATTTTTCTTGTAAATAAAACTAAAGAGAGTATACACTATCAATCAATCGTAATCATTAAATAATTAAAAATGTTTGAATTTAATCATAACTACATTTAAATTAGTTATTGATTGTCAACATGAGGTTATTATCATCCTCGTAGACCTTTTTATTCGCCACATGGGCACATTAATATCAACCGGCGGAATAATTGCATCTTCTCCATACACCAGTTTGTAAGGAGTCACTTCAATGGATGAAGAGGAGTGGTGTGGTAATACCACAAACCTTAACGCAAACTCTTCAGCCCATATGCCAATATGCCATTTGCGTTTGATAAATTCTTCTTTGTGCCAATTAGTATGACCTTCTTGGCTGACTCTGCTTGCCATTTTCTTGTGATGAACATTGAAGATGAATTTGTTTATAATTCCGAAGTTTTCACATAATTCTACCACATAGAAGCTTGCAAATTTAGTATCATTGTCGGATACCAAGGAAAAAAAAGTCATTTTTTTAATAAAAAAAAATCATTTTTCATAATATTGCATCCGTTTGTTATAATTTTTGAAAAAAATCAGAATATAAAAACACCTTTAACTTTAAATGAGAAGTTGTTAAGATTAACTTTTCAAAAAATAGATTTATTTTTAGAGGAGTGAAAAAATAATGATCAAAAGATTGAATTAATTTTGTAAAAAAAAAATAACTTTTTTCAAGGTAAACAAACAAAAATTAATTTTCTAGAATTATGTATGCTACAGCTTCCACATCTATACACTTTTTGATGTAATCCAATAATGATAATTTTTATTGTCCCGACGCTATATATGGCGGTAGGGGCGTTTATGTCTAATCTAATCCAATGCAAAACGCAATAATCGAACCGAAAAACTAAAAATCGAACCAAACTAAATACAAACAAAAAAACCGCAATTTTAAATGGATTGAATTGGTTTTCGGTTCCCTTATTATAAACCAATCCAATCCAATCTAAACCAAAATATTTATACTTGTATATACATTATTATATGAATTTTTTATAATTGTTTCCTTAATTTACAATTTTGTAACTATTTTTTCGACTTATTCTTTCATAATGTTGACTTATTTTTTTTGTTCTTTTAATAAATATTATTAATTTACAATTCAATAACTATTATCGTTAACCTATAATTTTATTTTTTTATATTACTTTTATTTTCTACTTATTCATCTTTTTCATAACCATACCTTTTTATGAAATGTTATAAAATAATATAATATTTTTAAAAGAAAATGAAAAATATATACAACAATAAAAACCGAAAACCAATTTAATTCAAACCGAAAATAGTTGGATCGGATCGGATTTTAAAACCAAACCAATTGAATGAACAAATAACAAAACCAAAGAAATTGGATCGAATGGTTTTTCCTTCCAAAACCGAACCAATCCAATCCGCGAACACGTCTGTACTATTTTTTTTTATCATAGTTGGCCATAAAAAACCTGCATATAAGTTTTCTAGCAAAAGATCTTCGCCCAATGTGGCTTCCCCAAAGTCCTTCGTGAACTTCTCTCATCCCATACTAAGCTTCACCTAGGGCCAAATGTCATAACACCGGGGGTAGCAATTCCCATCTTGCACAACTTTCTGCAAAGATGGTGAATTTGGCAATGTCCCTTCTCAACTTTCTGATGCTATGTGCACTTGTTCCCACCCGTAAAAGAAATTGAGGATGGAAGTCATCAAATTATTGTCTGGTGCTACCTGGTTGACTTCGACTTTTACCTTGTTAATCATAATGGCGATCATTGGAGCATCTAAGGAGTTAATTTTGGTTCGATTGTACCTCAAGTAGGCGTTCATGAAAAATAAATTTTTGAAAATAGAAACACCATCTATAAGCCTGTCGATAATTGGAAGTGATAAGCATCTTTGGGACATGTCATGTTCAAATCCGTAATGAACCAAGTAGAATAATTGATATATTTAATAGAGTTGGTATCCTTTGTGCTTAAACTTTTGAATGATTTTTTGGCAGATTCAGATTACTAGATTCAGATTTTGATTACTTTTATTTAAAACTTATGACATTTTTAAATTCATATTTAATTTGTTCTGTCTTAAAAATTTCTAATTTTTTTGTAAAAGAACTTTAAATAATACTTCTATTCATGCTTGTAAAAAATTATTTAAAAAATTAAAAGTTGAAATATAACAACACAAGTTTGAATTTTGTTCTATTTTGCCTCAAAATTGTGATTTGAGAAATAGAGGAAAACGTGGCACGATTTCATCAACGTGTCACGATTTTTCTTGGCAATGAACATGTTTTTAGGGTGCACAATCGTGATACGATTTTGGAAAAACGTGACACGATTTTTCAGTTTGGTCAGCACGTTTTCAGGATAAGGATGGTCATACCTTGAATCGTACGCACCAACCGTGTCACGATTTGGCAAAATGTGATACAATTTGGACAGCTGAAGACTGTTATACAAGTGTTCTTTGCAGATTTTGAGTAAGAGCTTGAAGAGAGAGAAACTTGGGACTGAAAAGGAGGGAACTTTAGGGTTGAGTGTCTTTGTAGTGAGGTTCTCTTGGGTTGGGAAACATTGTAAACACCTTGGGTAGTGAGATTACACCATTGGAAGGATCAAAAAACTTCCTTTTGTGTTTTCTCTTAGGATTCATTGAGAGTGTGGGTGACATGAAAAATGGGTAGAATTAGGTTTTGTGCATTGTAAGCACTTGTGTTAATTTCTTGTAACTCATTTGTATCACTTTCATCTTAATGGATTGGAGAGGTGCTCTCTCCTCCAGAGCAGGTCAAATTGGACCGAACTGGGTTACCAATCTTTGGCGTGTTTGTTCCTTTTCTTTCTTGCTTTCATATGCTTGTGATTTTATGTTTTTCACTTGATTCCTAGATTAGATCTAGGTTGGCTATTATTGTTGTTGCTTGTGATTTCTTTAATTGTGGTTACTACTTTCCTTTGCTCCACACATCATAATTTATATTGGTGTGAGATTTGAGTCTGAAATTCACAATAATGAAGTACAATAGTGAATTTTTAAGGACTGAAATTTATTTAACTAAAAACAATATTTCTTTTTCAAGAGTATTTCAATTCGCTTGCTTTTTTTTAAGAGAGTATTTCACATGTTTAAAACTACAAATTTAATTTCCTCTAAAAAAAAGAGAATGTAAATGAAGGGGTAAGATCCTCTCAATTTGGCAAAATAAATTAAGTATGTAATTTAAATAGAGATAGACACATAAAATAAATAGTGTATGGTCCTATCACTAAGTGGGTCCCACCATCATTAATTATTTTGTATTTTTAAAAAAAATTATGTCGTTATCTCTACAAATGTGAGAAATGGAAATAATCTTAACTCGTAAATGAGTATCTTTAAGACATTGGTTAAACTACTATAAGCAGTAAGTTTGTATTAAAAAGTTGTATGGTTATTGCATTGACAAAAGTAATTACTCCCCAAGTTTGTACAAAAATTCATTAGTACATTCATTAGCAAGACAAGAAAAACAACTTCCCCATTTCACCAGGAGTGTCATTTTAACAAATAAAATCATTTTAAAATGAACAAAACTTTACATTTTTAATGTGATTTGTTCGGTGAGGATGGATAAGAGGCAACGATGGTCGAAAGTGATCCGGTACGGTGGCGATTAGTCTTCGTGGTGGAACAAAAGGTGCATGTGAACACGTTAATGATCTGTCCGGTGATGATGGATGAGAGGCAGCGGTGGCAGAAAGTGCTTTGGTACGATGATGATGAATCTTCGCGGTGGAAAGAAAGGTGTCTGCATGAACGTTAGCACTCTAACGCTCAAGTTAGTAATGAAAATGAGAAAGAATGTGTAGAAAGTGTGCTCAAAAGTTAATCGTATCTTGAGGGTGAAACTAAGTCACCCTTATATAGGCATGTTAAGGATCTCTCTCTCTCTCACACACACACACACAATTTTCAATACAACTTTAAATTTGTATTTCTCATGTAAAGTAATGACACTTAAGTAAAAGTAATATGTTTATTGATTATTCCCTCCGTCACAAATTATATGTCGTTTTGGAGAAGAAAAAAAATATTATCTCATAATATATGTCGCTTTACAATATAAATGAAACATTAATGTTACTTTTTCAATTATATACTTAACTTTTCTTTTCTTTTAATTCTTTAATTTATCTTTATCATATTATGTATTAAAAACAATTTTGTAAAACAAATTATAATATATCTTTCTCGCATTGGGAAAAGCGTCTTATAATTTGGAATAGAGGGAATATTTCATTTCATTATATCAAAACCAAAAATAACACTCGTTGCAAAATGGATTAAGTATTACTCTCTTCCTCCGTTTTAAACTATTAGACGTTTTGGTCATTTTGAATGTAAGAAATGTAATTAACTTTCGTATGTACAAGATAAGAATTGCTAAAAATGCAGACAATCCTTGTACAACATGGCATTATATACTTGATTGGCTGGAGGACTTTTAGTCGTTTAGAGTCTTCTAATGAGGCCAAAAACATTTATGTGCAATAGAGAAACATTTAGTGTTCAGATCACAAACATGCCATTTAAGTCTTCAGATCGTATCCATTTATTATACCAGTGGTCAAGTTGTTTATTCAAGACTATTTATTACAAAGAGGGGGCTGAATCCCAAATTAAATTCTTCATCCGTCTCAATGCGTTTTTCTAACCTATGCAACATTACATAGGATAAGGTACAATAAATGTCTCGCTATATTTAACATAAATTATCTTTTTTTTTGAAAAATGACAATTTTCTTTATCCTATTAATCATTCTATTTTTTATTTTTTTTATCACTTCATACTAAAAAAAAAGTCTACTTATATGCATGAAAAAAAATTAAATGGAAAGAAATTATATGAGAATTGTTACATACTAAGACTTTAATTTCATGATATACTAAGACTTTAATTTCATGATGAGTTCTTTTTGGAGTTCTATATTAACGCAGAAGAAGAAATTTTTTACATATACTTTCACACAATTTTTCATATGGTAATGGAACCACCATATCCTTGAAGAAAAAAAAAATTAAAGCAAATGAAGAAAAATTATCATTTTTCAAGAAAAGTATAATCAATATAATAATTTATGTTGAAAATAGTGGGACATTTAATGCACTTTATCCTATGCAATGTTGCATAGGTCAGAAAAACTCTTTTATAAACAAATTATAATATCTAAAACTAAGATGGAGGGAGTATAAATTATACACTTGGCCAAAATTATAACTGTTACCAAGCTAGCATGAAGAAATATAGGTCAGTCACTTGCCACTATCACATCTAGGGTATTTAAAGTGATAAGGATATGTGACAGTATATAATTCAAATGTGTTAAAGAGAAAGGTTCAAATGTTGACTCGTTCACCAATTATTGTAGTACTTTTTCAGTCCAAAATTATATTTACTTAACAATTTTACATTTTACATAAATTAACAAATTAGTTAATGTTGTATAAAAAAAGAGTATTTATAAGCTATTTTATAAAAATATCATTTATTATTAATAGTATGAAAACACAAGTTATCATTCATTAATAGTATGAAAAATACAAATTAAAAGAATTGAAAACAAAATAAAGTAAGTAAAAACAAACAAATTTTACTAAAATGAAATATAATTTAGAATGGAGAAAGCAGCTAACAACACATGAATATATTAGAAAATTGCTCTTTAGGCAACCATAATTTACTCCAGGTAACTGATATTCGTCATAAAGACTATTGTTGTGATTTAGTTGGTTGTAACTAATATTCTACTTTTTTTAGGGGAATATTCTACTTTTATTTCTCTCTAGGATTTTTCTAGCGCAAATGCCCTAATTTTTCTTTTCTTGGCATTAACCCTTATGTTTCCAAGAAGGTCTTGATAATCCGGAGTTTGGTTGTGAGCTAGGGATAGTTTGGGCAAAAGTTGTTCCACTAATGAATTAAACTAGGGTTCTCTCGTATGCTTCGTCGTTGGTGAAACTCATTAATCACTTGAGTTCAATTTGACATTTCACTCATTTTTCCACTATTTGATGCTGAAGTACATCCTCCGGTTATATTTGTAAACAAATATTTCTTTTTTTAGCTTTATTGAATAGTTGATATATTTATACTATATAGTTTAGATGTATCAGTTATTCAATACACCTGAAAAATGAATATTTTCTTATAAATATGATTGGATTGTGTATAATTGTATTTTGCATGTCATGTCTTTATTGTCTCTATGCATTTACCCCCAATTAATTTTGGAACTACTTTTGTATTCTTTAACACCAAGTGGCACTACCCTAAAAAAGGTGATCAAAATTTTGCAAGAGATTTTGACAGTAGTTAACTATCATTTATTATGAATGATGGTTGATGACAGTCCGTCATATCATATTTTTAGATTCTTTTTAATTAAAGTTTTAATTCTATTTTAATTAGTTTAGTACTTAATTTAGAGTCATTTTAAATAAATCGTAGCTTTTAATTTATTGAATCAAAAGGTGTATTATTATTATTATTATTATTATTATTATTATTATTATTATTATTATTATTATTATTATTATTATTATTATTTTCTTTGTTATTCATGTGCCAATGAGATAAAATAAGGCACATCATGATTTGGTGATTTGCTAGTAAGAAGAAACATTGGTAATTGGATGAAAGACATAAGGGAAACAACATGTGCCAATGCTGAAAAACAAGTGGGCTTTTGACCAAAGTGGATTGGATGATCCGAAGATTGAAAAGAACAATTAGGTTACAAAGGCTATATAAGCTAGCTAGCTGCACACATGTAAGGGATTCACGTTTTGTGCATCACGTATTGGAGGTTTTGGGAAATAGAAATCACATACAATGGCTTCACGCTTGACAACAACACAGGAGATTGAAGAAAGCAGCTACCGTATGTATGCACAAAAACAACACCAATTGAAAAGAAATTCAGGAGCAATGTCGACAACTACGAAACTCTCGGTTTTGTTTTCTTTTTATGTTGTTTATTTCTATGAACATAGAATAGTTAATTTCTTTGTGATTGAGACTGAGATGAATCTGATGTAACCGTATATGAATATTAATTTGTTGAACTCCTTTGAATATCAATGAAAGTCTAGTTTTAATTCATATTACTTTATTATGTTTAATGTTTTTTTGTATGTTTATCATTGACTACTAACCCTAACTTTATAAATATGCAAATTGATATTAGAGATTGAATGACCACTAATCCTGTCTTTTGACTCTGATCTAGGTAATAAGTTTAACCAAAGTAATCAAGCTAGAGATAGATCATTATTAGGTTATGTCATAAGGATTAACGTTCTGTTAAAACCTTAAGATTAAGGGGTTGTCACTTGCGGGGAGAATTGTAGGTCAAGAGATTGGGTAGAATTACTTTGTTAATCTGTCGTTAGGCTAGATAATCATTGATTGAACTAGGAGTGCAAATTACTATACGAGAACGTTAGAGGATTCGAAAGTCTTGATCATACTTCTCCCTAATTTTCTAAACCAAACTTTTATTGCTTTTACTCCATTTATTTTATAAAAACCAATCCAACTGCCTAGGGCACCTTGAATTTAATATATTCTTTATTTTAACGTTTTTTACCGAGTAGAATTTGAAACAGTCCCTATGGATACGAACTTGTAAATTTTATTACTTTGATATATTTTTAGTACACTTGCTAAAAGTCTATCAAGTTTTTGGCGTCGTTCCAAGTAGAGTGGAGCGGAATTTTGCATACCATGCTCTAGGCGCTTGTTTCAAACCGTATAAAGAACGTTTGAGCTTGAATACACCCTTAGATGACGAGAATAAACCTTGAGGAGGAGTCATATAAATATCTTCAGTCAGGTCACCATGAAGAAAAGCATTCTTGACATCAATTTGATGAAGAGACCACCCATTAGATGCAGCTATGGAAAATATCGTGCGAACAGTTGTCATTTTAACAACCGATACAAATGTCTCATCATAATCAATTCCATATTCCTGCTTGTTTCCTAAGGCAACCAATAGAGCCTTGTAACGGTTAAGAGATCCATCAGAATTCAGTTTGGTTAACTGTCGTTGGAAGTTAAATGTTCATTTTAAGGTGTCCCCGAAAGAAAGAAAAAATCATGTGCGCCTAAAGTACAATTTTCATATATTATCATGGGCAGATCTCCATTAGCTATTGAGCCAACTAATTGGCTCATTTATCCATATTTTTATACTTTCATATAAATATAGCTCATATGTAATAGAGTTATACACACATAAGAAGGTATTTAAAACTCTCACTTTTCTCTTTTTTTTTTTTTTTTTTTTTATAACAAGTTATCAGCATTAGGCCAATAGGCCTCAAAATTTTTGGGGCCCATAATTATTTTTTTTAATATAAGACTTGAAAATATAAGTTATATATTATTAAAGTTAGTTGATACATGCTTACAGTGCAACGAATTGGTGGTAAAACTTTCATCATTTTGCTACAAGGTATTTATAATAATTTTGATAGTCAATTATTTTTCAGTCAATTGATAATTTTTTACAAAATTTGGATGTTATTTATATTTTTCATAAAAGAAATTGTTTTTTTATCGTAGTTTTTATCAGGAGTCAACTTTTAAAATTAAAACGGGGCCTTCAAATTCTTTAAGACGACCTTGACCGTTCATGCACCACCTTCACCAACTTTTATTCGCAACTAGGTTACCTTCCAACCACCACTGTTTAGCAAAACCAACCATGAAAAATGTTATGATTCCATGGCTTTGCCCTCAAGATTCCCTCTTTAACTTTATATCCTAAAGAAAATCCACAAAAACTGCCTCAAATACTCCAAACCTTGCGAACATTCTAAAAACACCGATCAACCCAAATATTCTCACAAATCAACAATTATTCCTTGGACTTGTCTTCAAGGAACTCCAACAACCTTAGATCATACCAAAAAAAAAAAACTTTTCAAACCACACAAAAGCAAGGCAAAACCTTTGCACTAGTTGTTTTTAACTTGGGTGATATTCTCATCTCAATATCCATAACCTGTCCACAAAGGTGATAATTTCTCAATAACCATCCATGAAGAGGATCCTCTTTGTTCTTCCCTTACGTGGTGGAGTACCTTAGGAATCAAAGCATGCTAGCATAATCTGCATGCAAGGGTCATCTAGGCAAAGGGTTCTACGCCCCTCATTGTTCTTCCCTTACGTAGCAACTAGCTCCTCTGTGTAAATATTTAAGTAAGTGGTTAGTCATTTCCTTGGGAATGGGTTTCATGAATCACCTTTTCATGTTTAGAGGATGTTAAGAGGGTTAGATCTCCCCCTTCGTGGAATCTGAACCCTGGAACCATGAAACATTTTGCATTGACTAGGGACATTAACGTTAAGGTTTTGTTTGCGAGTTTGGAGGGAAGGGGAAGGGAAGACTTTGAGGGGTGGAAAATATGAGGGAAAATTGAGAAATCTTTCAAATTTTTTAAAAGAGTAGTTTTTTAGAGAAAGATAAATTAATGCTAATGATTAATACATTTTTAATTTTAAAAATAATATAACAACATAGATTAAATTTAAAGAACTCATATAAACCCACCAAAACCCCTCAAAACCCTCCTCCAATACAATTTTTTAGTTCCTTAAATAAGGAGGGTTCAGTATTATGAAGAAAAGTTAACCCCCAAAAGCCCTCGATCCCCTCTCGTTTTCCTCTATTTCTTCCACTTGCTCATTCCTTTTTTCCCAAGCCTTCCCCTTCCTTCCCCTCTAAACTCACAAACAAAGCCTAAGTTGCAAAATAGCACCTCAGCTCAGGTTGGTTCCAAATATATGGTTTATCCGTAGAATATTTGCGCCCTAAGATTTTGTTTGCCATAACAAGTGATTATGGAATAACATATGATGTTTTAGCTATGTTTTTAGTTATTTTCTTTGCATTTGAAGGCAAATTAGAAGTCAATTATAGGTTTAGGGAATTTTTTGTATTGTTTTCATTCGAGTCGTTGTAAATCAGTTTTATCCTAAATCATGCAACTTCATAGATATTTTGAGTCTTTTTAGTGAGACATCATGTAAATTGGCAAAACAAGACATCAATTGAAGGATCAAGGATATGAATATTGAAGATCAATGGCTCTTAGAAGATATATGAAGATAATACAAAGTAAAAAAAATCATTTGAAGTTTCAAGACATTATAAGACCGAATAACACTTGAAAAAGGGTCAAAAACTGCATAATTTGCACAGGAGGAGGTGCTACATGCGCCCCTGCACATGGGACATCATTCCTTGATCTCTCATACGCCCCTGCATATCAAACCATTCCAAGCCCCTGCACATCAAAAATTGTTGGGATATTCTTTTTATGAGAGGGAGAAATGAATGTTTATGCACTCTTTTTTCCTTCATTGGATGTTCCTGTTAAATTTTTAACAAGTCGGTTCAAACCCAAAAGGATGCTGTACTTTTTTCCTTTGATGGATTTTTTCCCATCTATTTTTTTAGTAGGGTTTTAATGAAGAGAATCCTCGATAAATATCCAAGAAGAAATGTTATGAATATTTTATGAAAAATGTTAACTAGTGCCCCATACATTAGCTAAGGAATTAAATATGGTAAAACTTTTATGAAAAATATGTGTTAAGGAATCAAATATGGTAAAATACTTTTTTGAAAGATATGTAGTCGAAATTTTAAAAGTATGAAAATTGTTTTTTCAATATTTTTTTTTCTTAACTAGTGTTACTATGACACTACTCATATCTTATTATGAATGGATGTCTATTAGTTATTGGACCAAACAAATTGCTCATTTATTCATATTCTTGTATATCCTTATTTATTAATTTTGTTAAGTCTTAACCTAATTTTTTCCCTTCATTAATCCTTTATCAGGTTTGTAACAACTTTATCCTAAAAATTTTGCTCTAAATTTGCATCATATATGTTTTTTATTTCCCTTTCTAATAATCGTGAATATTTAATAGATATCTTAATCTTTATTTATTAATTTTGTTAAGTCTGCAGCAAATTAACCTATTGTTTCTGTAGATTTTATTTTTTTGACAAGTTGTTGTACACTTATTTAATACGTTTACAAACAGAATACCCTAATTTCCATGTAAACTCGGTTACCCTAAATAATTTGTTAGAAACCATGAACTGCATTAATTTTTGATGTTTAACTATAAAAGTAATAAATAAAATTGACCCGTGCAACAATATAATTTTGTATTCTTTTTATCTTTTTTCTTTATATATTTTTTTATTATCATTTGATTGTAATATTATATCTCTAATAATCTAATTTACGTTTATTGATCGACCCATGATCTTACGAATTAAAAATTATTTATTAATCTGTATTATAGTCGAGAAGACCCGTCCTTATTTAAATAGAGTTATTCACACATAAGAGGTTACTGAAAACTTACGTTTCTCTTTTCCTCTCTTTCATATCTAGTTTCATAACACTAATGTACTTATCCATCGACATAATGTAGCCTTGGTTTTCAGATACCACAAGGAGACCAAGACCTTAACATTTTTGGCTTTAATGTGCGGCCCCAAGAAGAATTAATTGCGTGTGAGATTGGGCTGAATGATCAGATCAAATCAATACTGTGTTAAGTTGCTTGTTTGTTTAATCATATAAAAAAATAATGATAAATAGTTAGTAAGCTGCTTGTTGCAGGCAATCTATAAAAAAGGAGAAAAAGAGTACGATATTAACATTGCAATAGATATTTTACAAGTGCACCAAATTCAATCGAAGTAATAAATAATTCGTATCTATGAAGACTGTTGTTAACCTTTTTTTTGGTAGATAGACGAAATGGTCAAACCATTATAAACTCACACACACAAATAGACGTACTGGAGTTCGAACCCTGGTCATAGCATCCGCCCTAACAATTTTGGCATTTTGTCAGTTGAGCTAGGACTTGTGGATGACCGTTGTTAACTTCTACTTAGCAAGTTCATTATCAAAAGGATGTATTAAATTCAAGGGTGCGCTAGACAGTCGCGTTGATTGTTGTAACATAAAATGAATAAAGACAATAAAAGTTGGTTTTAGAAATTTATGAGAAAATCATGATTTAGACCTTCGAGTCCTCTAATGTTCCTCTACAGTGATTTGCACTACCAGTTCAAGAAATGTTCATCTAATTTAACGACATATTAACACAGTAATTCCACTCAATCTCTTGACCTAGAATTTTCTCTACAAGTGACAATCCGTTAATCTCTTAAGTGAATTTGGGTTTATTAGAGGTTTTAACATATCGTTAATCTATTAGTCATAACCTAATAGTGATCTATCTCTAGCTTGATTAATTAGGTTAAACATATTACTTAGATCAGAGTCAAAAGTCAGGGCTAATGGTCATTCAAGTTCTAAGATCAATTTTGCAAATCCATAAAGCTAGTACTAGTAGTCAATAATAAACATACAAAAAACATTAAATACAAATTAAAATGAATTAAACTATACTTTCATTGATATTCTCCTTTTTTATCCTTCTTGTTAAACTTGAATTCTGTCCTTTTTTTGCTTTCAGCTCCCATGAACTTGGTGAATTTCACATAAAAATTACATAAAAATGACAGCTAAAAGAGTAATGACAGAGTGTCATCGACACTACTTCATCTTTCTCCATAAATAGTTTTTATATCTTTCTACTTATTATCTAATTTCTCTAGTC
>Ga0209282_1000888_pt1 | contig 15548 bp, 2 predicted proteins | sample Mtrugardesep15_FD_187529 | JGI IMG/M metagenome (GOLD analysis project Ga0209282, IMG submission 187529) | Root nodule microbial communities of legume samples collected from California, USA - M. trunc garden sep15 (SPAdes) (version 2) | ecosystem: Host-associated > Plants > Roots > Nodule...
TTAAAAAAAAAAAAAAAAGATGCTTTGTACTTCAAAGATATATATGGAGTGTAGTAACCACCACATTCACTGAAAGAAATTGCAGTAACCACTTTTTCATCTTAATTGAGGACGGTTTTAATTTTTTTACAAGGATGATATTAATTTTTTAATGCATAGTATTGTCACTTTATCAGGGATATCAATTCATTAGCAGTGTTCCAGTAATTGTGAATTTATGATTAATAAAAAATATGAAGCAATACATGCATGCAGTGCACACTCTAGGAGACGTGAATCTTGATTTCTCAAGCAGAGGCCGTAATTGATTCAAGGTTGATTTATTCACTTTCAATTCCATTTTAAACACCAAGTTTGAATTTTTCGTTTCTCTTTGTTAAATGAATCAAATGAACCAAATGATATGGATGGAGATTCTAGTAAGGTCAAGACTTAGCTTGCTGAACAAGTTACTCAGTATAGGAAAACTAGATGCATAGTTGACTGAACCATAGGATTGTTATGGTGAGACCCAGCTTAGATTATCATAGCCTCCACTCCTTTTTGTTTTGCTGAGTCAGCAAAACGGTAAGAATTTAGTTAGGAGCTATAGCTTGTGGTTGTTATGATCAAGAGCTATATGTTACTCATTGTAGCTTCTTTGATTCTTAAGTTCAATACATGCGAGTTTTCACCTTCATTTCTCTGAAATTTTGTGAGTTTCTTCCTGTATTTTACCCACGTTTAAAAACTTCAAGATGGTATCAGAGCTTGAAAGAGCTCTGCTGCACATCGCTACTGCAATCATGGTACACACCAGTCCTCACTCATTCAGATTATTATGCTTGGGCTTGATCGAATGGAAGAGCTCTTCGAGGTAAAAGTAAATTTGACTTTGTTGATGGAACAATTTCAGTTCATGTTGATTTTAATCCAATTTAAGGCTTGGAATCATTTCAATATGTTTGTGCGTTCATGGATTATGAATTTTGTTGATGAATCCATTGCACAAAGCATTGTGTTTTTTTGTGAATTCCATTGATGTTTGAAAGGAACTGAAGGAACGTTTTTCTCAAGAAGAGATTACTTCACATTTCGGAATTATAGATCGAGATCGATGAACACAAGTAAGGATCTCAGTTCGTCTCTAAATTTTTCACTACTTTGAAGGTACTTTAGGAAGAACTTGAATCTTATCTTCAGGGAAGAACTTGAATCTTATCTTCAGACTCTTGTTTGTGGAAGTCTAGTTCGTTGTTCTTGTGCTACTGGTTTGAGTAATACAAGAAATCAACATCTTATTCACACGATTAGGTTTTGACAGGATTGCATGAGAATTTTGATTTGATTCGATCACAAATTGTTTTAATGCATCCATTACCAAACTTCAATAAGATATTTTCTATGTTGATTCAACATGAGAGGCAAGGTAATTTTACACAAACTGAAGATTCAAAATTTCCAATCAACGCTGCTGATTTTCGGAAACCACAGTAGAGGACATGGTGATTTTATCCAAGGAAAAAACAATAGAAATTCTGGTAAAGTGTGTGCCTATAGTAGAAGACTAGCCACACTCTTGACGCATGATATAACAAGGATTCAACTGCAATGACAAATAATCCCTTACTTGAGAATTGTGAGGAACGGGAGGATTTTATTGATACAGAGGGTTCTCAAGGCAGTACCTTTATATGACGCTGGATATTGTAGAGTAATTTGATTAAACAGTCCGCAACACAAAGTTAAATCAATTTATTTCATAAGATTATTAGGCTGTTTGGTTTGGCTGTGGGAAAGCCAAACCCACGTCCAAAACAGCTACTTTCGTGAAAATCCAGAAGCTTTGTTTCTTAGCTTTTAGGATACCGTGATTCCTTGCCGCACGTTTGATAAATAAAACGCCACTCCAAACACATGCTATATCAAATTTTAAATTCAATTAATCTGATATGAGACCTTACAACATCTTCATGTATTTCTTGGTTAATCTGATATAAGAATCTCAACCAACAAGTAACACCAATATTAGACGATGATATTAAAACATCCCAAGGGAAGATTTAACTGCTGGGACACAAAGTTCTACGTACTAGAGTTAGAGAAACCATAAACCATATACACAATTTCAATACATAAGATTAAAATTTAATGTGTCCGCAAAGTCATTTTAGAGTGGTCAAGAGAATGAAACTCTAATCATATAGAATCAATCCACTATAAATTTGTCAAAAAATTCAATTCATTATAATGATATGCTAATCAGTTGATGTTAGTGAATATATACATTGCATAATCTGCATTAAAATCAATAAGCCTCCAAAGCTGCACCTAGTGCAAATATATCACAATCTTCTGCGCAGCACCAAGCACGATGGTCATGGCCGTTTTTGCATCCACACTCATTCCAATTATTGAATCTCCTCTTATTTTGCTTCTCCATCTCAGCAACTGAAGCTACTCTTATTTTAATCTCCACTTCCACTTCTGGTGTACTGATCATACCCTCTTTGCAATCACTTCCACTCACCAAATCCATCTTCAACCATTTTTTTAGCTCCATGTTTTGTGATTCAAGAATCACTTTCCATGGAATCTCACCTTTCCCAATAAGTTGTGACCCCCATATCTTCCTTTGCCTTAACTCCAACACTAGGCTATGTTGATTAAGGTTTTCCAAGAATTCTTGAGGGCATGAGCAGTCTAGATTAAAAGACTCGTCCCAAAAGGGCACTGATTTGGTGGAAACACTTTTGCTGTTGAGTTGAATTCTTTTGTTGTTTCCTGTTGGAAGATATATCCTTGCAAATAAGTTTTTCGTGGACTTGATGAATTCGATGTTACGAGCTTGTATTATTCTCAGTTCGCAGCTGAAGTTTACATAAGCAGATAAATGAGATGGATCCATTGAATAATTGAGTATAGCTTGTTAAGAACTTGAAGGTAAGAAAAAGAGAGAGGAAATTGAAGGTAAGAATATGAAGAAGGTTGGTTTGAGTTTGAGTTGTTGTATGTGATGCATTATATAGTGTGGAAAAAGTAATTTGGAAATGCTTTCCAAGAAGCTACTCTTATCCTTGAACACTAATATAAAGTATATGATATAGTATTGTATAAAATTGATTCAGTATATATCTCATGTGCTTTTTCTGAATATATTAATACCAACTTAGTCTTAAATTATGCACATGAGATGGTGCTGAAGATTAAATCTTATTAATCATAAAGTCATTAAAATCTTGAATGGCTAGATGGTCCAATTTGGCTCTTGCAAATTGCAGTATGGTATTGGCTTACAATTCAAAAGTATCTTGATGCAATCCGTAAATGGGGACCCCAAATATAAGATTAGTATAAACAAGGTTTTTAATGTACCAAAAGGTTAAGGTGCTGGCTTCAACTGACAGCCATAAAAAACCTTGGAATATATACATGTACATCAATTACAAAGCATTGCAAAAATTTCCTACCACTCATTAAGATTGCAAAAATATAGTCTGTGACACGTTATTCCATCATAAGTTCATCACATTAATATCATTTTAAAATACTCCATATCTTCATTTTAACTTTGGCTTTTCTAAAGTAATATTGAGGGGCGAATTTTGAATTTTATGTCACTTTTTTTTGAATTTTTTTGATCCAGATACTTCTGAATTTTATATATCACTAAAAGCTAATTACCTTTAATTTTGATACAGACCAGAAATTAGAGATGGCTGAAAGGTAGAGCTAATCAGTGACGATCAACGGTTAAGCGGTAGAGGTACTTGCAAGCACTTCCACACTCACGTCAATAAAAGTTTGGGGGAGTAAGAGGTATAATATGAGAAGTACATACATTTTTCCTAAGAGTTGAATCTCTATTTATGGAAATTTTGAAGACAACCTTTATCTTAGAGTGGACTGAAGGAATGCGCTTACATGTCATGAGGCGAAGTCTAGATTGGGCCATGGTCGTTTTCAAAGATTGGGCCATGGTCGAGTTCATAATGGTCGGCCTTAAGTTGGTACGTAGTGTTGGGAGACCAAGATGTCAATTTGAGAGTTGTGCAAAGTGTCAGAGTTCATTATTGGAACGGAGTGCCTTCAACTATCAAAATCTATGATGTCATTCTACTTCGATAAAAGAAGTGGTAACACGTAGCGTCGATCTAGTGAAGTGACTTTGTCTAATGAAGTCAAATACGTCATTCTACTTTGATAAAAGAAGTGATGACACGTGTCTAGAGACAAATTTAGGTTATAATAATTGGGGGCATGTGACTATTTAAGGCCATCACTCGCTTCTTGCAGTAGATGTTTTGTGCCCTTCATCATATCCTTCGGGTTGTTGAGTCAGATTTCGACTCCAAATAGGTTTTCGTCAAGGAATCCAGACATTATAATCAACAAATTCATCCTTGGAGGCCTCCTTCGTGAATACAACTTCTTTGTGTAAGCACCAGATGTAATATTGCAATAGCTCATGCTTCTTTTGTTTGACTGGCCAACGGTGATAGGGGATTTGAAGGATTCTGGTGGTGATGCATGGAAATGAGTAGTAAGAGAATGTGCATCGTTCTAAATAGGGCCGGCCTAATAATTTTTAAAAGTGGGGCCTAAAGCTAGGTTGAATATATGAGGCCTTTCTTATTAGAATATGAGGCCTTTTTGTTTGTAAAATCTAATGAAAAATAATTTTTTGTTGGGGGGCCTAAAGCGAGGGTTTTGATGGCCTTACCCTTAGGTCAGCCCTGGTTTTAAACTGTGGTCCGCATCTGCAATTGCGGCCGCAAAATCGTTGATGTGGTAGCCACTGCATCGCATCGCAATTGTGGTGTGATCTTCAATCATGTGTACCACAGTATCGTAACTGCATCAGGATCTACACGATTTCGGTCATGTTCGTTCAAATCTTCTCACAAAAATAAAATAAAATTTTGGAACCCCAAATTCAACTATTCTATAGATATAATGAAAAACAATTTTTTTGTCAAGTAATCTAGTGACTAAAAATTTATTTTTTATAAGGTGAATAAGTGAGGAGTTTATGGATTGAATGCAGGCCCATGCATGTATAATACAACGTCCCTACAATCTGACGGGACAATGAAACTCTACTATAGTGGATGAGTAGTGTAGTAGCATGGTGGTGTCACTTTATATTGTTTGTGAAAATTAAAAAGTATTTCATGCTGCAACAACTGCAATGCGCGTCGAAGCAACTGCAATCGCAACGACCACAGCCGCGACGGCATCCGCAATTTAAAAAGCATACCATATTCTATTATTCTAAAGAACGAACATGGTGAACTCCTAGCGTGTTGTCCATGCTCGACCTGCATTTGCACTCGAAAGAGATCCTTTTGTATTTTGTAAGCTTAATGATAGGTGGGAAAATCTTGCAAGGTGGGAAAATTTTGCAATGTTTTATGATTGATGTACATTATTCTTTTTTTTTTCAAAGCTAGAAAAATTAAATTGCAAAACAGGAGAAGGCATGAACCTTATTACAACGTTTAAGCAGGCCAACTATGACCAGACTCAATTAAAACAAATCGTAACTCAAACAACATATAAGCAGAGAAGCAAATCAACTTGCTAGACTAATCTGCCAAACCACTAGCAACTAGCACCTATTAAGAAACATATTTGGCATTGCTTTTTATTATACCCTTTTTAGAACGAGTTTGGATGAGCTCACTACTTGTGTTGCCATCAGAACCTTTGCCTCTTGCAGGGCTGCTACTCTTTCTTGACTTCCTGCTAGACTTAGGTTTGTGAAGAGCATCTGGTTGTGCCAGCTTGTGAGTTAGATAAGAATGCCTACTAGGGTCCTTTCTTTTTCGATTGCTTTTAGTTTAGCACACTAAAAACCTTGTAATTATTCTAATCTTATGTAATTTGGGGTCCCCAGTTACGGATTGCATTAAGATACTCGTTATTCGTATATTGCTACTTGCAAGAGCCAAATTGTAAAATCTAGCCTTTCGAGATTCTAAATTTTTTCTTTAATAAGATATGATCTTCAACACAATCTCATGTGCATGATTCAATATTAAGTTGGTATTAATATATGCACAAAAAGCACAACTGAGATACTAGATCAATTTTATACAATACTATAGTAGTGTTCAAGGATAAGAGTAGCTTCTTGGAAAGCATTTCCAAATTACTTTTTCTACACTATATAATGCATCACATACAACAACTTAAACTCAAACAACAAAGCCCTTCAATATATTCTTTAGCTTTAATTTCCTCTTCTTCTTCTAGCTACAACACATAGCAAGAAACATTCATAGCTACTCTGAATTTTTCAATGGATCCATCCCACATGTCTGCTTATGCAAACTTCAGTTTTGAACTGAGAATCATACAAGCCCGAAATATTGAATCCGTCAAATCCACGAAAAACTTATTTGCAAGGTTATATCTTCCAACAGGAAACAACAAAAGAATTCAACTAAACAGCAAAAGTGTTTCCAGCAAATCAGTGCCCTTTTGGGATGAGTGTTTTAATCTAGACTGTTCTTGCCCCCAAGAATTCTTGGAAAACCTTAATCAACAAAGCATAGTGTTGGAGCTAAGGCAAAGGAAGATGTGGGGGTCACAACTTATTGGAAAAGCTGCAATTCCATGGAAAGTGATTCTTGAATCACAAAACATGGAGCTAAAAAAATGGTTGAAGATGGATTTGGTGAGTGGAAGTGATTGCAAAGAGGTTATGCTAAAAGCACCAGAAGTTGAAGTAGAGATTAAAATAAGAGTAGCTTCGGTTGCTGAGATGGAGAAGCAAAATAAGAGGAGAATGAATGATTGGAATGAGTGTGGATGCAAAAATGGTCATGATCATCAAGCATGGTTCAACACTGAAGATTGTGATATATTTGCACTCGGTGCAGCTTTAGAGGCTTTTTGATTTTGAACCAAAATTTTGTAATGTATATATGCACTAACATCAACTAATTAGCCTATCATCACAGTGGATTTATATTTTTTTTACAAAATTAATGGATTGATCTTATTTGATTAGATCTAAAATGACTTTGTAAACAACAGAATCGTTAAAAACTTTATCGGAAAAACTCAATGGGATATAATCATGGTGAAAGAAAAAATAGTGCAGTGTGATAAAGCTACAAAAAAAAGTAAACTCATAATCTAAGTGAAACGAAAATTAGGAAGACCAAGTATTTTAAGGAAAAATGTCCGCTCTAATAAACTCAAGAAGAGAATATATCCCATCAAGTAAAATTCTTAGTAGAAAATCCAAAGTTAGCCGGCTTATTTGCACAATTATTTTCTTCTCTAAAAATATAAGAAACATGAAAGTTCGCCTGTTGTGTTAGAATGAAATAGTTTTTCTATCGAAAAATAGTCCGCCTTATCAAAATATTTCCATATTAGCACAAGTACTTTCTTCTCTAAAAATATTCGGCCTCCCCTCGCCCCTTCCTTCAAGCTTAACATTGATTGATCTCATAACTCTATCGATAAATTGTCAGCTTGTGGAGGTTTTATTCACAACTCTAACGGTATTTTCATCAAAAAATTCTATTGTAACTGCGAAACCTCCATTGTCGCCATGCATGGCTGAGCATTGGTGCCTTCTTGACTATCTTGCTCGTCAATTATCCATCTCCTCCCTCTTCATTGAGGTCAAATGTCAATTAGTTATAAATCAAATTCAAAAGGGTTTTACTTCCATCTCTACTACTAGTATGAAGAATTTTCTCTCAGAAATCCTCAACCTGCATAATGCTCCTGATTGGAACATTTGAACTCTCATGTCTATCGTGAGGCTATTGATTGTGTTGATATCCTTGCTAGGATGGGGCATTCAAGCTCTTTTAGTTTGAGGATCTTGTTCTCCCCTCCTCCTTTATTGCTTTTCTATTTTCATTTTGATGTAATGGGGAGTAGCACCCTCGTATTGTTCCTTAGCTTTTCTTGTTATTTCCTTTACTCAAAAAAAAAATAAAAAAAAAATATTTAATCAAATGAAATAAATTAATTTAAATTTAAGATAATTAGTTTTTATAGTATACATATAAAAATTATCATGTTATAGTGTACATATCAAAACAACCAACAAATTTTGTTACTTTGGATGAAATTCTTTGTCATTTTTCTTTAATACCCTTAATCATTTATTAACCCATTCAACTTATTCTCTATGCAATAAATTGTTAAGTATAATTAATATTGCATTAAAATTTAAAAACAAGAAATATGTAACACAACAAAATATTTCTGCAAGCGACAATTATAAAGAAACAAAGGGAGTGCTTTATTTTCTTTATGGGAAAAGAGTACTTTATAGTTTACATAATCCAAAAGAAAAAGATACTGTAAATCTATAATGGTTTATTGATGGTAATCGACATAAAGAGCAATTCAAAATGATACTAGCGTTACGATGCATTACCATGTCGCAGGCTATATTTTTGTTAGCTTAATGAGTGGTGGGAAAATTTTGAAATGTTTTTATAATTGATGATGTACATGTATATCATTACAATTTACAACTAGCTACTAAGTTATGGCTGTGAGTTGAGGCCAGCATTCAAGCCAAAGTACACTAAAAATCTTTTTTATTGAAATCGTATACCTTTGCATTAAGATACTTTTGATTCGTATGTTGCTACTTGCAAGAGCCAAATTGGAAAATCTAGCCTTTCGAGATTTGTAAGGTTTTCTTTAATAAGATATAATCTTCAACACAATCTCATGTGCATGATTTCTGATTAAGTTGGTGTTCATATATTCACAAAAAGCACAACTGAGATACTTGCCAATTTTATACAATACTCTGTCATACTACATATTAAATTAGTGTTTCACAAGATAATAGAGTGCATCTCGGAAAGCATTTCCAATTTACTTTCTCAACTCTATATAATACATCACTAGCAACAACTCAAACTCAAACAAACTCCTTCAATATATTCTTAGCTTTAATTTCCTCTCTTTTTTTAACTACAACACATAACTAGACACGTATTCCTAACTATACTCTCGAAGTTTCAATGGATCCATCACATATACCAGATTATGCAAACTTCAGCTGTGAAATAAAAATAATACAAGCCAGAAACACTGAATTCATCAAATCCACGAAAAACTTGTTTTCAAGGTTGTATCTTCCAACAGGAAACAACCAAAGAATTCAACTCAACAGTAAAAGTATTTCTACCAAATCTCTACCCTTTTGGAATGAGTCTTTTAATTTAGATTGTTCATGCCCCCAAGAATTCTTGGACAATCTTAATCAACAAAGCCTAGTGGTGGAGCTGAGGCAAAGGAAGATGTGGGGGTCACAACTTATTGGAAGAGCTGAAATTCCATGGAAAGTGATTCTTGAATCACAAAACATGGAGCTAAAAAAATGGTCGAAGATTGATTTGGTGAGTGGAAGTGATTGCAAAGAGGTTATGCTAAAAGCACCAGAAGTTGAAGTAGAGATTAAAATAAGAGTAGCTTCGGTTGCTGAGATGGAGAAGCAAAATAAGAGGAGAATGAATAATTGGAATGAGTGTGGATGCAAAAACGGTCATGATCATCAAGCTTGGTGCAACACTGAAGATTGTGATATATTTGCATTAGGTGCAGCTTTGGAGGCCTTTTGATTTTGATGCAAAATTATTTGATGTATATATGCACTAACATAAACTAATTAGCTTATAATTACAATACACCACAACAACAAAAAAAACTTAAATTACAATGGATTTATTTTTTTGACAAAATTATAACGGATTGCTTATATATGACAGTAATAGTTTTCTTCTAGTGACCACTGCAAAATGACTTCGCAAATGCATCAACTTTAAATTTTTAATATTGAATCTTCTCTTGACAAAGTTTTGGTTGTGGGTGTGCATGCTAATTTTGCTAAAGTCGACCCCTAGCAAAAATGTGTAAATAATAAAGTCGATTTAAAAATTTTAAGAATAAAAAATTTCTCATTTAAAATTTAAATTTGTTTCACTAATTTAAGTGAGTCCGACTAATTTATGAGTTCTACGTGAATTTGATAATTCTACATCAATTTGATTTGTTAACATTTAGCAATAGTATGCTGAAGATAATGTATTGTTAACATTTAGCATAAATATATTAGTTTTAACAATATTATTACTCTATAAACTTCCCCTGCATCACAACTTAATACATGCTACCTCCGTCCTAATGCAAGAACCTCTGGTCAAATTATCTTCTTTTTTTAGGGATCTTGTCATATTACCTTGTCACTTATTACAAGACTCTGTAAATTACAAAATGTATGATTATATTTTCTCCACAAAAACATCCCTAATTAAATAAAGAAAACTAAAATATCAACCATTTCTCTCTTTTAATAACTGAATGATAATTTAATAAAGAGCTTCATAGAATATATATTATTGACAAATTTTAAAAAAAATACATTATGTATAGAGGAAGTTGTCCAACCCTTATTTGTTTAAAAAAAAAATAGTGCCGTTGAAACATTTTAAATTAGTTTTACTTATTTGAAAGTGAGTCTGACAGTTGCAAAATTACGTTGGCAGTGATTTCACCCACAGTCTTTCACACTCGCAAAACTCGTCAACTTAAGGGAAGCTCTCACGGCAGTAGAGTGCCCGTTCAAAGTGAATCAAAGTGAGAGATCGAAAGATCTTTTTAAATTTCAAAAAAAAAATTGAGACTAGAAAATATGAATGAAGTTGTAGATATGTGATCTCCTAACAACATAGTCCCATCTATTTTGTGGAATAAAATCATTTATGTTGGCACAGGAGTTATCCAAGTAATAATGGACTCGGAGAAAAGAAATCAAAGCTAAATATAACTCAAGGAGCTACTATATTTCAAGCTACTTTTTATTAACAAAATAATGGTTACAAAATATGAATAAATATCAACTACCTAGGAATATGAGGGAAGAGACTGTACATGATTGATCTTAATGTACTGCACGATCAAGACATAGGTGTATTTCGACTTCTTATCAACCATTTTGGTTGTTGCTGGTGATTCACTGTTTCAGTTTGTTTGCCCTAATAAGTCTATGGATCAAAAATTGAAGCTTGGAATATAATGGTAAACCCGAAATGAAAGAAAATACAGATACAATCACTGGCAAACCTTATTTACGCTCACAGGCAGCCAGTATGTTCAAGACTCCCCAATATCTCAAATAGTAACGATACGAGAGTCTGCAGCAACACTACTTACCGGAGAATCATTGCTTGATCGAACGGAGTTGCCAATTACCCTCACCATCAATCAGCCGTAATTCCATGGAATGATATGGTATTAAAGCAGGACGCTGAGGACAAGAGACAAGACAATTAATTAGTTTGACACTTAGACCGGATTTGGAATTGGGAGGCTATTATTAATGTATAAGTTTAGAAATGTCAATAACTGACTCAGCTAGAACTATATAAAAATCACATAGTTATGTGCAGAAAAGGAATGTGCATCTATGATCATATAAGTAATCCCATACCAAACGAGAGTAAGTGCAAAATACTAGCTGTATTTGTTGTCGTGAGAAACAATTAAAACTAACTACTGATCTGCTCTTGATACTCTAAATTTGGCTTGACAAAATTTAAAATTTATCATTTTTTTTTAGTAAAGACTTACTTGTGAGGAAGTAATAAATGTGATTTCCATTTTCTTCGCAAGCCCATATAGGTGTTCTTCCACGTCAACACTTGTTGCACTGCCATCATTTTTTTTCAGCAAGAGAAGCAAATCATGGTTAGCAACAAATAAGAACAAAACAATTCTACAAGAGAAAAAAGGCAGAGGTAAATCATACATACTTGGTACACTCGTCCAGGATACCAAACTTAGGCTTATGGAAGAACAAGCGTGCCTTACAGAACATAAGGTAAGTGTTAAAATTCAAACAGCAGTAGAATACCAGATATATTATAATGTCTTCTGATTAAGAAAGAACCAAGCACAAGATTGAGACCTAAGACTTATATTAAAATATTATTGAAGAAACTTAACTAAATCATTCTAAAATTACAAATTTACAATAGAATCAATTTACACACCATGCCTAATCTCTGCTGTTCTCCAAGAGAGAGAGTGTCTTCCCAATTTAGATTTGCATCCCAGCCACTTGTGTCCCTTTCTAGAAGATAATTCAATCTAACATTCTCTAGGATAACTTCCAAGTGCTTGTCCAACAACTTTACAGTGTCAGGATACTTTTCACCTGAATTAGCAAGATTACAACGATCAGAACTAAAATGGAAAAGGAAAAATAAACTAAATGCATCTTTGAAATTATTACAAGAGAACAAAAGGAAACTGAACAGTAATTTTGCACAACTAAACTTAAATGAAAGAAAATCTTCAACGCTAACAATATAAATAACATATAATCAATTTCATGCATTATCACGAGTCGCAACTGCAGCGAGAAACCCGGAAGAGAACCTATTCTCAGGTGCAGGTGATTAATCAAAATCAAAGAAGGCAGCGCCATTTTAAATTAAAGTCAAATGAACCACGGGTGCCTATGTATAGTTAGGTAACATCATTTTACATTTGACAGGGGCACTGAAGCTAGTGACATTTTATGTACTATAGATACCTTTTCCATACATCTTCAATGCTCGCAACTCAGCTTCCTCGCGGGATAAAGGGTATATAATTTGGTCCCTTAGTGTTCCCAGGCATGTATACGGCCGTTGAGGAACATAAAAGATGCTACAACCTGATCCAACATCTTGATCCAAATCTTCAGATGGTCTAGAGAATCTTCCACTTGCAATTGGCCAGAGTCCTCGAAGAACTCTGAAAATGGAACTTTTTCCGCTTCCATTTGGACCTTTAAAATAAGATATGCAAGATTTAAATTCTAATCAGAATGCAATTCCCTCTTCGAAAAGGGAAAATATACTATAATAGCAACTATACCAACCAGTAACAAGCAGGCTTCTCCCAAGCTCAACATCACATGTCAACTCCCTTGCCAACATCTTCTGAGAAGGGGTAACAATATTGACCTTAGAAAAAGAGATAGCATCTTTAGAATGATAATCCATTGCTGAAGATATAGGACCACCATTGACGAATTCCCCTGTACATAAAAGATATGATTAGCACATGATGATTATTATATATAACTGCTGCTATAGAAACAAGATGTAAAATGGCATGCTTGCATAGAAAACAAAACAGCAATTATGACGTACCAGAATGGGCTGCATCCAGTAGCTCTTCAAGCTCAAATATCCGATTAATACCACCAGAAAGCTCTACGAGCTTCCTATTCAATTCAAGAATGTCACCAAAAGCTAAAAAGCTTTGAGAAACGACAGATGCTAAGAACCTCAATGCATGTGCCAGCTCACCTGTAATATAGTGCTGTGTATATTAGTGGGGGACGACAGAGAAATAAAGAGAGTGACTGAGAACAGTCCAACAATCCTACCCAGGGTACTTATAACTGCACGGTCTCCTTTGTGTTCCATAGCATACAACAAGCTCAGCAACCAAGTCACATTATGAGGTAGTTGTTTTGTGATGAAATCGTCTAGTATACCAAACAGACACTTCTTTTTCAGAAGGTACTGGGAATGTATGAGAAGGTCGTTGAATCTTGATTCAACCATCTGCACAATATTAAGAAAGTCACACATTTCCTTTTGAACCTTCAACCTAATTACATGCCCCCTATTAGAGCCTAAGATCAATAAAATTTTATAAACTAAAACTCATGGACAAGTTTTACATTTGGGGTTTCTTTATCTAAAAAAAGTGGTAAATGAGAAAGTGAGAATTTATGACACAGACTGGAATTTACTCCTTATTGCTTGTTAAAAGGGTCATGTAATGGTGTGTCCGGTACTTCAGGGGTGGAGTGTAAATGAATCGCACTTCATTCCATTGCCAATTATCCCGTGGGGAGAAAGTGTAAGTAACTTTCAATCTTAATTTAACACACCTCAAATAAGCACATCCTAAAAGAAAATGCATTAAATATCGTAGAGTTAGGATGCTCACAGCTTTTTCTCGAGCACCACCTCCAAAGAAAGCAACGGACTCAGCATGAGTGTTGAGTCTCTCATGCATGAACCTAGCAGAAGTGTAAGATTAAAAAACGTCAGCATCATTTTCACAACACAAGTGTACCATCATTGAGGAAACTCATACAACTATTGGTTTACCTAAAGATTCCTTCAAGTTGTTGTTCTTGGCTTATCAAATCACCAAAATCAGGAGTAACAGTTCTTAAAAACCCAAGACCAAGTAACATGTAAGCATAGAGTATGGCAACTCCCCTTTGACCAGTTAACAGCTTCATTCTCCACGTGAACCTTGAGAAGCAAAGTGATAGGGATAAAAAGCATCAAATATGATGATTCAAGTGCTAGTAAAATACATATGACTATACTAGAAATATGATAATTCAAAATTATGAATGAGTCACTCACCACAAAATATCTACGGATGGCTTTACCAGTCCGGTTACCAGTCCAGACAAGTCTGTTGTTAACTTCTCCAAATCTTGAGTTATCCTCTGATCTGCGTCAACACTTTTGCTTGCCATGTGGAAGACCTACAACGATATGCATGTAACAAAAATTTGAAACCAAGTCCCAAACTTCCTCCTGGAGAGCTTCAATGCCAAAATGAAATACTAATACTAATGTTCATAACAAAATGACAGAGAACAAGTCAAAATTCCTATCCCTAAAATTTAAACATAAGCGATGACATTCTGTACTGTTGCTTAGGGACCATTGGGTATGTGGCATCCTCTAAGATTCATGTGAATGAGCCTTCGGGAGATTTAAACTCCTGTGTTTAAAAGACCCAATATAATTAATTCCTGCCCTACTTTTCCACATTTTGTGGGAATACGAATCCAGCGTAAAAATAATATTTCACTATTGACCTACCAAGCTACTTCGTCAATACTCTTACACTCACTAATTTCCTCCAAAAGAGTCCCGTTTGAGAAAACAATTGTACCATGTATTCTCTGGTAATTCGTACATACCTTTTTAAAAATAATCCACCTCTCTCAAGATTACCTAATTGTGGTCTGCAGTTCCTTATTTAGAGAGAAAATTTTGTATTTTACTCTATTTTGAATTATTAAATAAACATTTTTCGATGTGGGTATATAGGACAAGGACAGAATTGTAAAAATACAATTTTACATTTTCCCTTGATGGTAGTTTTGGAGAGTAACAAATTCCTCAGCAAATCAACTGTTAACCAAAAACAACAAATTTATTTATGAACACTAAGGTATATTCCCATGACAAAACAGACAAACAACATGCTTTCCAGTTTCCAGCTATCATTAATTACATGGCTCGGGATGTAAATTTCAGACTCTGCATACCCATTGTCATTTGTCAAGGTAAACTGAAGAGGTCAAGGAACCAAGATTAAAACTGAGTTGAATTTGAAGGGGAAAAAGTGTAAAGCAATCATAATAACTTATTACATAATAAACTGATCTACAAAATTATTCCAACAAAAAGTCTCACATTAAATGGTACAAATGATACTTAATTGTGAGTTATCAAATAACAACAAATCCTGACCAACACAGT
>Ga0209282_1000890_pt1 | contig 15537 bp, 12 predicted proteins | sample Mtrugardesep15_FD_187529 | JGI IMG/M metagenome (GOLD analysis project Ga0209282, IMG submission 187529) | Root nodule microbial communities of legume samples collected from California, USA - M. trunc garden sep15 (SPAdes) (version 2) | ecosystem: Host-associated > Plants > Roots > Nodule...
AATAGCCTATAATGCAAAAAAAAAAAAAGGATGTAGAAGGTGAAAAGTAGAAGATTTTCCATGATTGAAGAAATCTAAGGGTTAAGAGAATTTGAGAGAGATCAAAAGAGATATCTTTGAGGATCCGATTTCTGAAATTTGATATTCTGATTCTTTGAATGAGAAAGCTTAACATCAAACCTAGATTTTGATAAAATGTGCAAGGCACTGACCGAACAATCCAGAGATCTATACCAACTAACTGAATAACTGCTATTGTAAGCTATTCAACTAATACTTAACGAACTTAACACTCTTGGGAAATACATGCAAGCTATGAGCTACAAGGAATACAAAAATATAACAGTATGTTGGGAAATCAATTCAAATTTCCAAATAAATGCAAGTGAGTAGAAATTTAAGAGGTACATTCTAAGAGATGGCTGAATGTTTCTCCGACTCTTGAAAAACTCTACCATCTTAAAAAGATCTTACTTGGAGAAATGAGACGATTAATATCTACAAAGTTACATTCATGAAAGGGAGACACTTCAATATCTCCTATAAAAAGATCTTACTTGGAGAAATGAGACGATTAATATCTACAAAGTCACGTTCATGAAAGGGAGACACTATAATATCTCCTATAAATAAGAGGACTTTCAAAACTGTTTCAACTCTTGAAAGTCCTCTTATTTATAGGAGACACTTATCTGTACTAAAATAAAATAAAACTGATAACAATAATAAATCGAAGGATATTCTAATATTCTTCGACGGTAAAAAATCTAACACCTTAGGCACAACGAGAATATCCAGCTCCATGTATTTTATTTAAGTGTCAAGCCATGGATATCAAAGAAGCACAACCACGCAGGAAATATATGATATGCCGTGTAATTGCTAAAAACAGTGAAACTATTTCTTGGAATAAGGACTTAATGAAGGCTAGAACAAACACACCAATTTTTACATTAAATTATTATTTATGCAGCAGTAGGAACATGAGAACTTCAATCCTAGGGTTAATTGATGGCTTAGCAAAATCATTTAATAATATTTCTGAAGCAAACCGATCAGCTTTCCCCAACTATACTTTACAATGATATACTTAAATATTAAAGATGTAAAATCTTGAAAATTTAATGTTACCTGAACCAAACACCTAGGATGCAGGGCAATTCTATCTACAGATTTGTTGACTGTAAACCAATCTACTGCTATGAGCTTAAGAAGAGGATCTCCGCCAACTACCTGCATGACAATTTTTGTAAATGACAACGGAAAGTAAATTGCAAGAATGTAAAGAACATTCAACCAGGACAAAAGAAAGCAACATATGGACAAAAACTATTCAAAAGTAGATAAAGATCTTAGTTTAAAAAATGTAGTTCTAAAATTAAGAGATTGATATATGAATTTACAAGAAAAAGGGCAGAGTTTAAATGACTGATGAACCTAATACCCCTCCATTACAAGAATATAGATAAGGGTAAATTTGAAGGAGATCGAAGCACATGCAGACTATTACAGCATTGCTTATCATCCCTTTTTAAAAAAAGGTTTGTTGTCCTTTTCCCTATAGCTGAATAACTTAAAGGGTTGACTCACCTTAGAATTATCTTTAAGATAGTTCTTTCCTCTAATCATAAATCCTTTTCCACTAGGAGAAGTCCAACAATTTGTGTCATTGTCATCCATTCCTTTGCGCAAAGAACCATGTATGTCGTTTGGATGGATTGTGATAGGAGTGACCCGAGGATCCAATTCTTCGCTTAGATCAGGAGCTGCTTGCAACGACCAGGCATATAAGAATTTAAGTAGCAGCATGAAACTCTAACCAGTTACTTACAAATGATAGAATGCTTTATTTATTTTCACTATTTAGGTGGATTGATCAAGGGTATTATCATGAACCAACTATCCCAAAAGCTTAAATTGTAAGGTGAAACACGTGAATAATTTAATATTTAACAAGACTTCTGACAGATTGTTCTAGAATTTTCTAGAGCTGTAACTAACTGAGATTTGTTCAGTTAGTTACAGCAGTCATGTTACATACAGTTATTATGGAAGGTACAGCTAGAACAATTCTATATGAACAGCTTAGGTGGAATCATTTGTAACCGATTAACATTAACATATCTCAGTCTCACTCATATAACAAATATAATATATTACCATGTTACTGTGCACCCAAAGTGTAGTCGTAAAATGTGTTTTTATCTTTATGTTGTTCTAGTATTTGAAAAAATTTAGGTATGAACAAGCTTAATCATGAGCATGAATACGAGAAATTAGTAAAAAGATTGTGTTTTGTCCACCTTAACTATCCTTTGTTTTCATGGTATCTCCCTAAATAACTACTATTTCAAAACATGTTATTACATAGATATCAATATTTGGTCTGCTTTTATTTTTCCTAAATCAGAAACAGTTATGTTCATAATCGCCAAGGTTTTTGGCAGTCGATCGGTTTTCCTTGACCTTCTAAAGGTATTTTAAAGTGTGTTTGACACATCATCAAAGTTCATTCGGAAAAAGCAAATATGTTCATTGGATAGTTTAACTACATAGAACCAACTATGTACAGAAAGTTACAATAGCTTTGGTCCTTTAACCCTAGCAAATACCAAGCAAACGAAGGAAAAGCTGACCTGCAGTCCGCTTCAAAGCTAAGGTTGCAATTGCCCATGAAACATTCTTTAGTTTGACTCTTGACTCCTGATAAATTGGATAAGATATTAATCTATAGAACTTAACTAAACAATACCTTTTCTTCATTTCAGATCAGTCACACACAGACAACATTATTTTCTAATGTAAACTTCTATAGTTGATAAGCAGAATTGACCAAACCTTTTGATCATGCTTCTCATCATCGCCACTTTCTTCATCCGATGACGATGATTCAGCAGCGATTGCATCATAAAACTCATCTTGTACTTCATCCTCATATTCAGAACTGGAAATGGAAGCATCAGATATTTTGGAGTGAACTATTGTGGTGGCATTTTCTTGGTGGAGAGCTGGATTGGCTGCGATGTATTCCTTTAGACCTGAACCATTATTTCACATCATCTATTTAATGCCTCTTTAATAGTAGTCACATACAAACTTTTCAACATTAATCAGGGATTTTAAATCCTTGTATTTATTATTGTATATGTAATACTCTACGTTGTTTAATTTGAAACACACAAATTCACTCAAATGGTAGCTCGTTTTTACTCTCAGGACGACTCTAAACATCAAAACATAAATTACTTCACTTCAAACTCAATTTTACAAAATCAAGTTCATTCATTATTACTTTTAGCAAACACTCACCAAAACACACTACAAGCAATTAGTTTGGGCCACATACTTTTGATAACCTGAATTGCAAGCACTAGACACTTGAGAGAGATGTAAGATGAAAAGTGAAAGCTCAAATACTTAACCTGCCACTAGGCACAGTAATGTGTAAGGAATGCTGCTCTCAAATTTTGAGCACCGTTTGTTCTTCCATCGATTCCAGGATTCAGAATGTATCTCCAAAGTGTGGGTCACTAAACATTTTGGGCTATTTGATCCCATAGGTACGTTCAAATTTCTGATCTCCCATGTAGATGCTGCAGCCAGAATACAAAACATGCAAAGATAAAATTAGTCAATGATCAATGCCCAAAATACAGACGTCAGTGGTTATATTTTCTTTCTTCTAATCAGTTTCTAGATAGTTCTGAGACTAAAAAAGGTCAATAGACATTTTCTACCATAAGCAAACAACCAAACTATTCAACCAAAAAGTGTCATCTTACGATTAATTTTTGCACGTCGATAACCAGATCTTTGAGGCTTTTTCTTATGTATAGCTGGAAATTGCAAGATTGCTGCATGAATAAAATACAGAGTACTTCAGCAAAAATTGAACACATACCCAATAATCACTAGTAAATTGGTACTGACTCATACATAAATGTTTCAACAGCCGCCATAGCAATACCAGACTTTTGTACTTAAAAACCGATGACACGTTTGCAACATGGGTACCATACATTGACGCATAATACATGAAATTCACTTTTTTAGTACTATTGCAGTTTGATGAGTACTTTTTATAAATAATAGAAATAGGTGGATGTACAATATCATATAAATATAGTAAATAAGGTAGCGTTAGTCATCCTATTTATTATGATTTATTGTATACTATGAATCACAGACACATACATAATACAAACATACATACACGCGGCTTCACTCATATGCTCTCTCATTTTCCATTTCATCATCCTATTATCAGAACCTGATAAGAAACCCTAATTCGTTAATACCCAGTGGGCCACTCCTTTGGAGATTATTTTAAAAATTAAAATCTGTGTTTCTTCTCTTGTTTCCCATCTCCACGTCCTTTTCGAATGTGTTTCTCTTTTTGACATGTCTCCAATAATATTCCCTTCATCTCGCAGCTGCTATATACCTTAGACATCTTCGATCCCCACAGTTTCCAACCAATAGCCAATTGGTCCACGCTGCAACCCCTTCCCCTCCCCGCCCCAATCCCATCCCACGATATGGGGTCTCAACACACCCCATCGCACTCAGATATCTTAACAGAGAGCTTAGAGTTGGGGAGGTTTCATAGATGACACTCATTTGTGATAACCAAGTTGCACTGCATATTGTGTCAATTCCAATATTTTGCTAGAGGACTGAACACATTGAGATAGTTCATCATTTCATTAGAGAGAAGATTTTATATACTGACATCGTAAATAGCTTTGTTAGTTCAAATGATCAATTCGAATATGTCACCAAGTCTTTCAGGGATAAGCTCTATATGCAACCGTAGGGGATAACATCATGCAAATATGGTATGGGATAACATTCATATTTATTTTTATTATGATTTAATACAAACACAGCTTTGATGTGTAATACGCACAGACACATCCACTTGCTTTCTCAGTTTATTCTTTCTCAACAAGTATTATGTAAGAGTCTTGGTTTCTTGAAAATTCAACAGGAAAATGAAGGACATACGAGCAAAGAAAGTAAATGAGCATATTCTTACTGTATGCTCCGTCTTGTCCACGAAACCATTGACGAGAGAAGACAAAATCCTGCTTTGGATGCCACCTGGGTTAAGTTGAAAAGGTAATACATGAATAATATTCAAAAAAGTAAAAGATGCAAAAACAAATTAATAACACAATAGGAGGGAAGACAAAGAAGTGAGGAAATAGTAGCTATTTTGTAACCAAAATTTCATCACAACTATAGCAAAGACCGAACCTAAAACTCAAATACACAACCAATAAGTAAGCGGAAGGCCAATATGAAGATTTCTACAGAACAGATGTCAAAGTTAATAGGAAAAATCAAATTAGCCTTAGCTACTCTATGCAAATTTCCATCAATGAAAAATCAATGTTTTGTATATACAGATGAGAAGTGATAGAAATTTAAATGTTACAGAGCCGAACATCCTATCAAAGAAATCCAGTTGCAATTATGTTATGATTTGTGAAATTTGAGAAGGTTAACATCAATTGATTACCGGGATAGATACTTAGGATCATATGTCCCGTAAACAACATCATAGTGTCCATCATAAGAATCTACAAGCTCTAAGTCACAAACTAACATATCCCACCTGCAAAAAATACAAATTTTGAAGAGATTAAAAGCTCATCTAGTTCTCTGTTTGTATTGTATGTATTCATTGAAAATTGTAAAAACAAATTTTGTTTTCGGTTTTTTCCTGTTTTCAAATATTGTATAGGAAATGGTAAAAACAAATCTTGTTTTCAGTTTATTCCTGTTTTCAAATATTGTATAGGAAATGGTGAAAACAAATCTATGAAAATTGGAAAAAGTAAAACAAAATGACATTTTTGGTAATTATTAGTGAAAATGAGAAATGGAAACAGTAAACATTTTTTCCAAACCAAGCAGACCATAATTTTCCCAATAAGTTACCGAAAATTCTCAACAAATTTTTAGAGGTTACGTACTCATATCTTTTCTGTCGTTCAGTGCTGAGAATTACTTCAAAGACAGTATCTGCAGTTGCATCAATAACACCGACAGACTTTGCAAGGACACCCTTACCATTCTGCAAAGAACAAAAAAGTAACACAGTAGAAATTAGTTATATCATAATGAATCAAATCACTAATCTTTATTGCTTTAAATGTGACAGAAACATGTCAAGGCATTTACACGATACTCTCCTATTAACATTGTGGAAAAATAAAAGCCACTTCATTCTCCACTAAAAGGACAACAGTATACACAAATGTGTACTTTTACAGTATAACTATGAACAAATACCGCTTTTTGAAAATCTTTGAACAAATACCGCTTTTTGAAAATTTTAACTGGTAAACACAATTCCACAAGTTCATAGTAGGATGAAAAGAAAACAATTTTAGAGTTAACCTTTCAGGAGACGCAAAAATGGATTGAGGGAATTTCCGAATAGCCAAAAATAAAAATCTTCAAGTTTAATCACAAAGGACTTCATTAGCAACAAGGAAGGAATGCAGAAGTTTCTAAAAACCAACTACAGTCGAAATGACTATCTGAGGGGGGATAGCTGACCACACAATTAGTCATTTATAACTATGAATGATTGTTGTGGATACATACACTGATGCACCAGAATAAATCTTTGTTAAGCAATTTATGCTGTTCAGGTTTCATAAACAAAATATCGACAGAGTAAAACAAGTCGTGGGTAATAAAAGAATCAGCAACAAGACAAAACTCTTACATCTCCTGTTAGAATGACAGACATGAGTGGAAAGCTTACTAATTTTCAAGATATGTTTAATGATATGTATCACCCAGGAGCCTCCCCCACCCAAATAAGTAAATTTTTATACATACCTTGTGATCAGAAACATCCTTGAAAATTCTAATTCCTGAAACCACAAACAAAATGTATCTAGAAGGGTAAGGATATAAAACTAATATGAACAAGAGCTACAAGTAGGAAAAATCATAAGCAAAACCATTATTTTGTGTGTTAAAAGAGTCTAACAACCAAATCGTGCGGCAAAAAGACAAATCATACACAACTACTCATGCTTCCATGTCCCAAATAAATAATGATTTTCTTCCTTTGTAGAGTTTTTTTACTTTTTTTTCTCTTTCTCTTTCCAGATAAATGAAATTTTTTTAATGGGAGAATAAAGTAAGAGAGCAAAAGAGGTGGGAAAGGACCCTCCAAAATTTTTCCCTTGAATTGATTGATTACCCCTAGAGTCCTATTATTAGTTTAGAGTCTGGCCTTCACATCATCCTCTATTCAGACCCAGCAGTTGAAGTAATCGTGAAAAATTAAAGGTATTTAATTACATATTTACATTCTAACAAAAACAAGGGCCTTTGTAATTACATATCTACATTCTAACAAAAACAAGAGCCTTTATAACAGTTTATATAGATTCTTAAATTAAAATATTTTATCAACATTAAGAGATCACTAAAAAGAAAAAAGGGGTATTAGAGCAAGAAACCACCACTGTCTAGTAATAGGCTACAAAATAGTGTATGTTTATGACAAGAAAAATACCAGCCACAGTATGAACACATTTCCATTGATGTGCTTCAACTGTGTCTCCACTATCCCCTTCAAACCTGTCTGGCCTACCAGCCAACTTTGATGATTGCCGTAACAATGTCTCCGGGCCTTTCAAAAAGATAGAACAAGTGTAAGTTAAGAGAAGCACATACAAGAGTAAAAAAATTAATGCAGCAACCCCAGAATATAGCACAATCAGAAAAGAATCTTGTTTCCTTCCATAAATATAAATAACACAGAATCAAAACCACACTTTCACAACTATCACTACATAATTTCAGAACCACATTGGCTAAGATGTGCAGCGGAATATGTTATCCAATGTACAAATTATAAAAACAACTCAGCATGCTAATGCAACAAAAGCAGTCCATGATGAAGATCATTGATCAAACCATATTTTTACCTTGGCCAATTTTTATTAGCTTCCTTAGTCCATGGGCATACCGCCTCACTCTAGGCCGATGTCCTTCAAGATTGATCCTTCCAAAACATAAAGAGCGATGATATGTCAACTTATGATAAATCATCTATTAAAAGGACGACCTAAAAGGCAGAACACCTAATAATGAGTCCAACAACAACTATCCAGGTCTATTGTTAAGCATAACTCAAAAGTCATAAACATATTAACCTGAACAAAAATATTTAACTGTAACCAATATTCCTTAAAATTATTATTGATCTTGTACTTCGCAAGTATAAAAAGGAGGAAAGAAAGAAGAAATGGAAAGACAATAGAAGGTGCCAAAAGCATTGCAATTCCCTGCTAACATGTATGATATAAAAACCATTATTTATTCTTTTGAAAATATAAAAACCATTATTAATCATTTACCAATCCACATTGTTAATAAGACCATCTAACTAATGCTATTATATCAGATATGAGCATGACTGCATTTAAGATTGGGGAAATAAAGCATACTCGGCCTCCATGTTTAGTCTGTCTCTGGCACTACCACCACTTGACAATTCATACTCGGCCTGCAAAGAACATATATCCAGTAAATTAAAATTGTACGTAGATTAGAGTAAATACCTTATAGTTTCATTCATCAATCAACAATTCTTTCAACCTATGGAAAAGCTATAGAAAATTTTGTAATGGGAACTCCAAATCAAACCCCCTTCCCCCAGAAATAGACTTCCAATCTCAATCAGGCTAACATCTAGTTATTTTCTCATACCTGTTGCTTGGCATGATCAAATGCTTCCATCCATCCCCGGGCTTCCCCAGCTGTAGCACAAGCAATCTTGATGAAAATGGACAAGAAAAATAATTAATTCTATGCTGAAAAAGATGGAAAGAACAATAACACCCATGGCATTGGGGGTTCATTAAATTCTAAAAAATTAGATGCCAATACAGACACAAAGATGCAGATACATTTGCGTGCTAGTACGATTGTTGAGTCGAGAAACTGTATCAAACCTTTAAACGGGAAAATTCAAGGGCAAGTTTTATACTATAAATTTCAAATCCAGGAACCTAGTTAATCATCTTGATGGCACTCCTCGCAACAAGCGTGGTAATAAATTTGAGGGCAAGTTTATGATATCGGTTTTAATACCTATGATAGCATCAAAGGATCGTTCAAAGTACGGAACACTAGTTGTAAGTTTTTTTACTAGGAAGGAAAATAACAACTTGGAGTGGTTGTTCAGCAAAGTTGTATGTTGGACTTAAATTGGCTTAAGGAAACACTCTTGGGCGGCTATTGTTTCTTCATAAGAACTAATATTATCGACATATCTTGCTTTGGAACTACCCATTAATTTGATATTGTGCTGTGGAATTTGACTCATCTTTTTTAGCAAGACCCTGAGGTAAGAAACCCTCACACAAGCATTGACTTGGCCTTGCCACAAGGTGTTTTCAATGAGTTCCAAATCCTGCAACTTTGGGTAAAGTTCGCATACATGGATCTCAATTCTAAGTCTACAAGATGAGACACTCATCGTGGTTTTTGCACTTAGTGTGTGATGGGATGTTAACGAATTACAACACTAGCATTTAACCTGAAAAATGCAATGGGGTTGAAGTAATGTAAAACACTCTTAGTTAAAAATCTTATTGTGCACATAGTGCTTCGGAAGGGTGCGGTGTTTTTTCTTAACAAAAGTTGATTGTGCTTTTCTAAAATGATTATCAACACATAGCAGCAAATTTTACAATAGAACCTTATGCTTCTGTTTTATATTTAGTAGAGTGTAACAAGTGACAAGTTGATCAGTCTTGAATTCTTCATAAGCTGTATTAGCCGTTAAAAAACATGCTGCATGGCAATGAACTTTCAATCACTATAAAAAGTTTATTAGACTAAGGAATTCATAAGTATAACTTACTTCTCCCTTTCTGGCTTCATCTAATCGATTGTAAAACCGTAAAACGTAAAGATCCTGGGGAAGAATACAAAAAAATATATATATACTTAGCTTCCATCAAATTTAGAAGTTAAATGAAACAAGTACATTCAAAATTCAAATCAACAGATATTATTATGAGTTTAACCTCAAACAGAATATTCCATTTCCATTAAAACCAACATTATACATACAATCAGTTTAATTTAGTAAACACAACGAGATAAGTTTGCAAGAATTTTACCCCGTCGTTGACCTTTCTGCGGCCTAGCTCCTCCACCATTAGTGTGGGGCCTACAATTCCCTTCCTAATTGGTTTCTGCAAAGAGGAAAATTTTAACAATAAGCATTCCACTAGTATTAAAAAAAAAAAAACAAAAGAGATAATTTAATTTTTGACTAGAAAAAGTAAGAGATGATTAAAAAAACAAAAAACAGTCAACTAAAGAGGGATTTACAATTACTACAAATTTACAAGCCACATTTGAAAAAATAAATAAATAAACTATAGAATTATGAAAAGATAACATCATTGAAACAAACAAAGCATGTCTCTCGAGTTAATATGTCTAATTACTAACTAACAACATTTGAAGTAAAAACGTAACTGAAACCTTTCATAAGTACAACTCATATGGTAAAAGATCGCATAGATATTTGATACGCGAGACACAAATTCAAACTCGCAATTCTCCAGTTCTAGTATCTATGAGTTTAGTGGCTAACTCTTTAGAATTAAAAAAATAACCGAAACAGACAAGCATTTTGATGATAGAATAGTGCAATTAAGAAGTAAAGCAGACATTAAAACATTGATCAGTGCAATAATTAGAGTTTAGTAGTGATGTAATTAATCGAAAACAGTGTTAGGAATGTAATTAAGAGTAGGCAATGAATGAACTAGTAGAACATACAATGGCAGGGTTTTCATGAGGATCGCGTTTGTACATGGAAACATACTTTCCCCTAATCAAAAGAAAACGAAGATGACAATACTGATGACCAATGGAATTCACTCCTAAGTGATATACCCAACCGAAGCTACTTCTCTCCGATCCTTTGCTACCCGATTTGCTCAACTCCGACGACGATGAACCTGCAATTGCGTCCATCGCACGCACCCTCACTTAATCACTTATTCTCCTTCTGCTTCTGCTTATTGCATAATTCAAATGTGAATTACGACGAGTATCATCAATTATGTGGCTTTATTTTCTTATGGGACCCACTTTGGTGAAGATAGTGAAGTCCGACTGGTTGAGGTTGAGCTGACCGTCAAATGGGTAGTTTAATTGTCATTACTCATTACACGATGCATGCCACCACGTTAGATCCCACTTACTCCCTCCACTTGGAGATTGCCACCTGGACAGGCTTTTTTTTTCCTTCTTTTATTTTGTCTGCATCTATTTATTTTTGGTTTTGTAGTGTCATCTTCAATCAACTTCAAAAATGTTTAATGCAGTCAAAAATCATTTAATGCACCACAAAAGCTAAAATTATTCTTACTTGTTCTTTTAAGTAATAGTAATATTTAACTTAAGGACGAAGTATTGTTGTAATTGTAGTAACTCTCAATCAATTACTAATACCATCTTAAAGACGAAGAAAACAACGTAATGACATAATAAGATAAAGATTGTACAAAATGTGATTTGAGAGGAGCATGGAGGCATGATACCATTACCAACAATAGTTCATGACTCGTTTAAAAAACAACTTTGATCTTATTGTAAATTATTTCTCCATTCTTTAAAGTTTTTAAGTTACTTTGCTCAATCATAATCTAAAGTTTAGTATATCAATAATTTATCTTTAGGATTGGCCTAGTCTTTGTCATCATAATGGGTTACATAAAAAGTAATCACTATGCCAATTAGTTCATGATTTTTTTTATTGGTGATGTAATTTAAAAAAAGAAAACAACTTTGGTGTCATGATCGCTCATAATAACTCAATGATGACTTTCATATTTTAATATATACAACATTAATATGCAATTTGGTAAATAATAGTTAATATGAATTGTGAGATTCGTAACCATTTTTCAAGCTGATTTTTTAAAGTATAAAACCAAATATAGAAAATACAGTGTATCAAGATATATGTAACATTTTTTATATAAAAAATTAAACATCAAACATATGTTTTAGCTAAAATTTATGAAGTTATAGTCCAATTAATGCTTTTATTTAAATGTTTATTTTGTATAGGTCCAATTTGAACATTATGTATTGTTGGAGGAGGATACTAATAAATATTTAAAATTTATTCTCATTGTATCAAGTGTGTGTGTGAGAGAGAGAGAGAGAGAGGGAGGTTGATAGATACAAAAGGGTGTAATATATATAAGCAGGATGTGTTGTGTAGTATGAGGTTTATATTAGATGATCGAGTCTCTCCATGAGAGGGCTTTTGTCATAGAAGTATGAAACATATGGGGTTGGGGTTAGTCAGTAGTACGACATGCATGAGGAGGAGGTCTAACTTTTTGGAAGGCTTGGAAGTGCTGGGTCGTTTGTAGGTGGTTATGTTTGGAGTCGGCTAGGCGGAGAATAAAGACAAGGACAATGACCATGTTACTTGACAGAGACATGGAGCAGAGTGTAATCCTCGCTCTCGTCCAATTATGTTGACATCTCATTGAGGAAGTACAAAAAGAATATGTGTGTGTCATTTAGAAGAGTGTGCATGTGTCTATGTATATCTAAAATTGGGGAACAATATAAATAAACGGTAGCCCTCATATTAAAAGGAACGATTGAGATTAAAACATGACTTAAGTGACACATGTGCAAATCATATGCCAATTCAGAGAATGAAAGGAATGTTGAGCATTTGCAATTTGAAACGTTACCGACATAAATAAATAATTCAGAACTAGTTATTTTCAAGAAAGGGCAAAGTTGAGAAATTACATGGAACTTTTGAAAAAAAAAATTTGATCTTAAAATTGTACAAAGGGAGAAAAGATTTGACAAAAAAATTGATTTTATGAGAAAATAAAAAAGGAAATTCATAAAAAATTATATGAATCAAATTGTCCTTCTTCATGGACAAGTAAGAGCGAAAAACTTTAAGCATTCTAGAATATTCAATGCATAGAAAATAAAAAAGACATAATTCAATTATTATCTTATATATATACCATACCTCATGATAAAATTACGATGTTCACATTACACTTGATCATTCCTATAAGTATTTTTTCATAAAACATTTGATTTAATTTTAAATTAAATCCAAATTAATATTAGGATTGAATTCAATTGGGTTAGGTAAAAATAAAAACAATTTTTTCTTCTTTTTCAAATCATGTATACATGCAAGGTCCGTCGACAACTAATTTTTTAATAAACGAATGATGATTGATATTTAGAGGAGGTGGCTATAACGACAAAAATTAAACCGCCCTATGGCCTAGCCTAGGCCTATCCTCCAAAAGAAGGGCTCTTTAGTTATTTCAACAAGAACAAGAAGGAGGCGATTAATACACGCATTGCCCTGTCATAACCAATAAAAATATTCCAACGTGTAAAGGTGAGTACAAACCAACCCAAATAAGTCGGTTCAAACGCGATTATTATTACACAAGTAATTCGAAACTCAAATATTTTCAAACAAATTATTCGAAAATTAAATAACAACCCAAACACTTCTATATCTATATCTCTATAAATAATAACCTCTCACGCTCTCTTTCTTCATCCCAATTATTCAAGCGTGTATATGCTTTCTCTCTCTTCCTTCTAACAACAATAGCACGCGCTTTTCTTTCTCTCTCTAGAAAAAAATTATGGGAACTGCAATTCTTCGTTCCCACGATTGTCTTCAACGTCGATTTCTCCCAAGCGATGCCTTATCAATCCCTTCCTCACAAATCAGATCCAGAAAAAACTCTAACCCTAACCCTAATTGCAAATCCTATGTCAACAACAACAACAACAACAACCACAACCGTCGCCGGAAAAGAAGTCCGGTCACCAACGGTCCATCAAATCAACATGATCGGAAGCAATCCGTTGATCGTACGGCGCCGCCGACGAAGCTTGTTATGGGACAAGTTAAGATTCTCAAAAGAGGCGAGAAATTGAGTCCGGAGATCGTTGTTCCGATGGAGCAGGATCAGAAGGTGAAGGCGGTGAAGGCTATGGAGAATTCTGATTTGGTATTGGGTTCAACCGATCGGTTTGGTCCTGATCCAATCACCATGCAGAAGCAGATTAGGGTTTCGAAGGACGTGATTTACGCTGGATCGGGGTTTGTTTCATCTCCACCACCGAGTTCCGTTCCGGTTCCCGCATTTCTAGGGAAGAACGGTGTTGCAACCAGTGATTTGAGGCGGTTACTTCGACTTGATTTGGAATAATTAGTTCAACTTTATTTCTTTCTTTGGTGTTTGTTTACTTTCTGCTGAAGTAGATGATGATGGATCGTTGTTTTTTTTTGTTCGTACTGTCCCTAGCGTGCTTCCTTTATTTTTTCAAGAGGATTGTACGTGGGGTGCGAACGTATGAAGAAATTTGAAGAAGCGTTGAAATTGAAGCAAAGATAGTAGTAATGATGAAGGTTCAATTTTCAGTTCAGTGTTTAGTTCCTAATAGGGGGATTAGTTACAGTTAGGTTTTGTGGTTATAGTTAGTTCATATGTTGAAGACAAAAGGGGTTAAAGAAATTGTAATTTCCTCTAGTCTGATACACGTGAATATAGACTATAGGGTGTTTGTATTTAGAATTTTCGTTTGTCAGGTCCAGTCAGGTGTTTGATTTTCATACATGGAAGATTGATTTTCATGTATGTAAGAATAAAGTTTGTTTTTTCAGGTCATTGGTTGTAATTCTGTCTTTGTTTTCGTATTGATGTAGTTGATTGGTGGAATTCAATGGTAATAGAAAGTTTGTAGTGTTGAATGCTTACTTTTTTTTTTTTGTTGAACTGAATATTCAGTGTTGTTACTCTGTTCTGAATTGAACTTGAAAGACCTGTGTTTTGTGAATTCAGATATATGATTGAAAAACTTGTTTATTCTCAACTTGATTGATATAATTACTGGTCCAAAGTAGGCCAAAAATTTGCCTTGTGGAGCAAATTCAACAACACCTCGTCCCCACCACGAAAGTAGGAAGGAACAACACTTTGTCACCGCTGAAGTTGCGATAGTGGGTGTGATACTTGCATAGCCATTGTGACGTTCAAGTTTGAATGAGAATTAGTTGGGAGTATGGAGGTATTGGAATACTTCTACCGAACCTCAGTCAACATATTTATAATGGAGGAATGGGTTCGGGGAGAATGGTAACGTGCCGATTTGTGTGCCGATTTGTGACAATCTTGCGTCGCGCTGATGGTAATTTGCCGATTTGGGATGATCTTGCGTCGCGCCAAATCCCCCTGCCTACAGCTTTTTGAGCCCTGTCAGGTTGGGTCTTGAGTTCAATTCAGAACAATACACTCGTGTGGTTCAGTGGTGTAAATTTAATTTAATTGATGTCGTGGGTATGTCTTGAGGCAAATTCATGATTAAGTGATTTCATGCCCTGAATGGGATGACATTCACTCACCATCTTAGTGATACTTTTTTTTTTGTGTGTGAATCCTTTATCCTAAGTGGTGT
>Ga0209282_1000891_pt1 | contig 15527 bp, 6 predicted proteins | sample Mtrugardesep15_FD_187529 | JGI IMG/M metagenome (GOLD analysis project Ga0209282, IMG submission 187529) | Root nodule microbial communities of legume samples collected from California, USA - M. trunc garden sep15 (SPAdes) (version 2) | ecosystem: Host-associated > Plants > Roots > Nodule...
GAGAAAAAGATAATAACTAACAACTGTTTGTTACGAGAAAAAGATAACATATTAAATTTATTGGAAAGATAAAGTGTGTGCAAAAAAATATGAATTTATTGTTGAATTAAAAGGAGGGTATAATTGAAAGAAAACGTGAAAAAATACACTTTGCTATTTTGATGAAAATTTTCTAAAAAGACACTTAAAAAGGAACGGAGGTAGTAAATCATAGGAAGTAAAAATCTTACGTAAATAAAAATAAACCAGTTGAAGTACATTCGTGTAAGTTTAACTGAATTTACCAAATTCACTGCAAATACATCCGAGTAAACTCGGTTTCATTTGAGTATCTAGACTTGTATAGTTGTAGGATTCCACACGTTAATTTGCAATTTTAATGACCATGTTCTACCAACACTTGCACATTTACAAGATGGAGTGTACAATAACAATGAAATTTGTTGATTTTGGAACTGGTTTGAACTTGGTTGACAACTAAACTAGTTGTGAAAAAAGTTGGTTATTTTTTATTTTGGAGTCTAAATCTAAAGTGACATTATTAATCAAAAGTTCAAAACAGAGCAATGTCAAAAACTGCATAACCACAAAAGGGTGTGGTCTTGAATTGGTTTTATACTATGCACACATGTGTAGCTTACACCAAGTGAATTTTATTAAGGTATTCATATATGTATTACAAAGACTAAATCTTTCACGATGATGATTCAGATTCATTTTACAGATTGATCTATGTCAGACCATTTCATACAAGGCTTTACTCTAACTTCAATTGAACTCCCCACTAGTAGCTTTGTACTCACATTCTCAAAAACCATTCCACAATAAGCAAATAGCATGGTTCAATCTCATAAGATTTCCTAGGCACCTACCTGATCATTCGTATCTATTTTAAAAATCTATTGTTTCAAACTTAACTTAAGCAGAATGCAGCAGATGTATCATGTACAAAAGATTTGAAGAATTGATCAGAGGACCAACCACTCACAGAGAAGCCTTTTAAGTCTCCAGATTCGATTACTCAAAGCTGTAACCAAAAATATATATTTTTCTCCTTCCCTAATATATGCCAATTTAAATAAATTAGTTGTTGAAAATCTATTTGCAATTTGGAACAAGAAATAATTTAATGATCTTGTAGTTAGAAAAGTACAAGCCAAATAACCCTGTAAAGATTGAATTATAAAACTCGTCAATTATTAGTAGCTATTGTTCAATTCTAACACCTGTCCATCATTCAAATTCTAAACCTTATCTCAGAAACACAGTAAAAATAAAACAAAGATAATTTCACGTCTATTAATCCCATAGCACTGAAATATTCCATCAGACATAAAAATCTTTCACTCATTACAAAAACCATTTCCTGGCTACAATCTCAAGTTACAAGACCAACTCACAAAAAATTCGCTACATAGAAATAAATATCACAAGAATGAAACAAACGCCTCTCATTGATTTCTCATCCAATACATCTACAGGTCTTGAACACTCAAACCTGAAAACATCAAGAGCATTATGAGTCATGACACACAAAACAACAAGATTACATTTAGCGCAAATTGATATGATTAAAGAAAGGCATACATTAATCCATTTGAATTTTCAAAAAGGAAGACACATAAAAGAAACATCTAATGTTAACGTTGTCATGTTACAATATTTGGTTACAACATTGTGTTATCAATATCTTACTATTGGCATAAGGGACTAATTGAATTGACTTATTAGAACTTATCTTCGCATTAACACTTCTGACTGTTTGGAAGAACTTATGACATGTTCATAAACTGTTTTCAACTTGTTTTTATAAGTTCTCCAAGATAACTTGGGACAACAAATTATAGCTTCAACGCAAACAATTTAACTGTTCTATCTTCTATTATAGAAATAGCTTATACATAAGCGCATATAATGATAAGTGCTTAAGCAGCGAACTACAAATTAAACGGTTGATACAAAGTACAAACAGGGCCTAAATATAGACAATTAAACTAGTTGAATTGATGGCATCCTAGGCTAAATATATACAAAATTTCAAAATATAAATCCAACTACAGACCTGGAGGAAGTGATTGCTTCAATTTGTCAGCCTTCTCAACGTCAAACACAGAAAGTGTGTAGAGGTACTTGGAACACCTGACCTTGAACTTAACCACATCCTTACTCCGCTTAATTCTCACTGACCTCGCATCCTTCCTTCTTGCAGTGAGAAGGAAATCCTTAATCTCGTTGATTTGCTTAGGCTATGTACAACACCATACACATTGTCAGAACAATATCAAACAAACAACTGACTGAGAAACAGTTAAAAAACATAATTTATGCAACTTAAGTTCCATTTCGATAAACAACTTAATTAAGTGCTTATGTATAAATTAGTTCTATAAGAAAAGATAAAATAAAGTCAAAACGTTTTTATATTATTAAGCTATAAGTTTTCATTAGCTATTCTAGGGAGCTTATGGAAATAAGCTGAAAAGTTTATGGACTTGTCACAAGCTCTTTCAAACATTCTCACAAGTGTTATCCAAACAGGTGCTTACCATGATAAAAGTAATGGTTATACAAAACAAATCTACAAAAAATGTTATAATTGAAAAGACTAATCTCTACAAAATGGTATAACCAAATAGTTCCTAACCCAGCTTCTTCGCATCGAATAATTCAACATAAAATCACCAAAGAAATAGACTTTCCAACAAGATTAACATTCATATTAATGAAATTAATAAAAAGAATAAAATGGGTCTCGATTAATTTGTGTTGCAGAGTAATAACTGAATCCAATTAACAAAGAAGAAATACAAAAACAATTGAGAAATTAGAAAAAAGGTGGAATGAGAAAAATCACCATTGTTCCAAGAGGCAGTGAGTTCGAACGAAGTGTGAAATGTTGCTGCCGTAGATAAACCCTAATCAATCCTAAACGTTTTCGTAGTTCTTTCATTTTGGGCCTATTCTATCTGACCCAAACCCATACAAAAAAGATAGTTGCTCTTTAGGCACCCTCTAATTGCTCAAATAAATGTAACTCTCGTTCGCCAAAAACGGTAGTTAAGTGTAGTTTGACGCTTTTTAAATTGCTTTAACCGATTTGATATCATACGCTTACCATCCGCACAAATTAAAATACATCACATTTTTCAATATTGAGAGAACAATTTGTTGCTCTTTACGTGAAAACTGTAATGGCATTCCAATACTTACTTTTTTGATATCATATTATCTTAATCTCAGGGTTATACTCAACGAGCACACTTTTAAGGTAATCTTTGACAAATATCAATCAATAAGGTGATTGTTGCCACATCACCATAAAAGATCATTTTATTTCTACCCACTCTAGTCTATACCTTTGCCGATATAAAATTATGATCTAGTAAATTACATCAATCATGTTACATGAACAAGGAAAATTACCAAACATTCTTGTAGCAACATATTTTGATATTTTGGCCTCTTTCCTACGGCATTTGCAAATACCAATCCTCGATTTATCAAATTACTGTCATTTAAGCCATTAAAGGAATTGTGTAGCCTAATTTATCATGGTTTTGTGACCAACTCATTCACTCATAACTACTAGAAATAAATGTTTGAGAAAATAGATATTTTTGACCTTGGAATTGCATGGGTTGATCAATTTTTTTGACGTAAATCAAGTATCTGTCACATGCAATTGCAGAAACTAATTTCTTGAGTCTTATAGGACTCAAATATGCGGCAAATTCTTCATAACAGTTTTAACGCTACTACATACGTAAGGCTGGATTCAAACACAAGACTTTTGTTAAACTAAAAGAAACATGCATCATCTCATCTAAACGCTCTTGAATAAGGGTTGGTCAATTTAGCTCATAAAAAAAAAAGTTGGTTTATATAATTTCATTTTAACTTATTCAAACAAAATTTTGCTCATCGAATCTGAGAGACTAATTTAACCAACCTTTGAATTTTCAACCATCAAAAAGTGCATTTACACTAAATATTTATCTACATAGGATAAACCCCTCGTCCAATGCTTATTTACATCCAAAAACAACTTAATACTTTTCTAAATGATTAATATAACAATTAACATACATTTCCCTTTAGAATATAAGGTTAAAGAGTTGCATGTATAAATCTTTAGGAAAATGTTAATCGGGACACTGTTAAGAAAGCAAATATAGTAACTTTTACATTAAAAATTGTATAATCAATGTGTTTCAAAAGTCAAAAAAATGTATTTTCTTTAGATACCTTAATCAGTGTCCCGGGACACCGGTTAACACAACCCTAAACTTTACTGTATGACAAAACGAATGTAGATACAAACACAACATCCAAAAACTAGAGGCCATTAGATCCAAACACACGTGCTAAATAAATTTATGACAATCACAACCTTTTTGGTCATGTTGTGGGTGACAGAGCAAAACCAGAGAGTAGAGTCAGTCCCAAGAAATAAAGTGATAGAAAGAAAGCAAGTAGAAGAATCAAGAGTAACTCCACACCTAAAAAAATATGTATAAAGTGGGGTTATGGTCGTTGGGTTGCCAACCTTTTCTTTGCATTGGTACTATTGTTATTGTAGATAGATAGATAGTGCCCTACCTTGTCACCATTCCATACCTTGAAAAAAGCCTCCAACAAATAAGGCAGCCCCACATAACATGCATCAAAGTAAATTGCACAAACCTATACTCAACTCCAACTTCTTTAATCACATATTCCCACTTGGAATGCTAGCTAGTGTCACAATTAAAGAAGTGACCTCAATTACACTCTTTCTACCACCCTCTTCCTTAGTTTCTTTAAATGTGTAATGCAAATTTCAGTGGAAAATGCTAAGATTAGAAACATATATCATTACATGAACTAGAAGGATTCTTATATGATAAGAATAAGTGAGAATCTATAATAATTTATACATAAATGAAAGGCAAACAAACATTAAGTTGTATTGTTAATCCTTGTATTAAATTAAAATAATATTTAAATAATAAAAAATCTAATAAAATAAGGCTTATTTTCGTTTTATAAACTTAATTATTATTCTAAACTCGCATTTACTATAACTTAAGTTTAGAATCAAAATTATCCCAATAACAAACTTTATATAAATTTCATCATAAATTCTCATTGAGATGAGTGGTGTTCCTTCCCCAATCATTCAAATTCCCCTATCATAGACTATGTATAATTTCATCTGACAGATATACTAAGATTCAAACATAACTAGTTCACTTCACACTAACGTGTAACCTTGCCACCTACATTCTTTGAGGTTATGACTTAAGTCAATAAAGATATACTACGTAAAAGACAAGTTCATTAGGTAGCAGAGCCTTGTGACTTAAGTATTCGGTGGACCGCCTAATACAGTCCATAAGTAACTCTTTTCGTAGCTCAACTCTCAAAAAACCACAAATGGTTATGAAAACCAAAAGACTGTTATATTAAGTGCCTTGTGGCTTAAGGATAACATTGAGTTTTCTTATCTACTTACTAATGAGGTTTTCCTTTACACGTCAACTTAGACAAAGGAGTCAATGCACTTTGATGTTTTTACAAATTCCAAATACTTTGGACACGAGGGCATGAAGCAAGTATGATCAAACAAGATGGAAATGGACAAATGTACAGCATTCACTTTACCATTCATGTAGCAAAAGCATTGCATCAAAGGTGAAAAAGGGTGGCATGGCCAAAACCAACAAACAACAAAAGAGGGCCACTTTCACATTAAATGAAAAGGGAGAATGAGACACATCACATGCATTTGGTGTCCTCTTCATGTTCAAACAGTCACATCTCTTTTTCACCAAATGGTTTCTACACTTCCACCCATCACTATAAGGTCCGTAAGTCCAACATCATCTGAAATATCAACTGGCCATTTATTTTCATGCACATGATACAGATTTTGCCAAACAATCAATTCAACCATGACACATCAAAGGTCAAAGTTGTTCAATGTACTCCATTAGTAAATTCATGCATCCCAAAGATTGAGCCAAAAGCAAGACTAAAAGTAATGAAGTTTGGTATGAGTTGAACTCTAGAGAGAACTAAATATCTTAACTTCACACATTGATTTCCTAACGGCTTAAGTATTGTATATAATTGTAGCTAGCACAATGACAAGATACCATATAGTTACAGTATTAGTTTATGAATAGTCCTAGCATGGAAAACATGTAAACAAAAATAAAAGGCTATATTATATAAGATAAACTACATTTAGATAACACTTCCCATAAATAAATGCAGACTACTAGCAGTCACATCTTTAGTAGTCTAGAGATCCCACGGTTGTTATCCCGCTGCTTAAATTTCTTGAATCTTGACGGCTCACATAGTCATCACAAATGCTATTTGAGAGCCTTTGAATTGGAACCGAATTCAAAAGCCCGAGGCCAGTGTTGCCCATTTGCTGCACTTCCCCGGGTGAAAGTATCTTGATGCACCATACACTGTTCACGAATTCCCTGTCATAAGAGAGATCGCATGTAAGCGATGTAAGTGTACAGGAAAGAGACGCACAATAATCTAGTTTCCAATGTAGCATTAAAAAGAAAAAAAGAACATAGAATATGAGATACTTACGGCCAAGGGCCATCACCGAGGAGAAGAACATCATTCTCTCGGTCAACGAATACAAGCTGCCAGCCTGATCTCACAGGGTCCTCCAACTCGCCTTCCAGTCCGAACATTCGGGCGAGCTCACTACGCAGCTCATGGTAGCTGCTGAATTTAGTGATATCCAACGATCTTCCGAAGGACCCTGATTTATAAACCTGCAACAAGAAACATACCAAATAAAATGTAAGAAATGGTGAATGATGATCAAGTTCTGATTTGAGAGATGATAATAATTCCACGAGGAAAATTCACCTTCACGAAGGTCTTGTCCAGTGGGTTGTTTCCGTGCTCCCCGTTTTCCGGGGTATGCAAGAAACCAGATTCACCAATACTAGGCGTTACTCCATGATTCAACGAAGAATCAGCGCCTGTGGTGTTCATGAAATTAGAAGATTGATGGTAGGACATGGTTGAGGAATCATTGTTGTTGCCACTGATCCCCTTAAAGTTCGACATCCCATTATGCATTAGAAGAGATGAGGGATCTATATTGACACCGAATAAAAGATTACTTTGCGGATCATTGCTCCCTTGGTCTATTGAGCACTCCCTACCAGGAAACGGTGGCAATGTAATAGCATTTTGAGACATTGAATTCTGTGCCTGCCCTAACTGCTCCACCTGAGGCAGAATACATTGAGATGCTCCCGAAGAGAGGAGTGGATCCACCGCAATGCGCTTCGACGGCCAACCAGTTGAATTCTGAACAGGAACCCAAGAGCTTGTTCTTGGAAGACTCATAAGGTGGGATGATTCATCATGCGGAAACGATGAACCCATGATACTGTGCAAAGGAGAAACAATAGTAGTTGAAGAGTTCACATTTGAATCAGAAAAACTCTGCTGATGGCACAGTGATGAGAGAGCTTGCATGGGTGGTGGTGATTGAGGTTGAGTCGCTGAAACAAACTGAGACATTGTAGAGACCGAACCAGAAATCTGCTGATTATTATCCACCACTTGCTGTTGAGTTTGTTGTTGCTGCTGGTTATGATGATGGAGTTGATTATTGAATGAGTGCTGATGCTGTAGATGCTGTTGAGGATTAGTCTGAGCTTGTGGCTGAGACTGCGACAGATTTTGATTCTCCTGATTATTATTTTGAAAAGCCTGTTGAGGCTGCGACTGTTGCAACATCTGCGCCTGCATTAAAGCAGCAGTCCTGTTCGGGAAGTTCGGTGGTTGCTGAAATTGAAGCAAGGAACCAGGAAGCTGTTTGGAAGGATCTACTACAGTCCTCATGTCCTGAAGTGCAGCAGCAGCCACAGCTTGATACATATCGGTTTGCATATTCAGCATGGCGGGGTCAAACCTTGGCTGCATCCAAGGATTAACCCCAATCCCTTGATAATTTAGAGATTGAAGCCCTCTATCCGTATCTCGGAGCCACAACAAAGGAGAATTCATGCCAAAATCATCATCTTTCATGCCTGCAAGCATTTCAAGTAAAGAAAATTTTCATAAATGAAATAACCTTTGAAAAGTAATTAGCTTAGGAAACTGAAACTAAATTACGTGCTAGAAAAAAAAAAATTGTGAATATTTTCGATTCTAAGATGACATGAAGCTAACCATGGAAAGAAGGCAGTCCAGGAGGCCATGGTCGTTTCAGTCTAAGAGGGAATGGTGACGGATACATAGGAAATGTTGTTAATGGCTCGATTTCCCACAAAGACACTCTAGGTTGCCTTTCTCCGGCAGTGGATTCATCCCAACCAACCTGCAATCCAAGTCAAAGTTGTATTTTAATTTTTTTTGAATCTTTTGTTAATGAAAAGAAATTGTGCATGAAAAACATATCATAAATTATACATCCAAAAGGCAAGGGGAAAGTCAACGTCTAACTTGACTTAAATTTTGAAATATCAACAGCATTTTCTTACGAACCTTTACCGAGCGCCAATGTGAGTTCGACCACCGGACAGAATCCAGGTCACAAATGCCAGTTATTGTACCCATGTATCTGTACAAGAAAAATATATTGATGTTATATAATCATATTATAAAAATGCATCAGTTTTCAGTAACGGTAAATTCATATTGTATGTAATCTTTCAATTCCACATAAAAAACAAAAGCATTCATATTATAGAATATTATTTTGAACAATAAATTTGAAAGACCTACCGTCGCACACTAGACTCCTCTGTTTCAAAGAGCATCCTGAAACGCATACCAACTGAAACTCGGGTATGATACACAGCTTTAACATACTTCGCTAAGGGTATGACAAATTCGGATGGACACGCACTGAATATAAAAGAATAAAATAATGTCATTTATAAGAAATATATCACGACTTAAAAGTTCGGCAAATGTGTACGTTATTATTGCATACCGTGGGTTATAGAAAATAGTGAAACGGCTATTGGTTGCAGCCGCATGAGCTGCTGCAGCAAGAAGTCCCAAATGCATACTATCACTTGACAATACTGAGGAAGGCATCACAGTTTGTGGTCGGCTAGCACGGCGGATACCAAGAAGCAATTGGTTCTTTTCATTCCTATTGAAGAAGATGCACTAGAGTTACACCATTGATAAGATATCACATACATACCATAAAATCAACAATTCTTGTGTATCATCATAATAAAGTAATCAGATGCAAAAAATACGAATCAACGGAACTTCTTAAAGCCTGAAGCACCTGTTAGTAAGAATGTTTAGTATTGAAAGCATGACAAATTCAAGGTGAAGGAATAGACCAAATTAATGAGGTCGAGAGCAGAGAAAGTGTCCACTTTGAAAAGCAGGACACAATAAAATCACTTGCCAGATAAACAGCACAGAATCACCAGCAACAAGTCTTTTAGCACTCACAAAAACACTCCATCCAGTTGTAAGTAGATGTCTTTTGGGCTGGCCTGCAAGAGAGAAAAACTTCAAAGATAAAAAAAACGTAACGACATATTTGCAGCCCTCAACAAGAAACATGTCCATCTCAAACTGAACGAGAAACTCCGGCATTTGCAATTAAAGTGAAATTCAGCTTTGTAACTCACCTCGGAAGATATGTCTGAATTTCCATTCGTTACCATGCAAATCCCTTGCTATTAACTCTTGAGCAGGAGGCTGTTGGGAGAAATCCTGCAGGTCACAATTACGAAAACTTGAGAAACTGATAGATTTGGTAGATAAACTTAAGTTTGGTAGCATGACTTTTCGACAAATATTTACCAAAGGAGGAAACACTTTTTCAGCCGCCCGGCGAGGCACAGAGAATCCCCCGTGAGTGCTTGTGTCACTAGCAGTCAAGGTCTTGCAAAAGTAGTTTGTCGGCTGTTTACTTGGAGTTCCCAACTCTGCTGGAAGGTAAGCCTCTTTTTGCTCTTGCTGCGAACGAATACATGATTAAATGCTTGAAAATGCATATACCTATCTAAATTGCAAAACCAGTTATCACTTAAGGCAGTGTGTCATACAGCATTCAGAGGTTGCAAGGTCATCTGCGCATACACTTCATCGGTCTCCACATCAGCCTGGATCAAAACAAGCAATTGGATAATGAAAACATGGTGCCAGACACAAAAATCAGGGAAAATAAATCAAAACGATGCACTAAGAAAAAATAAGTAAACAAGTCATACATGCATAGTCAAATTATGAAGTTGACAAACAAGTTGAGGAGGTAAGCTTGGATAGTTTGGGATATGTGCATCGACTTCCTTGTTGGTTGACACAGCCACCTGCGCAAAAAAGCACCTAGTTAGGATATATGTGTCAGTGTCATATATGCAGAAATGATATGAAGAGAGATGCTTTATAAATAATGGTCTGCGACCGCAATATGGGCTGCAACATCAAACTTTTTATGCCTCTTCAACCATAATTTGGGTCATGTCAGCCGCATTTGAACGCAATTCTCCGCATTATTAAAGATTTTGACGCAGCCAAAATTTAAAACCAAGGTAAAAAAACAGAAAAGGAGAATTAAGAGACTGCATAGGATACTCATGACCAGAAACAAGAGATTCCTAGTATTACTTTATTCTTACTGTCTTACCATTAGTAAAAGAGTGTAACACACATGTCCACCATGATTTTTCAAAGGGAGCACTACAAATACAATAATAATCTAACATCATGTTATTTTACTCACTTGTTCACTATGACCTTGTGGAAAGTACACAACTCTACTTCCAACTGCTGGCAAAGAGACAAGAGGGCCAGCACATGCATGCCAAAGTTCTGAATCTAGAACTCTCTTTTCCCCTGCAAAATCCATCCCAATGTCATGTAATATAAAAATCTCATAACTTGTCACAAAGGACAAATTGATTATGGGGATACTCTTAGTAAATCCAAGATCTTAAAGGTGCTTATTTGACAAATGAAACAAAATTACTTTTCTAATTCCTTAGCTATGGCAAAAACAAGAAAAAAAACATAGCCCAAAAGATGAATTTTCACATCCTCCACTTCAAAAAAATATATTTATGCACCCTTCATGTTAGATAACAAAAACTTCAATGGTTAAATAATTAACAAAAAAAATGCAAAATGAGAACTTAATCCCCCAAAGATCAAAGTAGCAGTAAAATTAAAGAGAACAAGTGCAAATCCTGGCAGGAACAATCCAGCACCAATTTTTATTTACCTCTCAACCGAACTCGGGGTTATCACACCCAAAAAATGTAGCAGTAACAAATTCAAGAAAAACTGTGAACAAGGAAAGATAGATGAAAAGAAAAAGAAGAAGAATCTGCAAGAAATTGTTAAGTGTGAACATACACATACCTTCTTGGGGTGGAGGACTAAAACCAGCTGAAGAGAGTCTCATTGGAACAAAAAGTTACAAGAAATTTGTAAACTCAAAAATTGAGCCCACAATCAAAAACACTCTCTCTAAGTAGACAAATTAAGCAACAAAATAATCAGAAAATGACACTCCCACCAAAAAACAACCTTATTATTCTCTTTCTTCTTTCTACTACATAATATCATTCTTTGTTACACTCTACACCCCCCTTTCACCAACCAAAAAACTGGTTAAAATCTTAATATTCCCTACTCTTGAATCCTCAACCAAAACCAGTTTCACAACAAAATACAATCACTTTATGCCTCATTGATTCTTCTTCTCCTTAACCCCCAACACCCCATGTTCCATTCTTCAACTACACGCTTCATTGCACACAATAATCTGAAGAAGAAGAAGAAGAAAAACCAAACAAGACCCAGAAGGTGAAAAATGAAAAAGATGAAAACTTGATAAGCAAATAGATCTTAAGAAAAGAAAAGTGAACGGATCTCGCAAGAAGAGAGTATGTTTGAGGAAAAATGGAACATCAAAAGGAACAAGAGTGGTGGGTGAAGTTACTAGTTATAGAAAAATGAGAAACAATGGTTTTTTGTGATTGAGCTACTGCTACAAGTAGTAGTAGTAATTGAAGTACAGTAGTAACTTGGAACACTGTTGCTTTACCTTAACTTGTGATTCTTTCTCTCTCCTCTGTCTTTTTTTTCTCTCTCCTCTCTCTCTCAGTTTCACTCAATCAATCAGAACACACCCGTCATTATTTCATTTCATTTTCGGACAACCAAGGAGGGAAATTTACATCTGCCTAAGATTCACTGTTCCTTCTACCATGTTTTTCTCTTTCTTTTACTGTCACTGTATATAGACTGTCTAGGCAGTACTTAATATCTGCAAATATTAAATGTTTTTTCTTTAGTCTTTTTTAAAATTCTTTGCTGATAACTCGAGTATTTCATTTAATTTAGTGGTAAAAAGATAGATTTTAAATTTTAGTTAGAGGTTGTGTTATTTGAACAACTATTTTTATTATAATTTTTGATACAATAATTTTTATTACAATTTTTTGTCACAGTAGTTGTCAAAAAATAATTGTATAAATATCAATTCTCTTTTAGTTAAACGTCTATCTTCACAAACTCATATCTTGGGGTGTCTTATAAAAGTCATGTTTGCATCTAGTTCACGAGCTAAGAAGTTAGAATTTTTTTTTCTTCACCCTAATGTTAAAAAAAATGAAATTTTTGACCCCCCTTATATACCAAAATGGTTAAACCTGCTCCTCCTGTCACACGCCGCCATTTGTCAGAAAAGCATATCATTACCGCTATTTCAATTGGCTGTAATGAGAAAAAAGATAAAAAAAATCTGAAAGTGGGTCATTTTGGTATATAAATCTGAAAAGGGGTATATAAATCTGAAAGGGGTCAAAAATTTCATTTTTTTGGCATTAGGGACAGAAGAAAAAAAATTCAAGAAGTTATGGGTTTGAGCTTTTCTTTTTTGGTCATGGTTCGAACTCCGGACCTTACATATATTATGTATTGTCTCTACCAATTGAATTAAGTTCACGATGACGAGTTCGAGCTTTGCTATCGGTTTTATTAGTAAAAAGATGGATTCAATGATAAATATATTCGTATTGTGAATGTTTTTTGAGCTCGAAGATTTTCTCTACCGTGGACTTAACACCATTAAACTTTAAGACAATCAAGGAGAGAAATTTACATTTGTCTAGGAGCATCAACGGTGATAGTAAACTAACAAAGATCTTTAAACGTGTCTCACATGTACATGTCGTTTATATATAATTTTAAATAAAAGTACTATTAAGGATTCAATTACTCCGATGGTACTAAATTAAAAAAAGTTCTTAAATAGGTCTATTAAATATGTACTTTAACATTTGTATTTAAAAAATAAATAAAAAGAAATTGAAAAGTGAAAGAATCACATGAATTTGAAATGGTGGTGTCAACTTTTATATACATTGTTTCTTATTTTAACCGCCTACGAGACCCCTCCCGACGAAGCTTGGCATGAGCACGGGCAGGTCTTGCCCCCCCGCGGCGTGGCTTGGCATGGGCACGGGAAGGCAGCGTCCCAGCAAACGAACGAGAATTTCAATCGATATAACCTTAATAATGCGAGCGCGCAAGCACGCATGAGATTTTGGCCTACAAGACCCCTCCTGATGGGGTTTGGCCATAAGACATGTTAGTTGTTAAAGAGATAAAGATAATCATTTTATAATTATCGGTAGCTAATAGATACTTACTTTTTTCTTCCTCCAACAAAGATCCATAATAAATTTAACTTTTTGTTAAGTAAAAAACTTCCCATTAAAAATTAAAGATGCTCTAACTTAAGATTCACGGTTCCTTCTACCATGTTTTTCTCTTATCATTAAATCCTCTTTTTTACTGCCATTGCACTTTGTCTAGGCAGTACTTTGTCATTTGACTCGTTGATAAATTTTGTTCTTTAAATATTAAATGGTTTTGCTTTAGTCACTTTAAAGAATTTTGTTTATAACTTAAAATATTTAATTTAATGGTTAAAAAATATCGAATTTGAGCATCCTGATTTTGAGCTTTGTTATTGATTTTAAAGGGTGTAAATATAAATATCTTTGTATTGCAATTGTTCGTTTAGTTTGAAGATCTTTTTTATATGGACCGGACATAATCTTTTCACCTTAAATTTATTTCAACAAAAGAAAAAAAAATGTTGGTTTTAATCATTGCAAATATTTAATTTTTTGTTTTCGTAATTTTATTATTTTGTTTAGTCTTTGCATAATACTTATATTGGATTTGGTTGCGCTAATATGTAGAATATTTGATTTTAATCATTCAAAATGATGACTAAAATGAATATAACATGGATCAATTTTAGTACGAGATTATTTTACAAGAAGTAAAACAAAACACACAAAAAAACTAATTGTCAAAAAAAAATGCAAAAAACTAAAACAAAAAATTATAGTGTTAAATATGTTTTACGTCTCTATAAATATATCAATTTTTTATCTTAGACCCTCTAATTTTTTTTTTAAACTTTTAGTCCTTAAAAAAAATTCATTACCACTTTTGGTCCCTACTTTTATGTCAACTCATGTATAGACTTCGTATTTTTGAATGAAAATTTTAAAAAATGTTTTGAATTTTTTAACATAGCATGAGTTTCTTATGTTTTTCCGCTTAAAATTTCATATTTAATTTTTGTTTTTGTTAAAAATTCTAATTTTTTTGAAAGAGATTCTTATAATATTACATTCATAAAAAAATTCATTAAAAAATATGAAGGTTACACACGAGTTGAGTTAAAAATAGAGACCAAAAGTGATGATTGAAAATTTTAAAAGGACTAAGAATCGAAAAAAAATAGAAGGACTTAAAAAAAATAGATATATTTATAGAATCAAAAACATATGTAAATCTTATAGGGACCAAAAAAAATTATATATTTGCAATGACTAAAACATAAAGAATTTTTTATGGGGATTAACACTAAAATATATGATATTTGCAGTGACCTTTGCATAACTAAATCTTTTTCTTTCGACATAATTTAATTTTAGGTTGTGATATTTAAACACCTAGGAGGAGAGAGAGAGTCGAGTGTATGAGGGTGTTTGTCAATTTTTTTCTCTTTATTTTTTATACTGTATTATACTTTCTCTAATCATTATAACAAGCAACATTTTTTTAAAAAAATTTATTGAATAATTGATGTATTGAGACTATATTATAAATCTTATGCATAAATTATTTAATAAATCTTAAAACAAAATATTTGTATATAACAGTGACTGAGAATCATTATATAATATTGGAATTATTATTTTTAGGCTTAATTGCACTTTTTCCCCCTATATTTTGTAAATTGTGCGATTTTGCACCCCTTATTTTTTATGAACGATTTTGCACCTTATCTTTTGTTAATTGTGTTTTGTTCAAAATCATCATTAAAAGAGAGAAAAATGGACAAAAGATGGGGTGTAAAATCACTAAAAAAAAAATAAAGGGTGCAAAATCACACAATTGGCAAAAAGATAGGGTACAAAAGTGCAATTAAACACAAAGATGGAGTGCAAAATCAGAAAAGGGCAAAAAGATAGTGTGCAAAATCGCTAAAA
>Ga0209282_1000892_pt1 | contig 15521 bp, 4 predicted proteins | sample Mtrugardesep15_FD_187529 | JGI IMG/M metagenome (GOLD analysis project Ga0209282, IMG submission 187529) | Root nodule microbial communities of legume samples collected from California, USA - M. trunc garden sep15 (SPAdes) (version 2) | ecosystem: Host-associated > Plants > Roots > Nodule...
TGTTACTAGCTAGTTAGGGACAACAATCATCCGATGAAGGAACTGGCATTAAGAAGAATAACATAAGTTAAGGGTCCTGGAAGAAGGAGAAGGGTACTCTCATCAAATAAATAAGATGCATTATCTTCCCATTTTCTAGTGTGAAGAAGGAAAAGGTTACATATAATGCTTTTCTTCTTTCTAATATCTCTAAAAAAAATTCTTATTCTCTTCTAATTTCCCCTCTATTTTCTCACGTATCTTTTTCTTGTCTAGCAAACTACGTTTTGGTGCAACATGTGAATCATATTTAAACATCATTGGTGGGTAATTAAGGATCCTTTTATCTAGTGGGTGGTGTTATGATTAGTTTAAGTGGTATTCATTACCTTGTCCCTGTTTACTACTAATACTACTACTATAAGTTTATGCAGTCTAATTATAGGATTAAGTTAACCATGAATGGGTGCTCGTTTTATTAAACTTCAAAAGGTTTGTATGCATGTTTTAATACTTATGTTATGTTTTGGTAAATAATGTTATCTCATAATTTTGTTGCTTATCATCTTTAGGCATATTATTTGCGACACTAAGGCGATATTGAATGGATTTAATTCTTTGAATTTCGTGACCGTAACGAATTTAGTTTATATTCGGTATTATCACCCACCATGAGCCGTACACGAATAAGAAGCAATAATCTTCCTTGTGAAAAGTAGTTAGATTTAGAGCAAGATGTTAAAAAGTTGTGTGCAACTGAAATTTGGCCGGTTATATGATCATCTGAATATGTTCACGGTCACGGATCACTTTAGTGGAAAGAATATTTGTAGCAAGAGAAACAAGGAGTGTATAATCCTACATATGCACAAGTGAGGTGTAATTGCAAATTTGATCTCATTTGTATATTTTAGGTTTCAAATGGTTGTCTTTTCCATCATATTTTGAGTTAACTATCTAAAATTTCCATGAGACACTTCTAAAGTTATCTACTTGTGCGTCTTTGTTAGAAACGTCGACATTTTAGACAGAAAATTGACTAAAAAGAATACCTGGTTGTAACGTTAATAATATAAGAGATCAACTTTTAAAAAAACGTTGCGAACAAATTTAAAATCTAAAATAAACTCAATGAGCATACAATTTACCCAACAAAAGATTAAAAGTTCTTGAAAGTAAAGAACTTTACTAATGTTTTTGGAATTACACTTTGACAATATAAAATTCATGTTTTTTTCTTCGAATATGTACACGCGAAGTGATATTGGAGGGAGTGAAAGTTTCCTCTAAATTTTAAACCTTTGTTTATTCGGGTTTGGTGATGAGATTTAAAACATATTGCAATGGACGTACGAGACCCGTAAAAGCATAACCAAAAAGGTATATCATAAATTAAGAATGTACAATTGTTTGTCTGCCTTTTATTCATGTGGAAGTAATCTTTGAATTATAAACCGGTTTAAAATTTTATAAATGAGTATTTTGCTTGTACACTTGCCATAGTCAATAAGATGAAAGTATAATTGTGCTAAAAGAGATGTAAATGTTGTTGAAAAGATTTTCCAATCTATACTTCAAAGTTTGTGTACGTGGTGTGTTTGAATAAAATGTCTAAGTACACGCAGATCCTTATTTAAAATTAAAAAATAAGTACACGCAGATCTTGTTAATTTATCGATGAGTTATAAAGTAGCTTGCTAGTAGCATAGTGCATGAGAAACTTAAAATGTTTTATGGTTGTGAGTATTGAATTTTGAAGTAGTAAACTAAGGTCCGTTTGTTTCAGATTTTTTTAACAAAAATCTATTTTTTTCTTAAAAAAGTCACTTTTTTAATTTTTATATGTTTGTTTATGATTTTTTAAAAAAATATTTTAATAAAAAAATCTATTTTGATCATAAAATGAAAAGCTATTAGGATTAACTTTTTTCAAAATCTATTTTTTTTCAACAACAAGGAGATAACACATATGCATGTTAGAATTCATTTTTTTTCTTAAAAATGGATTTCTATGAATAGTATGCAAAAACAAATAACTTCAGTTTTTTTTTAAAAATCTTTTAAAAAAATCTTTAAATTCTTTTAACACAAAATCTATTTTTCTTAAAGCACAGACAACTTTGAATTTGGAATAGCAAATATAGTGAACTAAGAAACTTTAAAACTTATTGTCATGCAGAATCAATTGTGCAAATGCAATCATTTGATTTCTTTCAAACAAAACTTAAAACATGAGATGATATACAATTGTTTCTACCTTTTGTTACAACTGAATGCACCTAGTCATTGCACCACTAACAACTATGTAGATATAATCGTGATTCCCATAACACATGTCTCCAATAGTAACTTTTCATCACACATCAAAACTTATATCAAAATGGATGCATTCAAATCTCAACTTCAAATCCACTACTTTTTTTAAAGGAAAATCCACTACTTTATAGTTCATAAATAAATGAGGAGAGAAAAAACTGTGTACAAAAAATCAGTCGCTAAAGTATAAAATATTAAAACTCGATCACTATTTTAGTTGTTATTTATTTAACCACATTTAATGTATCCTTAAACTCATCCTTAAGTTGTGTATCCCTTATTTTCTAAACAACACTTTCAAAGATTGCTCTTCAAGATATAACATCAATAGTAGTTTCAAGATTTAAAAGATTATTCTAGATTTGCTAACCACGAGGGTTACCGTAAAATTCATTCGCGCAATTCAGGTGGGGAGTTAGCTTGCTTGGGACGCAAGAATGCAGAAAATTCTGGTTTGATGTGTGTGATTTGTGAATAGTTAAAATGGTAGAAAAATAATCACGGTAAATGCTTTAGCTGAGATCAAATAAAAACTAATAAGCTAATCTTTGGTAATCTAAAGTCTGTTTAATGGAGTTCCCATTGAGATTTAAACTCGTTTTCAAAAATGATTTATCCTTAATTAACTCGATTTTCTTACATCTTTCTCTTTATCTACATTTATCTTTTAGAAAATGTTAACGAATGCCTATAAAACACCTCCGAGGTATTTTGTAAGCACTTTAAATAATAAGTTTTTTTTATGAAAAGTTATGTATTCAATGTATCGAAAATTGTAATAGTTAATTATTGAAAAGAATACTTGTTAAATTTAGATCCTTACATAGTGCTCCAAAGATACTTGTTAAAAAAACCCTTAATTTCTTTTTATTTTTTTATCAATTATCTTTCATCATTCTTCATTGTTTTCTCCCATTTTGCACCATACCTTTGGAATCCGGAAGCTAGACAATCTATCTCCATCCATACATACCCCTTTCTCCCAAATGTTTGTCACTATTTCTATTTCAAGTTAGAAAATAATGTCATAAAATGAATTAATTAAACAGCCACCCTCCTATTCCTTGCTCCCACAATAGTTCATCCCTATCTTATCCCCCAGGGCAGCACATTCTGTAACATGTTTTAAACAATTTTTTATAATTTATCATGGATCCCAAATATCTTAATAAATTAAAAAGAAATCCTATCAATAGAATTCCCACTAATCAAAGTATCCCCAAAAGACATTATTGTTCATATTTACATTTTTTTTCTTTAAAAAGCCTAGTGAGAAGAATCACACATCATAAATACGAATAAGTGAAAAATTGCATGATCAAATCTACATCACAAGTCACAACACATCAAATATCTTCACTACTACCAAAACATTTTTTAGAAGACAATTTTACATGTTTTTGTTTGTTTGTTTGTTAGAAAGTAGAAACTACCGTCGGTTTAAAAAAACCACAAACAAACAAAGTTCAATACTACTTTGGGCCGAACCAACCAGCCTTTAACAGCACGTGCAATCACGCGTTAAGCGCGTCATGAATCACAACATTTCCATTTCACGCGCACCACCCTTTCCCAATTTTCTTTTTCCCCTCTCCTTCATCCTAATTTCCAAAGCCTCAAAATCCCTTGACCTCAAATTCCCATTTTACCCTCATCTTCTACATCTGAACCCTCGTGTGAACCTCTGAACCAAACCAATCGTAACAAACTCTGATCCGTTCATCATCTTCATCAATGGCGGCACCTGCAACTTCGCAACGAATTGAGCTAGCGAAGCTCTGCAGCACCAAAGACTGGTCCAAGGCAATTCGAATCCTCGATTCTCTCATTTCTCAATCCACCGCTATCCAAGACATCTGGTTCAATCTTCATTCCTATCCGATTAATTTTTTTAATCGTTGTTAAATATGCTAATTCGTTGTTTAATTTTGTTCTTATGCATGTTTTTCAGCAACAGAGCTTTCTGTTATAGTCAATTGGAGCTGCATAAGCATGTAATTAAGGATTGTGATAGAGCGATTCAGCTTAATCCTTTGCTTCTTCAAGCTTATATTCTGAAAGGTTTCTTAGTGGTTTATTGAATTTGTTTATCAGTATCTACCTTTTCAAACTGTTTGTGTATATTATAGTTCTGATTTAAGTTCTCGTATGAATAATTGATGCTATTTATAGAGTTGTAACCATATTTGACTTCGGAGTTTTGTTTTAAATTTAAATTAAATTTTTTAACTGATTTATTTGTGCTGTTTATAAATTATCATCCCTCAATTTTTTTTATAAAGTTTCATAATTGAAATGAGAAATGATATTGTAGCATTTGAGGTCCTTTGGTTTTTATGTGTATTTTTTAATTACATGTAAATTGCAAGTTGCAGAAGATAAAAAGTAAGAATCTCTATCTCTCATTATTGAATTGAGAGATAGAGATACACATATACAGTCACATGTAATGTCTGTATTTTAATGTCTGTATAACACAACTCATTCACCAATATCTACTTTATCTAATTGTTGTGTAAAAATCTCTGCTGTTTAGTACAATGAGAAGTGCGATTTAAGTTCTCGTAACAATAATTGATGCGATCGATGAATTATAACTGTATTTGACTTTGGAGTTTTGATTTAAGTTATCGTGCTTTTTATAAATTATCATAGCTCAGTTGTTCTTTATAAAGTTTCGCAATTGAAGTAGACGAGTGGGTTTTGAATTTAATAGTGGTTTATTAGGTCATGCACTTTCGGCTTTGGGAAGGAAAACAGATGCTTTATTGGTATGGGAGCAAGGCTATGAACAAGCTCAGCATCAGTCTGCAGATTTGAAGCAGTTGATAGAACTTGAAGAGCTTTTGGTGAAAGCAAAACAAGCTATCAATTCATCGAATGAAACTAATGGATCGTCTATCCCACAAGCCAAATCAGATTCTTCAAGTAACAGGAACTTGACTGAAACATGTGAGAGCCAAGCTAAGTTAAGTGGCAATACAAGTGATAAATCTGAGGTCTTGCTAAAGTCTGCTGATAAATTTGATGCAAGGAATGAATTAAATAGCGAAGGCGGAGAGTCTAGTAAATGTGATGGCCAAGTGAATGGAAGCCCTGATATTATTGATAATTTGAGGTATGACTCAAGTGATACTTCAGAATCGTGTGATAAAGTATTAACTAATAGTGGCGAATCAAGCGACTCAAATGATGCTGCTGAAATTCTCAGAAAGCCCAGTTTTAAGTTCACTTTCCCTAGTGAAAAAAGTAGCGAAGCAAGGAAAAGTAAGAAGTTCTCTGTTGCTCGGGTTTCAAAGACAAAATCTATAAGTGTAGATTTTCGGCTTTCACGGGGAATAGCAGAGGTTTGATTCCGCAACTGCTGATTTGCAGTATTTATCCGTTTAATTGCATAATTGATATTGTGATCATTTGCAGGTTAATGAAGGGAAATATGCTCATGCTATATCCATTTTCGACCAGGTGCAGTGTTCTCATCTCTAGTGATACTTGCGGTGTCTTTTTTTTATGAAATTTCTACTATGTCCTTTTTTTATCGATCATCAAATGACACACTGTGGACTTGTCTCCATCACACAATCAGATATTGAAAGAGGACTCTGCATACCCTGAGGCGCTGATAGGAAGAGGGACAGCATATGCATTTAAGAGAGAACTTCATTCTGCTATAGCTGATTTTACCAAGGTATTTACACAAAATATTGGAATGGTGCATATTGATATGTTTATTTCCTCAATTTATAAGTCGTTTACGTGTTGTATACCTTAGGCTATACAATATAATCCAGCTGCTGGTGAGGCATGGAAGAGGAGAGGTCAGGCTCGGGCAGCCTTGGGGGAGTTTGTTGAGGTGAGAATGCTTACTCTATCTTAGTATCTGTCTAACATTTTGAAGTTTGACCTAAACTCCCTGTTAGAGTATAGTATTAGGCTTGTAATAAGTAAATAAGCTTTAGCCTATTAGAGAGTGACATGTGTCACTTATCTCTAGTCTTTACTTTCAGCTATATATACTTGTACTCTCTCAGATTCAATTAATACAGAATATCTTTTCTCCCTTTTCTCTTTCTCTCATCCTTTCTCTCTCTTCTAACAAACTCTGTAACTAACTTCTCCAAGCTTCAACAATGGTGATCACAATTTGTAATACTCCCTTTCTGATTGAAATCTCATTTTTGTTGTTTGAATCATCGGCTATTTTAGTTCAACAAGGTTTTGAGTCTGGTCCATTGACATGCACACACTAAAATAAAGAAGTGGACCAATTCTATTGCAGAAAATTTAAATGGAAAAAAAATTGGTTTTTATTTTTGTATGTCTCTGCTTCTTTAACTAAGGTGCAAGTTTGATACGGATTACACATTGTCACTTAAAACTTTTAGTTGAACCAATGCCTTAACAATATACATTTATTTACGGAGAAAACTTAAGTATACAGTGCCTAAGGCACCGCGGTCCTATTCTCTTTTTAAAATACAATGCTTGTATTATTTCTTCGAACTCAAACCTATGTCAATCAATCCACTCTTGGTATAACCGAAGAGGCTGAGTTGAATATTGAAAGACTGTTGAATTTTAAACAAAAAGCACATGTGTCCTTTGTTTATAAGAGAACAGTTCCACCCGTACATGTGGATTGTATTCAAGTATTTTCCTTTATTTATTTTTTTTGGCCTAAACTAAACTAATGTGGTTGTTAAGATTTATGTGGTTTTTATTGTGATAGATATTAGATTCATGTTATTGCACTGAAATATTGAAATTTTTGGCGCTTGTGATACCTTACTTTAGTCACTTCTGATTGTATATTATGATTTTCTTACACAAATAAAAATTCACGAACGTGACACTGACCACTGTTTCCTTTGTCAGGCTATCGAAGACTTGACTAAGGCATTAGAGTTTGAACCCAACACAGCAGACATTTTACACGAGAGGGGTATCTTGTCTAACATCGAGTGTTTTCATCTTGTTTTTTTTTCAATAAGTGATTGATGCATTATCATGTAGCAACTCCATGAAGTCTAGACTAAGCTTTCATTAGTTTTATGTGAAATTACTTTGTAGTATTTATTTTTGATATTATCCTACTGCCTGCATGTGTTTCATATCTCATTTAATTTCTAGTTTAGGGAGTTCGATTCTAAATAATTGCGGTGATAACATTGAACTAATTGTTTTTTTGTCGTGAGTAACTCTTCATACACATCTAGTCTAATGTATGTTTTTCATTAAATTTCAAATACAGGAATTGTGAATTTCAAGTTTAAAGAGTTCAACACTGCAGTTGAGGACCTTTCTGCTTGTGTGCAGCTGGACAGGGATAATAAGTCTGCCTACACATATTTGGTGGGTCCTAAGTCTTAATATTTAAATCCCCATTCACTCGGTTCTCTTTGGTTTTCTTCTCTTATACATGATGTGCAAACATTGTCTTTTACAGGGTTTGGCATTGTCTTCAATTGGTGAATATAAGAAAGCTGAGGAAGCTCATCTAAAATCACTTCAACTTGATAAAAGTTTCCTTGAAGCATGGGGACACCTGACCCAGGTACCCATGAACTGTAATACATTACTGTATGTATTAATAGCGTGTTGGCTCACTGCACAACTGAATGTAATGTAGTTGCAAAACTGATAGTGTTTGAACTGTGATTAGCTGTATACTTGTATGTATGCACTCTGGTCTCTTGTAAAATCTATTGTCACCACTCTTATCCATCACATTTTTGTCTGCCTGTGTTCTATTTTACTCATTCAACATGAGTTGAAATTTCCATCTCATGGCTGCTTAGTCAGCATCTACATTTTTTTTTGTTACATGTGTGCTTAATTTGTTTAGTAGGTTACCATTTGCTAGTTTTATTCTGAATATAAGGTTTTTGGCAGTTCTATCAAGATTTATCAAAGCCAACAAAGGCTCTTGAATGTCTATCTCAAGTGCTGCAAATTGATGGGAGGTAATTGTTGTGAATGAAACAGTATTACATTATCACTGTTTCCTCTGGTTTATTACACTTGTAGTTTGTGCCTGTTAGCTCTTTATCTGAGGCTAATTGCTTGACTTTCGATGATAGGTTTGCTAGAGCTTATCATTTGCGTGGCGTTCTGTTCCATGCAATGGGAGAGCATAGGTATTTATGCAACCATAACTGCTGATTAGTTGGAGATTAGTATTTGCTTGACACGACTATTTCTTGCTGCAAGCTTTCAATTGTATTGATGATGTGGGGTCGATGAATACAATTAAAAGGAACTCTGATGATATGCTGTTATAGTATACAATTTAGAATTAGAATAAGGAATATGCTGAAACCTTTCAGGGAGTAAAAGAGGTCGAGACTGGTTTTAGTTACTTAGGAGTTGTCATGGAGGGGAAACTTTGATTGATTGTTTTTCGCTACATTAACTGAATGAGATCTTATTAGGGGATGGTTTCAGACTTGTAAATTTTGGCTGGTTGTAGAATACGTACTTAACTTGGGATTGACTATGACAGGAAAGCTATCAAAGATTTGACAACAGGGTTGAGCATTGATGGTGCCAACATTGAGTCCTTATATTTACGAGCTGCATGCTACCATGCTGTTGGACAATACAAAGAGGCAGTAAGATTTTAATTTTAGCTTTTGGGAGCATTGCTAGTTCACATTTGTTAGTCCATAACTGTATTTGATCGTCACAGGTCAAGGATTACGATGCTGCACTGGATTTGGAATTGGACTCAATGGATAAGTTTGTGCTTCAGTGCCTTGCCTTTTATCAGGTTTGTCACACTGAAATAGTATATTTGTAGCGTAATGTATTTATTTTTTTTAATCTTAGAGTATGGTAACAAAATATATACAAACTTGCTAAAAGTGGGAAAAGAAAACGAAGAGACATAAACCAAGTAATATGCATTAAGGACGAGGAGTGAATAGTATTGGTCATAAAAGAAGATATTAAGGTAAGATGGTAGAGCTATTTTCATAATATTTCTAATGAAGGGCATGAGTATTTTTTGGACTTCCTTGGGCTTAACATTAGAAAGCAGGATTGAAGTTACTCCTGCTATTTAAGAATTCATCAATCTGATGTAAAAGAAGCATTGAATATGACAGTAACACTAACCTGGTAGCTAATCGATAAAAAACTATGAGGTCTAAGACCATGTCAAATGAATGGAGGAGTACTTTAATCCTTATTTTGAAGAGTAAAGGTGAAATTGTGCAAATTATAGAGGGAGTAAACTTGTAAGTCATACTATGAAGTTTTGAAAGATAGTAGTTATGCAGAGATTACAGCAAAAGACCTACATTATGGAAAATTAATTTGGTCTATACCAAAGATTGAGAGAGAAGTTTTAAGGGAATAAGAAAGACCTACACATGGTTTTCATTGATTTGTAAAAGACGTGATATATTTCCTAGATAAGTTTTTGTGGAAGGCCCTAGAGAAGAAAGAAGTTGAGATTGCATATAGTCAAATGATTAAAGATATGTATGAGGGTACTATGAACTGTAATTATAGGGGTGCATATGGGTCATTTTGGAGCCTTTCCAAGTTCTAGATGTGCGCACTAAACATAACCAAGAGACAAAATCATGATGTCTTTTTCTTTTTGCAGATTATAGTCTTAGTTGGAGAGTTTAGGGAAGAAATGAATTAAGATTTAGAGAATGGAGACATGTAATGAAAACAACATGGCTTTTGCCTACTAAGTAGAAGTAAAACAGAGTTGTTAGAGTAATAATAGACTAGTTTAGCAACAAGAGGCATACAAGTACTAGCATAGGTGAAAATTTGATAAACAATGCCACGAGTCTATGTTTAAAGTACCTTGGATCTATTATACAAAATGATTGAGAGGTAAAGGGAGATGTCAACCGTGGGATTCAGATAAGGGTGAATAAAATGGAGGAGTATGTTGGAGTGATTTGTAATTTGAAGGTGCCACCCAAGCCTAAAGGGAAGTTCTATCGCACAACGATAATAACATCTGTCATTCTGTGTGAGACTGAATGCGATATGGTGCTAACAATAACATAAGCTTGGTATCATAGAGATGAGAATGTTACGATGGATGAGTGGTTGCACAAGAAAAGATTAGGAATAATTATATCGAAAGTTGAATTATCCTCAGTTATAGAACACATGATAGTCACAACTTAACTGGTTTGACATAAATGAAGAAGACCTGACAAAGCACTAGTAAGGAGAGTTGACTAGATGGAGGATGTTACATTAGTTAGAGGGAAAGAGAGACCAAAGAAAGTCATGTCAAACCATTAGGAGAGATTTGAAAGTAAATGGTATATTTGTGAACTTTACAGGGCTTTGTTGCATTGATTAACCCATATACACCTAGTGAGAATAACTAGGTGCAACGGTAAGGTTACTGTCTAGTTTTTGTTTTACCACGAAATAACTACTAATGAAGTTGGGAGTGTAGTAATTAGGCTTGGTGCAACGGTAAGGTTGCTGCCCTGGGTTCAAATCTTGGAAAATAGTTTCTCTGTTTGCAGGGGTGAGACTGTGTACATCTACCTTTCCCAATGGGAACCTTGTGAATTGGGCCTCCCTTTTTAATAAAATTTTATTGTTGAACTTCTTTGTATCTGTTTAATGCAGTCAACATTAACCTTTTATGTTTTACCATCAAGAGCCTGGTGAAATGATGTGATTCAAACTCTCCTCTTCTTTTGCAGAAAGAGATTACTCTTTACACAGCCTCAAAGTTTAACAGTGAGTTTTGCTGGTTTGATATTGATGGGGATATTGATCCACTTTTTAAGGTAAAAGTTATGAATCTTATTCCACTTTTCTTTGATACTTTTGTATCTTAATTTGGCCCTACTAAATGTGTTGTGGGATATATGAACTGAACCATTTGGAATCATTGTATCATTGCCATGACATCTGAATGCCAGAAGCTAACGACTCTTGATTGTTTGCCTAATAAACTTGAGTTTCTTTGTTGGTTTCAGAAGCATAGCAATTTTTATTCTGAAACTTTTGTATAGGAGCTGTTTTTTGCAACACATAGATTCCCAATTCTGTCATATTTATTTGTGCCTTTTTAATATTCAGGAGTACTGGTGCAAAAGATTGCATCCAAAGAATGTATGTGAAAAGGTTTTTAGGCAACCTCCTTTGCGTGAATCTTTAAGAAAGGGAAAGCTTAGAAAGCAAGAATTAGCTCTTACAAAGCAGAAGTCTGCTCTTATACAGGCTGCAGATTCCATTGGCCAGAAAATCCAATATGATTGTCCTGGTTTCCTGCCTAATAGACGTCAGGTACAGTGAATTTGTATGTTACTGTCTCTATGTCCGTGGATCACTAATCTCAATTTTGTTTTCCTATGTTTTCCGTGAAATCCATTGTCTGTGGATGTCTATTTTCTACTTGTTTTTTGTCTTAATAGACTCAGGAAAGGCTTTTTGACCTTTAATAGGCCCCTCTTCCTTGATTTGATAATTGCTGCGGAATGTAGCAGCCAACAAGTCTTTTGAGAGCCCCTGTGGATTGTAATACGGCTTGAATAATTTTCATAAGTGGTGGGCATCCTTCATATTATTAACCGGTTTTGTAAGGATGGGTTCGACCCAATCCAAAATTCTAATATGGTATCGGAGTCTATCCTATATCCATTAAGCCACCTGTTATCGTGTCACTCAGATCATGCTCTAGATTTCCCATCTTGAGTGTGAGGGGTGTGTGTCTCGAGAGACCCACATTGGAAGGTAATATGGCCTGAATAGTATTTATAAATGGAGGGCATCCTTTACCTTACAAGCCTGTTTTGTGGGGTTAAATTATACACAACCCATGGGGCACTCTTTAAGCATTCTAAATTGAAAGTAATTATTCTTTAAAAAAGTCAAACATTTCAATTCCCAATGCACTGAATACACAAACTTCCATAAAAACTTACCATTTGAAGTCCTTAAAAAGTGCCCCGGGGGCACTCGTTAGTATTTCCCATAAGAATAAAGTCCAACGATCCTTGAGCAAAATCATAGCGTGAAATGTTTAGTTTCAATCAATTACATGGTTCATTGGAGGTTTTGTTGACATGTCTGGTCTATTTATTAAGCTTGTTTATTCTCCTTGTAAAGTTATGATGTGTAGTACTGCAAAAATCACATTCATATTAAATTTCCATTTGCTACCATTATCATGTTATTATCTTAATCTTTACACTTGATTCTAAGTCTTCGTAAGTTTTTAATGTTTGAGTTTTAAAACAAACTTCCATCTAACTAATGTTCAAAGTTATTTTCATATTGTTGACATTTCTATCTTTTAATGTTTGTGTCTCTGATTCTGTAATTTTTTTTTCTTCTTATTTATCAGCATCGTATGGCAGGATTTGCTGCTATTGAAGTTGCACAAAAGGTCTCCAAGATTTGGCGTATCCTTCAAGCGGAATGGAAATCTTCTAACAAACCCAACTCAAACTCTAAGCATGGCAAACGGGTTCGAAGGAGGGAAAGAATTAATTTGCCCAGTCAGAATAGGGGAGGTGCAGGTTGTAGCACAAGTAGTGCCTTTGAAACATCTTCATCTGGCATTGTAGATGATAAACTTTCCAGCCGTCACATGTCATGGAAAGATATTTACTCGATAGCTGTTAGATGGAGACAGATTTCCGAGCCTTGTGACCCTGTTGTGTGGGTGAACAAGCTAAGGTATACCATCTTATGTGTCAATCTTTCCATCTTTTGGTGTTAATGCATTTGACTATTTTACATGTTTTTGTTTATATCTGGAATGTCCAATTGTTCTCGATTATCATTGCTGTGTGCATGGTCTTTGAACTATCTGTTGAAGGTATATGGTTTTAGATAAAGAATAGACTTGGAATTATGATTATGGTTTGATATTTTATTTAAAAAGTTAAGCATTATCCTTTATTTATACTAATACAAGACTCTAATCCTACTTAGATAGGAAATAGAACATGATAATAACTAAGAAATATTGAAACTACTCTTAAGAAATAATCTAAGAAATTCTAATTTAAGAAACTTATCCATGAGATAATCTAAGATACACTTCGATGATACCAAGCTATTATAAAATATTTTCATATTTCCTAAATCCTCAAGCTAAAGCTTGTTGAGCTTTAAGCTTGTTACATATTACCCTAACAAATACAAAAAATATTATTTGATATTGACAATTCAGCGATTATCACTTGTCAAACAAGAGTTGATACCAAATTGCAGCTGGGACAAAAGCTGGGGTCCAGACCACAATTGGGACAGAAAACTGGCGTCAGGTCACAATAGCTGAGACAAAAACTGATGCCAAAATGGGTTTTAGACAAAACCTACAACAACTCACAACTGAGTCAAAACCTACAAGAACTCACAACTGAGACAAAACCAGTGTTAAACTGCAACTAAAACTAAACTAGTGCAAAATGACAAGACAATCTGTGCCAAACGAGCTGAGACAAAACTAGTGTCAAACCACAACTACATTAAAACCAGTGTTTTCAAATAAACATCTTCAAACTGTAGGTGGGGTCAGAGAAACAAGGATTGGTCCAAGGAGAATATGTGAGGTAGGATTTGCTGGAGTTGCAAACGAGGCTAAGATCAAACTCAAATGAAAGATCCACAAACTGATAATAGTCTCAACTGAACCTGGAAGAGCTGTGAAGTGTGTAGACCTCACATGTTGACAAGAGTGAACACGATAGCTGAAAAGTGATGGAGACGGTAAAAACGGATTTCGAATAAAATTACTATTGTACAGTCCAAAGTAAAAGTGAACTTGGCTACGAAATAGTGATGGGACAGATCGTGCAAGATGGTATCACTCTGATGGCAAGTTCTACTGTGGACGATCACTTTGAAAGGTAGTTCATGGTGGATCAGTACCTACAAATTTCCCAAAATACCGATGATAAATGATGTCGCTCTGTAGAAGTAGAAGCTCACAGTCCTCTATTATCTGCACGATTGAGACGGTGACCTGATTGGTGCCAGTTTTACAAACAAGTGAAAACAAATGAGTTGAACTTTGAAGCACATATATATCTTTTCTCTTGTTTTTGCCAAACTCACTTATCAGGTCACTATAATAGACATTGCAATAAGTAGGACATGAACTTGTACTTCCAGGGGCCGACATCAATCATCGTCATAGTTTTGGACAATTTTCAAGTACTGGTCCATAGTGGACCACCACCTATTCACGGTAGAACTTGCCCACTAGGAAATCATGTTTAAATTATCTGTAATTTCGTTAAATTTAGTACTTTTAATGAATAGTTCTGATAAAACCTGATTTATATATTTTATAAGTAATTTGTATGATTTATTCCACTTAATATTGTACATATGGATTGTCCCTCACATTCTGATTGTTGAGTTTAGTCATTGTGTAATTGTTGTGTATAGGCAGCTTAACTTATGTGCTTTTGTGGATGGTTGTAGTTTTTCATTTGCATGAGATTTTGACTGTATTGATAAAAAGACTGTATGATTTTTTTTTTGGGCAAAGGCTGTATGTTTTTATTTAGCTCTCTACATTGATGTCTTTTATATTAAGGAGATCAAGCAATTTGTTGCAAAGTAAGGAATATAAAAAAGGTGTAGTTGCAGTTGCTAAGAAAACTTGTAGGGCATAAGTAACAATGGAAAGAACAGGAACAAAAATGAATATTCATTACAATAAGGTTGACTTTAAGTATATTTTTACCTCTGTATTGTTTTCCACTATTGGGCTTTAACTCATTTCTTGCTTTTTTGCGAAGACTATTTTTCATTAATTAATATTCTGAAAATTTCGAAGGGCAACTAAATTTTCTTTTTTCTGTTTTATGAAAATCGGCTGATAATTTTGTTGGTCTAGGTTTGATTAGTATTTCGTTGCTTGCTTGCTACAATATTTGGTTAACTTTCCCAGTTTCTATTCAGATTATTACTTTGGACTTCAATAAAAATGAGATCTTGTTTTTTATTTTTAATTGGTTTATTTGCACTGCAGCGAGGAGTTTAATTCTGGATTTGGTTCTCACACACCCATGATTCTGGGACAAGCCAAAGTTGTCCGTTACTTTCCAAACTATGAAAGGTGAAGAGACATTTTTTATCCTATATTGACTGACTGGCTGTGGAATGCTTATTCTTTTTAAATGCCACAGGACCTTAGATATTGCAAAGACCGTCATGAAAGAGAGATCTTATGTCCACGGAAAAACTGATCAGATCATTCATCTTTCCAA
>Ga0209282_1000894_pt1 | contig 15499 bp, 11 predicted proteins | sample Mtrugardesep15_FD_187529 | JGI IMG/M metagenome (GOLD analysis project Ga0209282, IMG submission 187529) | Root nodule microbial communities of legume samples collected from California, USA - M. trunc garden sep15 (SPAdes) (version 2) | ecosystem: Host-associated > Plants > Roots > Nodule...
AATCGGCAAATATGTTTCATCTATCGGATATCTCCAAATATATAAAGCGAACACAAATATTGTTTTTATGCAACAGTGCCAACTGCCAACAAATGGAGGAGGGTAGCTGTGACGAATACCATGGTATTTATGTTGAACACATGCACAATGTATATCTGTCTGCTCATCGTCCCTACCACCTAATTGAATTATTGTTTTAGCTGAAAAACACCTCGTTATTTCTTTAAATCATGTTTAGCTCAATATGGACCCAATCGATTTTTGTTACTTATTCTAAATCAACCAATTTTTGAGTGTGACATTGTTTATAGTTTAACAGAAAAACTTGATTATCAGACATTAATGAGGAACACAAACGATCCTGTCTATACAAGAGAGACCTGTTTATTTTTGGGTTACATGTTATTTCTTTATTAATTTAGCTTTCTGATGATCTTTCTATATCACTACCTAATTTTTATGCTTAAACTTTATACATATATGTCATGGAGATGTTGGACTTAATTTAGAACATATGGTTGGAAGTTTCAATCAATATCTCATAATCAACGAATCAATGTTTTTTTTTGAATTTCTAAAAAAAGTTCATTTCATTATAATCATTGACAATATTGATTAATACCATCCAATAGTGATGCATTTGAAATTAGATTTTCTCGATAGAAACATTTGAAATTAGATTGATTATGACTGAAATTTTATTCATGATTTCGACATCTATACTAGATTTCAAACATTAACCAACATTACGTTACTAGTGAACAAATTAAATTCTTCGAGAAATGTCTCTAGTTTGAGTCATTTGATTTTGAGAGAAGACCCCTCAAAATTTAGGAGACTTTCTACTAATAACATGGTAACCAAAAAAGTTAAGGAAATTAAAAAATTAGTAGTATTTTTTGACGGAAAAAATTTGTAATAATATTTAATTTGTTGTAGTATTTTTTTTTTCAATTTATGCTCTAGGAGGATGAATCATTTTATCTTCTTATCAAAGTATTTATTATTACCAATATTTACCAAAAAAAATATGGATAATTTAATAAGATTCTCAGAAAAATTCTAAATAGGTTAATATATTTAAGAAGCATCATGCAATCACAGTATAGTGATGCTATAACAACCAAATCGTAACAAAGTTGTAGAAGTGGCTTGACAACAAAGCTGGCAGAACATAACTCTACCATTCTATATACCTCAAATGTACATATAATAACAGCCCTCCCTAGCTATTTTTGAATACATCAACACACATTTACGTCAACCGTTTCGAGATCTACACTTATGTGTATCTACTCTCATTCGCACATTAATGTAAGACAGTACTACTTGGAGTCACAGAGGAAATTAAAAAAATTCAAAAAATTACACCTTAATCTTTTCTAGGTACATTGATTTCGTGGTATATTATGGAATATATGACATCAATTTTTAAAATATTACTATTCAATTCAAACATAATTTAGTCATTTCAGAATGAAATTAGTTGTCTTTTGCAAACTTTATCAAAAAAGAAATAACGTGCTTTTATAACACGTTATCCATATATGAATTTAAATTTTATATACTTTCTAATGGTAACGTGCCCGCACAAATTAGCAAAACCCATAAAAATAATGTATGTCATGTGAACTTATGTACTAACTAGTTGCAATATTTCATCATGGTAACTTTGATATCTTGTCAAAACAAAAATCTGCTAACTTCAATAAATTACATTAATACAGTCAAGGTATATGTACCAGTTAAGCAAGTACTATTGTCAAGAAGTGGCAGTAAAAATAATTGGCCATGTTTGTCTGTAGTTATGATGAAGAATAACTCTGACTGACTCTGACTTATATATTTTAAACTCTGGCTACATTGGCGGCTAGAAATTACATGTACTTGAAGTTAGATGGATGTTTTCACTTCTTCAAGAGCAATGATCATTGAGCAATTATGTGAGGCACTTGAATCTTCTTCATTCGGCGGTTTGCCTTAAATCACTGGGAGGTGGTAGAAAATAACATTAATGAGTGTTATTTACAGAATGTGTAATTCAACCTTATATATACCCTTCTCATTTGCATGTTCCATACAAACCACGAGTTATCAATTTGAGACATCACATACAAATTAGTAACACTTCTTAGTCCTCTCAATTATTTTGCATTGCAATGGCTACTTATTTGGTGATTGCTTTTTGTGTAATGATAAGCTTGGTTGGTTGTGCTTATGCTCAACCAAGAGCTTTCTTTGTTTTTGGAGATTCTCTAGTGGACAGTGGTAACAATGACTTTCTTGCTACCACTGCCCGAGCCGACAATTATCCATATGGTATTGATTATCCAAGTCACAGACCTACCGGACGTTTCTCTAATGGCTACAATATCCCTGACCTAATCAGTAAGATCGAGTTTACCATTGCTACTAAAAAAACTACTATATCTGCTAGGAAAATTTAGAAAGAGAAAACATAAAATATTTCTCTAAATTAGTCACCAAATTTATTGACAAGAAAATTTAATTTTTTCCAATCACTATTTTTTGTCGCTAATTTATTTTTCTAGTATATATTTTCAAATAATTCAACATGTTTTGACTAATCATATACTTGTTTCTAATATTTGTATAATTAATGTGCTACTCTTTTGTTAATTGCAGGTTTGGAGCTTGGCTTAGAGCCTACACTTCCATACTTGAGCCCACTACTAGTTGGAGAGAAGCTTCTAATTGGTGCCAACTTTGCATCAGCTGGAATTGGAATTCTCAATGATACCGGATTCCAGTTTGTAAGTGTAACATTAAACTATTAGTAGTAGCAATTCAAATTGTTGAAACATTAATGCTACCAAAATGTCACCAAATTAATGGTGACTATAATAAAAAAGTATATGCTAAATTGGTAGTAGTAACATATTAACATGTATGATTGGCAGATCCATATCATTCGCATCTACAAGCAGCTAAGGCTATTTGAATTGTATCAGAAAAGAGTAAGTGCACACATTGGTTCAGAGGGAGCAAGAAACCTAGTCAACAGAGCACTCGTACTCATCACTCTTGGTGGCAATGATTTTGTCAACAACTATTATTTGGTTCCTTTTTCAGCAAGATCTCGTCAATTTTCTCTCCCAGATTATGTTCGTTATCTCATTTCCGAGTACCGCAAAGTTCTCAGGGTATATTATTCTTCATTTTGTACCAATCCAATTATTACTATATTTAAATTCAGTTACCAATTGCCAAAAGTTTGAGATTATAGTTTAAGGATATTTGATAATTAATATAGACATCTTTAAACTGACCTTTCTAATTAATGGTTGCATGTTTAATAATGGCTGTTAGTAGAGGAGTGAGTGTGTTTGTGCAAAAGATGTGTTAGTTGGTGAGGGATAATTAACAACTTAATTTGTCTGTCACTTTCAAACATGTCTAGTGTATTATCATTAAAAAAACATGTCTAGTATTATTTAATGCAGTTTCTGACTTTAATAAAGTCTGGTCAATGTTATCGTTCCATGAATTAAACTATTAAATTATTTCTCTATATTGCGTAATATATGCAGAGGCTTTATGATTTGGGAGCTCGTAGGGTTCTTGTAACGGGAACAGGACCAATGGGGTGTGCACCAGCAGAATTAGCTATGAGAGGAGGTCCAAATGGTCAGTGTAGTGTGGAACTTGAGAGAGCTGCGTCCTTATACAATCCTCAACTTGTTGACATGATCAGATCACTAAACCAAGAGATTGGCTCTGACATCTTCGTTGCTGCTGATGCTTATAGAATGCACATGGATTACATTACCAACCCTCAAGCTTATGGTATGTGCCATATTGCAATCTTCTATAGACTTATTCAAAATTATATACTATATACTTATTCAATACACCAAAAATGGTGGGACCCCTTCCCGGCCCTGCGTATGCAGGAGCTTTAGTGCATCGGGTTGCCCTTTATATACTTTTTCGAAAAATAAATAAATTTAGCATTGGTATATATACATAGTATATACCAAAATGAAGACCAAATATCCTTTAAATTGTTTGACTTTGACCAACAAATTTAACCAACTATATGTTATGTCTTGAATTGGGCTTGACAGGATTTGCAACATCAAAGGTAGCATGCTGTGGACAAGGGCCATACAATGGACTTGGGCTTTGTACACCAGCCTCAAACTTATGCCCAAACAGAGACCTTAATGCATTCTGGGATGCATTCCATCCATCTGAAAAGGCTAATAAAATCATAGTCAACCAAATCCTTAGGGGCAGTGCTCAGTACATGTACCCTATGAATCTCAGCACTATCATGGCCCTAGATTCCAGGACTTGATCATCCATCCATCCAAGACATTTGATTAATGTTTTTTTGTTAGTTTATGTGTGTACTTTCTTTATCTGTGTCCCTTTAATTTATCCATTAATCTTTTGTATTCCATAGCTAGTGGTTTGTCATGCCAAGTTCTTAAGTACTGGTTTGCCCACTCAAATTGCCGTTGGTCTTTTTGCCAGTAATAAAATGTCTTCCTTTGATTGAATCCTAGTGCAAACATTGCTTTTGTGATCATTGATAAAAGTTCTTTTTTAGTAATATTACTTATGTTCTTATTTACTCTTGGACCGACCTAAGATATTTAGAGTTCTAAACCGAACATTAAAATGAAGTTGCGCTATGTATATTATACAATGTATCAACTTATTAGTACTAAATTATAGTATTTTTTTTCTTGTTTGGAGATCTAAAATAAGGGTTTCGATGATTGGACGGTCTTATGTTTGGGCCAGCACATTAACTCAATCGATTCTTAAATTGTTCATTGAACTAAAAAATGCAACTTAGTCCATAATTTTGTCTTTGTCAATAATTTACAATTTGAGCCTGAAACTTTTAAAAAAAATTATAATTAGATTCACGACCTTTTAACTAATCTGTAGCTGATCTCTAAACTTGTCACCAAATATGAACCTGATTATAAATTATTCAAAAGTATTGTAATTATAATTCTAAATTAGTGTTAAGTTTAGAGATACAATTACAAACTATTGTTATTGTTGCAGATCAACAAAGTAATTAAGTCTTACTTTCAAATTATTTTGAACAAAATAAAATATTTCAAACACACTGAATGTGAAGTTGTTTACATAAACATTGTGAATTAATGTGTTGGGACATCTTTACGAGTTAGCAACAAAACACACACGTTATTAAAGAGGGATTCACAACAATGAGAGTGACACGACAAGGGGTTGTCTTGAAAAATAATACCGCCTCAACCTCACAATAATAGACATATTTCACCATTTTACACAAGAAATATGGACAAATGAAACTTTTATTTTACTGCATTATCCTTATTAAATACTAGTGGAAAGACGTTTATCCCTTTTTTTATTTATATTTTATGTTGTTTTTAATTTTAATTTTTTTAAAAAAAATATTAAATTGCTATCGTAAATTCAAAATGAAAGATATTATTTTTGAATTTAGTATTAATTAGATGACACATCTATAAAAAAAAAACTTAAAAAAACACTTCTATAAAAAATTACTAGTAGACACTACAAATGAAAAAGTACACTTCCCCGTCCCAACAATGAGCAACTCGTTTATATGTAAAAAAATGTTATATAATGTATGACATTTTGATTTTCAGAGCAATATCAATTACTTGTTTTACAATTTTAACTCTAATTAAGATTAATTTCATATATGGTCATGATGATTACACCAATATATGATAAATGATCATTTAAGAGTGTGTTTGGATGGGATTGTTTTGAGGAAATGTAATGTTTTGAGGGAATTTAAATACCTTGAGGTGAATTTCATTGTTTGGGTAATAATTTGAAGAATTTTTAAATTGATGGAAATTTATGAAGTATTTTGTTCAAGTTAAATTTAGAGAATTTCAAATGACACCTAAAAGCCAAGAATTTCAAATTTCTTCATTGTTATAATTTTTCAAAATTTTCATTTTGGTCCTCAAATTTTCCAAACATTTCAATTTGACCCCAAAAAATTGCAAATTGGCCCCTCAAGTTTTCAAAAATTATAATTTGACCCCCTCAAAATTTTGAAATTTACAAATTGACCCCAAATTAAAATTTTCAAATTTGGCCCCAAAAAATTAAAATTTATAAAAGTTGCCGAAAAATATGACTATGAATTTTTTTATTACTCCATTCAAACAAAAGTATTGAGAAATGAAAGTAATTTAATTGAATCATTTAAATTGCCTAGAATTTTAAATTTTTTGAAATTTCCCAATTACCTCATCCAAACACACTCTAAGTGAATTTGTCAAAAAACTCATTACAAGATGAAGGGAGTAATTGATACCACTTTCAAAATTTAAGTGACCTTTCGTAAAAAACAAATTAAGTGAACTTATTTTAGGATAAATTTTATTCTTTTAAATACTCCCTCCGTCACATTTTTAACTGTTTCATTTGCAATACTTTTATGTCTTAGATTATTATATTTTTTCCAGTGCGTGTAACTGCAAAGACCAATCTCTTAAACCGAGTAGGACTACAATGATGGACAAAACTCTCCATTTGAAAAACCAGTGCAACATATACTAATGCAGATATTTAGTCTTGCACATTATAACATGATAAAAAATTGGTCCTCTCAAAAAACAATTTGTATAATAAGTCCATAAATAGAGATCTTCACAATTTCTGGAAAGTTTCTAAAAGGTAGGCATGCATCTAGGTCAGTTTCAAGTCTTAACACACCAAAAATGAGTGCATGAAACTTCCACATAGATAGCTCTATTGGTAAATTGAGAAGCATTGAAGGAGTTTTAAGAACGAGTTTAATGTTCAAATTCTAAAAACTAACATAATTCCTACTTTTACTACTAACATGGAATGGAAGCACAATGTACATTCATGTCTACAAGCACAATGTACATCCAAATTAAACCCCCCAAAAATGCATTAAAGGGGTGTGCCAACAATAGAAGCTTGGTAGCTAAGGACAATATTGGTGAAATAAATATCTAAGGGGCCAAGTCTATAAACTCATCAAACTTTTGTGACATTAACTCTGCCTCCAAATGCGCTATACGGAGTAAATTAATCTAATTACAATTTTGACCATGATCCATCATGAAATAAAACCAAAGAATTAATGATTTATATCAGGTCATGTTACATTGTGCAGTGATTGCCATGTGAATTGCATCAACCATGTTGTTTCTTACTAGCTAGAGTGAGGAGGAAACAGCTAGTTAATTCAAGTTTACGACTTAATTTGCTTGGAATCAATTAAATAGCCTCAAAAGTTGGTTGAATTGAAGAATCTAAGAAGAAGGGGTCAATAAAATATCAAATTATTAACATTTGGTTGTGGTGAAGGGTAGTGTTGGTTGAACCATTTCTCCAGCTGAATTATGTGATGTCAAGGATATTAGGTGTAAGAGTAGTTGGTATTATAAAGTCTATACAGCTCATACTATTGCTTTTACTTTGAGATCATATATATTACATTACCCATATAATAATTATAAGAATGTGGTCCTTATAATCACCACTCAATTTTCTTTGGATCTAACCAAGAATTGACCCCTGTTACTGCCTAGTCCTGCTTGTGTCTTTCTATACGTCTCTACTAGATCTTGAGAGTTATACATTTGTGATCAAGTGTATATGAATGAAACCCATTTGAGGTTGGTCTAATGGTTGATTTGAGATTTTAGAGTTTGCTCGTATCAGGTTCGATTCCCTCCCTCTAGTGCCAATTTTGGTAGACAAGTCCATTCAACTCTGACTTAAAATGAACCCCGGTATAATAAGTCGCATTTGTTTTAGAACGGTCTCATCAATTGAACATATTCAAACAGGGTTCTTGATGTCACTATGTTTGTCTCTATCCTTAATAACTGTTTAACTTTTTTATACTGGAGATGTGCTCTTACCAAACAAAACACAAAATAGACAAAGGTCACACCAAGAAAGATCAATAGTTTCTTTGGATTGATTTATTTGAAGGTGTCTACACACATGAGTGCATATGAGATTGTTTGAAATTTTTTATAGAAATAAATTATGGCATTCATGTATATACACTTAATCACAAAGTTAATTAAAATTACAGTTAAAATGATGGTACAGTACTTTTTTCGGGACAACTTTTATGTGTGCAAATTTAACAGTTGTGTTGAAAATGAAGGAGTACAATTATAGCAATGATGGGAGGACTTACACAAAAAATGATCCAAGGACTTTGACAACTTCATTATTCACCAAGACCATTTACAACTGTAATTGCTTCACTAATTTAGCACACATTCTTATTGTGGCCTAGAATTTTTGGAGGTTTAAGGAGAATGGAGAACATCAAAGCACTTTCTATCTCTTTACTTTTTTGCGGATCCTATTTAATAAATCATAATAAAATATATAAATTTTGTTAAAATGTACTCCATCCATCTCACATTAGGTATCATATTTTCTAATTTTCTTGAATTTGTTCACATTATAGGTATCACCTTGCCTAATTTTTTTGTCTCAAATTATTTGTCCATTTTATAAACATAAGTGTATGTGAGGAAGAGAACTATATAGCTCTAATAATAGTATCATATGAAGGACAAAAACATCATCTTGGATGGATTGCCAAAGTCGTTTCATCATTCTATGTTATTTATTGTTATTGTTTATTCCAACATGTAATGTTTGTTTTAATATATGCAATGTGTAGATATTTCCCTCTCTAGTTGTGTGTTAATCTACCCTTTTGTTCAAATGTTTGTGTTGGTATTTGTCATATGTTCAAATGACATGTGCAGTCGATTGTTTGTATTCAACTGGTTTAAAACATATTATTTTAAGCCGGTTTAAAAACCGTCTTAAAAAATTTCACGCATTAAGACGGAAGATCTTAAGTTGGTTTTTTAACAGACTTAAAAATGTCTTGGAAACCAATTAAAATCCAATTTCCTAACCGATCTTAAGTTATTTTTATTTTTTACATTTAGGACTTATGATTTTCATAAGTTCATTAAAAAATATGGCCATAAAGTGATCTTTTAAAACTATATACAAACGTACTTGAAATGGCAACAAGGGTACATGTGTGATCTAATTTGACTGGTAAAATGTCCCATGCAGCAGAAGAATGAAATGAAGATTGCCAGTTATATTTATTCTTCCTTATTGGTCGGTTAATACTACATAGTGCAAGAGAGGGTACTTTAACATTTATCTTACTATATATGTAACGTATACATGACAGTCCACACCTTAAATTTTATTTTCCAATGTATGAATAAAATGCAACTACTACCTGTGTACTACCTTTTGCTGTGTGGGCCATTCTTCATCAGTATTATTTTCCAAAATCATATACATATAATATCTCTGACACACTATATATATATAGCACTCTTTCCTCATTCCTCTACTTGCAGTCTTCATATACATTGCTAAGTTTAAGTTAAATTAAATCCATGGCTGCCACTATGGTTTTGCAGTCTTATTACATCAATGTAGTGATCATAATGATGGTGGCATTAGCGAGTTGTTTCAAAGGCACAGTGGCACAACGTGCTTTCTTTGTGTTTGGTGATTCTCTTGTTGATAATGGTAACAACAATTACTTAGCTACTACAGCTAGAGCTGATGCTCCTCCTTATGGCATTGATTATCCAACTCGCAGACCCACCGGACGTTTCTCTAATGGCTACAATATTCCTGACTTTATCAGTTAAGATAATATTTCATTTCTAGCTCTCTCTCATAGAATCTTCGACCTACTTCTCAGTCAACATCTTAACTCCCTCACTCAGAACCATGCAAAGTTTATATCCCCCATAATAATGTGATTAACATTAAACTTATATAGTTTTTTTTTTACGCAATAATTTTGCAGGTCAAGCACTTGGAGCCGAACCAACGTTGCCTTATTTAAGTCCTGAACTCAATGGAGAGGCGCTACTAGTTGGTGCCAATTTTGCTTCCGCTGGCATTGGAATTCTCAATGATACCGGAATCCAGTTTGTAAGTGAAATTCTTGTCTTAAGTGTATTTTTAAATCGGCAATGTGATTTTGTCAAACTCACAGGTCCAATTCAAACATACATTAAATATATGAAATGTTATTACATTTTAATTTAAGGTTAATTTTACCATGACAGGATCTATGTGTTACAATTAATTGCAGATAAACATAATTAGAATATTTAGGCAATTGGAGTATTTTCAACAATACCAGCAGAGAGTGAGTGGTCTTATTGGACCTGAACAAACTCAAAGCTTAGTGAATGGAGCATTAGTACTCATAACTCTTGGAGGCAATGATTTTGTGAATAACTATTACTTGGTGCCATTCTCTGCAAGATCCCGCCAATACAATTTACCGGATTATGTCAGATATATAATATCTGAATATAAGAAGATTTTGAGGGTAAATTACTCTTTTTGATCATTCCATCACTTTCTTTCCTCTATTACTTATGATACGTCTTTTTCATAGCATGTGATCCATTATTTGATTTGATTTATTTTACGGTCAAATTATATAAAATGCACATTTAATTGGTTGGTATTATCAATCATGGCCGTCAGAAAGTAAGTATTCCCTCGTTCCCTTAATACATGACACAGTTAATATGTATGTCAATGCATAATTTTGAGTTTAAATATCTTGAATAATATATTAGAAAAAATCATGGAAATTTGATATTTTAAAAATACTCATTTTCAAATAGATCATCTATTGCAGGACGGAGGGAGTAACAATTAACATACCAATATCATGGTGTACAAGTAAAATAAATTTGCATCAAACACAACATTGTTTCCACCATCAGATTAATAAACCTTACCATTGAATAAAAAAGTGATATGATGTGATTTATTGATCTAATGGTAGAAAACATATGTGTATATGGTGCAAGACTAATTTACTTGCACATTAGACAAATGTAAATTAATATAAATAATTTGCTAACACGAGTAGGTGTCCTCTTCTCGTAGATTAACCACTCTTTTTCTCTTGTATTGTTTTATGATAAAGAGGTGTTCATTTTCTCTCATAGATCTAAAGTGGACAAATCATACATTTTTTAATAATCTAAGAAAAATACCCAAGCACCCTGCTCTATTTGTGCACCAAAATGTCACTTTTTTTTTTCGGTACCATGAATTTCCACATTTACCAATAAATATGGCATTTCGTATGTAATGTTAATGTAGTGTCAGTGAATATGTTAGAATCATGACAATCTACTGTTTGACATACCTACCATGATAGTAAACATAAGCGTAATATATGTACGATGGACATTTTTTGTCGGATTATAAAAAGAAAACATGGTTTATTAAGATTCATTTCAATGGAAGTAGCTATAGTTTTTGTTTTTTTTTTGGTGTAAAGTAGCTAGCTAAAGTGTTGATTGATATGTTAGAATAATAATAATAACATTTGAATTTTGAAATATTGTGATGTATATTTGACATCAGAGACTATACGATCTTGGAGCACGTAGGGTGATAGTGACAGGAACAGGTCCAATTGGTTGTGTTCCAGCAGAATTAGCCCAACGAGGCACAAATGGAGGATGCTCAGTTGAGCTACAACGTGCAGCAGCTTTGTTCAATCCACAACTTATTGAAATAATTCAACAACTCAACAATGAAATTGGTTCAAATGTATTCATGGGAGCCAACACAAGGCAAATGGCCCTTGACTTCGTCAATAATCCCCGAGCATATGGTAACTATACTACATGTGTTACACATATGATGAGTAACTTTTTTGAATCAAGTAGTTTAGTAATTAAAATTCACCTTTTTTAAAGTGAATAAGTGGAATGTCTGGGGTTTGAACCCAACCCCTGGATATAACAATGCATGTCCCTGCCAACTGAGCTATGCTCACGGGACATAGTAATTTAATAACGGTAGCATGACTATTAGATTTATGGTAATATTACCTTCTTATAAAAAAAATATATATTGGTTATGCAGGATTTGTTACATCACAGGTAGCATGTTGTGGTCAAGGACCCTACAATGGACTTGGGTTATGCACACCACTCTCTAATTTATGCCCTAACCGTGACGAATATGCATTTTGGGATGCATTTCATCCTTCAGAAAAGGCTAACAGCTTGATTGTTCAACAGATTTTATCAGGCACAACTGATTATATGTATCCAATGAATCTCAGCACTGTTTTAGCCTTGGATTCTAAAAACACATAGCAAGCTTTGATTTTAATATTGCTGCAAGTTTTTTCTATCTTTGAAAAGTTGATCTGCTTGTTAATTTGTGATTTATATGTATAAGTTGGATTGGAGCTTTAGAAGTTACAGTTCACTAAATAGTACTTGATGTCTTAATAGTGGATGGGTACTATCTTTATTATCAATCTCTCTTGGCAGTGCAAAAGTAATTGCATATATAATAATAATTGAGTCATTTTTGTTGTTCAATAGTTTCTTTTTCCTTAACACTCTTTTTTTACTATGTATAAAATAAGTTATTGCATCTATCTATCTACTTACTATATATAAAAACAAATTCATTATGAATTCCATTTTAGCCCTCAAAGGGACAATTTAGTCATTTAATATGATTTTAAATTGGTTGAGTGCCAACTCACCCAAAAAAATAGTGCCACATTTTTTGCATAAAACAATTGAATATTTTTTTTATTTTTTAAAATATCTTATAGGAGTACCTCGTCAGTTGGCCTATTTGAGGTACCGTTTGACCCGACTTTTTTTCAATTTCTCTACATTTTTAAGGAAAAGTTAGGCCAAACACAATATCAATTAAGTACTTACCAAAAAAAAGTATTTTTTTTAATGCATAAAATTGAATGGAATGAGCTTTGGCTAAAAGTTGTTGAATGCTACTTCAAAAAACTATTTCTCGACGATGTTGAATGCTACTTCAAAAAACTATTTCACAACGATTAATTTCACAAGCACCTGTGATGTTGAAATTTGGGGCCTAACTCATCCTTACAAAACCGGCTTGTAAGGTGCGGAGTGCCTCTTCTTTATAAACTCTGATCAAGTTTCCTATCTAACTGATGTGGGACTAAATCCACCCCCTCAAAGACAAGCCAACATAAGGCAACTAGGGGCACATCACATCGCAATTTTAAGGTGGATTTACCAACCCACCCCCTCACATTCAGGGCGGGATTTCCAACACACCTGAGGTGGAATTACCAATCCTCCCCCTCACGTTTGGGGCGGGATTTCCAACAACCTATCTTCAACTCACGCTGGGAACATTTTCTTTTATTTTTTAATATTAAATTTCAATATGTTTTTTTCTTACATTTAATTTAATTTTATTGTTTTGTACCGTTCCATTTAATTTTTTTAAGGAGGTTTCATTTAATTTTATTATCTTTTTTTAAAGGAAATTTATTATTTTTTATCACTTATATAATTAATTTCAATATCGTTTAATCATCACAACCTCACAAATATTTTATTCACGTCGTCATTTAATGATACCAAATACTTTTATTTTCTTTCTTCAACCTCGCAAATTTATACACACACATTAGTGTTTAGAGTAATACTTTATGCCCGTCTATTTGTATTTTTGTTACGCTAATGCGTATAATTTTTTTTAGCGTTGCATAATGCGTATAATTATTTTTATAAAATTTTGATTTTAATTAAAAGTACTAGTATAGATTCCCAAAAAATTTAATTAACTATATATATTTTGCATCTTTATATTGTAACAAACTATGCGACACCAAAAATATGGTATTCTTATAACGAAATTTGTTAGAGAGTATAATTAAAAAAGAAAAAATCAACTATTTTGATATTATTTATGTTATTATTTGATCCTACTTAAATTATTTCTGCTATTCAAATATTTAACAAGTCATTTATATGATGATACAAATTTGTATTTGTGTTACACAAAATAAACGTCATTGAGTAAATATAGTATCTGTAAAAAAAAATATTTTATATTTTAAACATTTTTACCCTTCAAAAAATATTTTAAACATTTTTTTTATTTATTATGTTAATTCATAATAAATTTAAAGTTTTGTCCTCGTGAGCTTAGCTCAGTTGATAGGGACAATGCAAAAATATATGCAAGATCTGGAGTTCGAACCCAGAACACCATAAAAAAAAAAATCAAAATTTTATACAATATTTTTGCCAAACAACTTTTAACTTAAAAATAGCTTTAAAACTAAAAAAAAAACAAAGAAACCAAACAACTTTAGCTTCTTTCTTAAATGCCATTATTTTAACTTTGTTTTGTAGTGGATTTTAGACCGTAAAAAAGTTTGGGCAAACGGTACCTAAGTTCAGCTGAGAACACTATTTCACTTTCTTCTTCATAAGAGGTAATTTTCTTCCTTTTTTCATGGTTCTGAGGCCATGCATGGCTTGGATTGACTGATTTTTATGCATTTTTTTTGTTGTTTCTTTTGTTTTGAAATTTGATTTCATTTTGAGGGTTTCATTTTTCGACACAATTTTAGTTTCTGCTTCATCATATATGGTTTTCTTCCATTCTTCATGATTCTGCATTTTAAGGGTTTTATTTTTTTGCTGTTTTTTATCCCGATTGTTAGTGGATTATGTACCAGAGATTGTTATGCTGCATAGCCGTAGAAAAATCTTCATTTAATCTCAGGTATTTTGTTCTTCATTTTGGGTTTGTTTTTAAGAAAGATGTTTTTTTTAGTTGAGGTTGTCATGTTTGCATGTTTGTTGTTGCGATCATGTTTTTGCATTTAATGTATTTTTTTTCGTATGGATTATAGTAGATGCCATGATGATTGAATTTTAGGTGATGGTAAAGTTGTGACACAATTGTCATTTTAGCTTATGTTGGTCCTGTTCTTGCATTTGATGCATTTTTTCATGGTCTAAATAAACACATGCGTGTGGATTATAGTAGAGGTTATGATGATTGAATTTTAACTCAGGGTAAGGTTTTGACACAATTGTTATTTTAGCTTCTGGTACTATAGTTGGAAAAAAATGGTTATGATATTGGTATATCATGATTGATGTCATTATTTTGGTGATTCAATTTTGGATGGTGCTAAAGATCTAATACAACTTATATTTTAACCTGTGGCATTAAATTTTCAAATTGATGATAAAGAACCTTGATTAGCTGTTTGATTTTGTGAGTATTCCTAAAGGTGTAATTGGTGAAAATCAATACACACATCGCTTATTTACTAACAAATTTATCACTAATAATTTTCCTTGTAAAAAAACACGTTTCACCATTAATCAGGTGTTGTCTTTTGGAGTGGTGATGCTACTGGTGACCAAGTTCCAACTTCCATAGGACTAAGATTCCGATATTCAGCGAACCTTTACTTGCTTCCACCATTCATTTTCAATGCTGGAGGAAGCATGATTAGAATCCTTCTCCACCTCTTCATTAATTCATATTTTATTTGTACGTTTCCAAATGCCATGTCATTTCCAAGTCAAGAAACAACTCTTAAAAATCTCACTAATGTAAATCTGTTTAGACTTGGGAG
>Ga0209282_1000895_pt1 | contig 15496 bp, 5 predicted proteins | sample Mtrugardesep15_FD_187529 | JGI IMG/M metagenome (GOLD analysis project Ga0209282, IMG submission 187529) | Root nodule microbial communities of legume samples collected from California, USA - M. trunc garden sep15 (SPAdes) (version 2) | ecosystem: Host-associated > Plants > Roots > Nodule...
ATTAGGGTTAGACTTAACAAAATTAATTAATAAGGATTACTAAATACAGCATGGTTATTTAAAAGTTAGTTTTATACTATAAAACATGATAGTAATAGCAAAATATTAAAATTTAATTATCATTGATATTTAAATTATAAAGAAATGAATTTATTTTTCTTAAATGGTGGTTCAAAATTACTATATATCATAAAAATATTTATTTAAGTTATAATAGATTAAAGTGTAGCGCATATTTAATTATTAAGGGAGAGGATTGTAATTCAAGCATCTTATAGGGGATGGGAGTATACATTTTTCGGGAGGGGAGTGTATATTTAAACATAAGAGGGGAGGAGAGTGTAATTCAAGCATCTTTGAAAGGAGGAAAGTGTAATTTACTCTTTATATTAATAGTAGTATATGAAGAGAATAAAAAAAATTGGACTAGTGACATGTCTTTTGACAACGTTGATATTGATTATAAAATTACCGGTGATGCTTTCCATTTCTGTAGAGAAAATGTCTTCGAGTTTGGTTATATTATCACCTCTTGCAAATCTTTATTTCCTGTTTTCTTTACTAACTTTATTGGGGAATTTTCTAAGCGACAAACAAATGCGGTCACTCATGTGCTTGCAGGAGAGACAACATTTCTAAATAGAGAAATGATATTTGTACAACCATTTTTGACAACTTTGGTGACAACTTTCTCTCTCATACTCACATTATTTACTTTCTCTCTATTGTTTTGATTTTTGTGTCAATACCACTTTTTCTTTACAAATTAATTGTTGTATCAAAAATTGTCATGAAAAAGGTTGTTCAAATAACACAATTCTTCTAAATAATCATGTTACTTATTTTTGTATCCTCTTGTATTGAACTTATTATTGTACATGAAATGCAACGAGCATGTTTCCTTAAAAAAAATTAGACTGGTTTTTTTATTATTATAATTACACATTTAAACAAGTTTACTTTTAGGAATATGATAATATTTCCTAAAATAAAGAATGTGATAATATTGATGTTATTGAAAAAATAAGAATATTTATCTATTTATTACATTGTTGATAAATGATTAAAATCGTTTGTCAATATTTAAAAGTCACAAACTTTTATACATATAATTTTAATCAAAATCAAAATTTTATAAAAAAAATCTTCTTATAATTTACATGTGTTGAAGTAGCAAAAAAGCAGACAAACGAGCGCAGAGTACTCGTCTGACCGCTAGTTAGTACATAATAATATAATGGGTTAATTAAATAAATGATCATATGGTCCTCGTAAACATAGCTCAGTTTATGAAGATAATGCATGGTAGTATACAAGGTTGATGTTCGAACCACATGCACTAGGCTTATTTACTTGAAAAAATGAATTCTAACCACTAGACTATTTGTCTAACAAAAATAAAAAATTAATGATCATATGTCTTCGTGGACTTAACTCCCTTGGCATGGAACATTGCATTTATATGCACTGAGAAATTGAACCTCAAATTTTATACTTATTCACCTATTTTATACTTATTTACCTTTTTAAGGTGGATTATTAACGACTAAGCCACCAGATCCAAAAAAAAATCCTATAAATATCTTAAATTTCACTTTTAATCTCCATAAAAAAAACACACACACATTTTAATCCTTATATCATTTTCTTTTAGCATTTTTAGGGGAAACAAATGCCAATGATATTTGTTTACAAGAACAAAAAAAGGTTAATAAAACTTTACAAGGATTAGAATGTTGACGTAAAATTTAGAGAGACTAAAAAGTGCGATTTTCTTTACAGGGATCATTTATTTTAGGAATCATTTATTTAGAGCATATGTTAAGCAACCCAAAAAAAACAATTTTACATTAAAAAACATAATATGTCAACTTTTAAGAAGTTAAATGCACGACCTTTAATATGTGTATTTCTATACTGAGTATTTTAACTTGTGCCCTTGAGGGCACAAGTTAACATTTGCTTTTATTTAACTAACCCTAATATAATTTTCTTTGTAGGAGTTCTTATGATAACGACCTTAGTTTCTTTCTCCTTCACTCTTCTAAAAGAAATAATTTTGGTTTATTTTTTGGCATACAATCACCCCTTTTGCACTTTCTCCCCTATTAATCAAAATAAATGGTTTCCACATATGACTTCATTGTTTGCATGCGGCATTCTGTCGTTCTTCGGCTTGTGGGACGTTTTTGATGTATCGTATTTTTGCGGTATTTGTTTGGTTCCTATTAAAATGCGAGTTTCAATCAATGATTTGAGCGTCGGCGTTGCAGATCTGGTAACATGGTATTATAGTCATTTTGATTTGATTATATTATTTGTAGATATTTCGTCGTTGTATGTTGTTAGTTTAGATGATGTGAATTTGTTTGTAGATTAATGTCTTTTATGTGTTTAGCAATGTTGAATATATGGTTGTATATGATGTACTTTATCAATTTGAATATATTTTGTCTTTCTTAAAATTGCTTCTTAGGAACAACACTGAATTAAGACTCTCTTGAAAACAATTCTTAAGTTCAATAACTTGTGAAAAATAAAAGGGTTAAACTATAAAAATAAAAAAAACTATAGTAATTATTTTGTTTATATAACAAAATTCCTTAACTTTAATCCATCCAAAAATTTCGTTGACTTATTAGTTTAGATTCTTTAAAACAATCTTCAACTTTCATTTGTCTAAAATGTGAAATAATTGCTGTCAAAAGAAAGTGAGCAATCGCTTTCAGTCCTTAGGTTTTCTTCTTTGAGACGGAAAAAAGATTTGAGACGAAAAAAAACATTTGTATAACTTTGAGACGAAAAAAACATTTGTATGACAAAAAAATATATTACTTTTAGGGCTCATAAATATATTTTGGGATAATCGCATGCTAACATGACGTTATACTTTTATTATTAGGTGTCACGTAGAATGGTATGGTATCTTGAATTTTACATCAAAAGTATCATTTGAGGTTGTTGAATTTGAAAATAAGCTCAAGAAATCAATTAAACGATCTCCTAGCAATGCTTCCATTTTTTTCACAACGTTTAAGAAATTTTGTCACTATGTTGCAAGTTCATTAACCACTCAGTAAAGTGTTAAGTTTATGTTATTGGTGAAGAAGCACTATTGACTAAAGAAAAATATAACTCAATTGCTAACAAGAAGAAATTGAGCAAAACATAGAAGTTATATTAATGACTGTGTGCCTAACTCGTTTTGTATAATTTTAGTATTTGTAGACAGAAGCTAAAGCTTTAAACCAAATCTGCCCTGTGATTGGGTAACTAACAGTAGTTAAGCCTTAGTCAACAGCTACTAGACCCATTCACATGTATTTTCTGAAATGTTGGACTCTTTCTTTCTTTCTTTCTTTTTCTTACGACCAAAGAAGACACCTTAAAAGCATAAGGTGTGCGAGAAAGGAGCTCAAAAGTTTACATTGGACTCTTAAAAATGGAGTTCAAAAGAAACACCACCTAATACGAGATCCGGTCATGTTATAACTTAAGTTCACGAGAATAGTTTCATGGCGGAAGTAATTTACTTGATGTTAGACTCTTAAAAATTTCACTGCCTTAAGAGTAGATGTCCACAACGACTATTTGCACTGACTCGGTAGTAGTCATTTCCTTTTTGTCGACATCACTCACCTATCATTATTCGATAAAACACCTTAATTTAACATACATGTAGTCTTTTCTATGGTCAAATATGTAGCCTATCACTCTCTTCATCTTATTATGAAGAAAAATTAACTACTTATCTTCCACTTACTCTTACTTCTTTTTTCCTTCCAAACTCCTCCCCCTCTTTCTCCTTCAAACTCGCAAATAAGAAATCAATTTAAATGAACTAATTTAATTTCTTAAAATTTGAATGAACTAATTTAGTTTCATAAAAAAATAGTGTAGTTTTATAATTTTTGTCAATAGTTGCTTCCTTATGTTATGCAAATTAAAATGGTTTTATTGTCATGTCCTTTTCTTTTTCCTTTCCATGTAAACATCATCCATCAACATATGGCGCACAATGAGAAAAGATAACAACACACCGACGCAATTGGCATTTGGCACACACCACATTTTCTTCCGCTAAAAACTTATGTGTTTTCACTCAAACTTGAACTCGGGGAAATAATTACTTGGTAGCCTAGGTTTTACTCAAGGACAAAATTCTAAATAATGTCAATATTGTTAAATAAGTTAAACACTAGTTTCCGTGAGCATAACTCAATTGGTAAAAATGTGTATTATTATATGTTAGGATCGAGGTTTGAATCCCATACACTTTATTTATTCACCTTAAAAAAGATGAATTCTTGTCACTAAAATACTTTAAAAAAAAACACAAACTAAACACGAGAGATTCTGCCTAGATCCTCAAAGTTACATGTGCGAATTTCAATAGTATATTAGTATTTTGTCCACATCGTTCTACAACATATATTAATAGTAATAATTAATAAAATAATAATCAGTTTTCCAAATTTTAAAATTTTGTTTCTTTTAAGGATAGAGACAAAGTTGCATTCACAAAAGAGAACTTCCCTAGTCCCCACTCTCCCCACAAATCAACCATCGATTGTTTGATACCGATTTAGCAACTTATGATCTCTCATTGACTTTTATTTTGTAACCGTGCATATTTTTTGAACGTTGCTTTCTATGGGTTGTCTGATTTTTTGTAATATACGAACAAGTTGCATGACATGTCATTCTTGAAATTAGACATCATATTGGGTTTTCAGTGCTTATGAATATGACAAATTTTCCAAGATCTTAAATCCATAACTACCTTTCAGAAGAAAAAAAGCATATCAACCTTATTGAAGTTAACTTTATATATTTTATGTATAATTTTAACAGACAAATACGAGATACTAATGTAGATATACTACGATAATATTTAGTGATATTCTATGTTTAAATTTCTTTTACATGTTTGATTTTCACATGACACACAGGTAAAAATGCTAGATATAGTTACAAATTTGTTATTATTGTTTACGGTAGTAACTGGTTAATTATAATTAGCTGCTAGATGGTTATATTACTTACCTTAGAATGACTATATAAATTGCATTCTACACATTGTAATCAATCAATTTTATTCTATATCAATTCCAAAGTTCTTATTTCTCTCAATTTATTATTCTCTTTGTTGAGCTCTATCATGCTTCTCAATATGATATTAGAGTCATGACATCCATCATGAATGCTCTAACACGACTCGTTAATACAAGTTTTTACGAACTTTTAAAACTTAGAGCAAAAGCATCTATCTACAGAAAGTAGGGTGTCGTTCATTTTTTTTATTTAAAAATTTACATATAAGTATAATCCAATAAGTATGATTTTTTTTTTTTAATTTCTCTATCACCACATAGCATTGGTAAAAAATTTAGTCCAATGAATATTAAAAAAAATGGTCCAATCTTCTTCTTAAAAAAAAAGGTCCAATATGTTTGTATAGAAAAGTAAGAAAATTGAAGTATTTGATATGTTTAACTCATAATTTCTTTTACCGAAAGAATAAATCATAAAATTTGTTAGTTAGAGAATCGGTAGAATCTGTTTGTTCAAAACAGGAACCTGTGTTTCATAATCAGTTGTTACTTGTTAGTATTACATTACCCACCCAAAACTTGCTGGAAGGATGCGCTAAAGGCAAAATATGGGGAAGGTGGAGTTTCCTCTCCAACTTACCACAAAAAGGCTTCTAATTAGTGGAAGGACTTATGTGAACTTGGCAAGGTGAGATGGGAAGATCAAAATTGGTTTTATTGAATGTAAAGACAAAAATAGGAAATGGTGATCATACCTCCTTTTGGAATGATGTTTGGTTGTTGGACAAGCCGTTTAGAGAAACTTTTCTAAGATTATTTCCGTCCAAAAAACTTGTAGTATTAATATTAGTGAGATGGGATTCGTGGTGGAAAGGTCTTGTGGATTTGGGATTTGAAGTGGAGTTGGAACTTCTTTGAATGGGAAAAAGATTTATTTCAAGAATTATAGTGTCAGATTGAGGGGTTTTTAATTGGCCGTGAAGATGACCGTTTGGTTTGGGTGCTTGACCATTCCATAGTTTTTTTTCGGTTAAATCGGCATATATGGCTCTTGACAAAAAGTTTTTACTAGAGTTTATTTTAACCGCTGCATCTTGAAGGGTTTGAAAGCTAGTTGGAAATATTTTGCTCCGCCCTAAAGTTCAAACTTTTGCTTGGCAACTTTTTCTCGGGAGACTTTCGACAAGAGAAAATCTTTTAAAGAGAAGAACCCTTAATGATGGGTTGGAAGCGGTATGTTTGGTGACTGGGGAACCGTGGAGGCGAAGGATCATTTGTTTTGTACCTAGGTTTCTAGTTCGTTGTGGTATGACACTTTCAAATGGTTGGGAACGAGTGTGGTCCTACCCGACTTTATCATCGTCCTTTGTGATTATTTCTCTTCCTCTTCTCTCAACAAAAAACATAAGGATTCTGACAAAAAGAAGGCTATCTATACTGAAGTATTTTCACCAGTTGCAAGACATGAAACTATCATGTTAGTCATTGCAGTAGAAACTATTAAAGCATGCACTTTATACCATTTAGATGTTAAATAAGCTTGGTTTCATTATCAAAGGCAAACAAGATAGAGTATACAAGCTGGACAAAGCTCTATGTGTGGCTTGAAACAAGCACCTAGGGCATGAAATAAAAGAATATATCAATTCTTTTTTGGAACAAGGATTCAAAAAATGTATTTCTGAGCATGATGTTTACGTAAAAGGAAGAGAAAAGAAAGTTTATTGATCATATGTCAATATGTAGATGATCTTATGCAAACTGGTACCGATGCTCAGGAAATTGAAAACTTGAAATCAGTTATGAAGTCATTATTTGAATGGATGACCTAGGGAAGCTTGCATATTTTCTAGGAATGGAAATTCTCAAAATCTCAAAGGGCCTGATACTCCATCAATTAAAATATGATACTGAGATTTTAGAGAAGTTGAATACGATGGATTGCAATTCAGCTATCACTCCATCGTATACAAACATAAGAAATGAAGTGAGAAATATATGAGGGAAGTGTTAATCAAACACTATTTAGAAAACTTGTAGGATCACTAAGATACTTATGCCAAAGCAGGCAAGATATCATGTTGGATTAATGGTAAGCAGGTTCATGAGTAATTCACTCAAAACCCACTTCTAGTTGCTAAGAGGATTTTAAGGTATAAAAATGGTAAAATAAGATATAAAAATGGTAGAAACTGTGGCATATGAAAGATATAAACAATCACAATCTAAAATCAAGAGACACTTTTTTTTTTTAATAAAAAAAGCAAGATACAATTAATTAAAGAGAGAAAGAATAATGTAAAAAATAATAAAATAAGAAAAGAGCAGAACTGCATAAGCAATCAAATTGCACTTTTTTTTAGTCCCACGTCACCTAAACTAGCACATTGAACTATTGTTATAAAATAAGATTTTATTAACCAAAAATTGAGCTCTGATCGATGAGTTTTATCAAATAACAAGTTATTCAGGAGAACTAGGTTTGATTTTTGGTAGAATAATTCTTAACTAAACTTTACTTATTTTTCGGCGGAACTCCAAATTAGACACCACTTTTCAATTAAGAAAAATGACGCAATACAATGTGATTTTTTATTTTAAAAAATTATCTTGCTAATGTAGTCTTTTTTTATTATTATATTTTTTGGTTCATTTAATTTAAGGTATCGAGCCGAACCGAATTTTTAGTGAGATTGGATGAAATCGACTTAAAAAAAAAGCTCACGACAAACTCGAATCAAAGTCAATCTAAATTTATCGAGCCGACGTGAACCTAATTTGATTCGGTTCTTCTTATTTTCAACCCTACTCATATATCTCCATTAAGAAAAATGGCGCAATATACAATGCAATTTTAGTTTTTTTCTTTTTTAAAACTATCTTGCTAATGTAGTCTTTTTTAATTATATTTTTTGGTTAATTTGATTTGAGTTATCGAGCCTAACCAAGTTGTTAGTGAGATTGAATCGAATCTACTTTAAAAAAAAGCTCACGACGAACTCGAGCCGAATTTTAAGCCAATCTAAATTTATCGAGCCAACATAAACCAATTTTGATTCGACTTATTTTCAACCCTACTCATGTATCTCCATTAAGAAAAATGGCGCAATACAATGCGATTGTGGTTTTTCTTTTTTAAAATTATCTTGCCAATGTAGTCTTTTTTTATTATATTTTTTTGGTTCATTTGATTTGAGTTTTTAAACCGAACTGAGTTGTTAGTGAGATTAAATAAAATCGACTTAAAAAAATCTCATGATGACAAAATCGAATCGAATCTTAAGCCAATTTAAATCTATCAAACCAAACTGAACCAATTTTAATTCGTTTCAACTTATTTTCAAGCCTACTCATGTATCTCCATACATGATGTTCTTCTCAATGAATGATGACGCGAGTTGGTGGTTACGAGATTAGAGTGATATTTTAAATTCCATCTTATATTTATCTTCCAAAAAAACTAAACCCAATCTTACATTGGCAAAAGAGAAAATGTTCTATGATCACAAGTTTTAGACACATTCACAAAATAAAATATGAAGTGTAGAATTAATTTACTAATTGATTTTTATATAATTAATAAATAAAATGTATCATTAATATGATAAGTGTGTCTAAAAACATCTCGAATGAGAGTGTCATAAGAGTTTCATAAATTAATGAATCAATATTTAATTTTTTTAATTCATTCAAGGAATTCAATGTGACAAAATGGGTGGTATAAAAATTGTTGATGTATCTTTCACTTTTGCTGAAGTATCTTAAATAAGATATGTTATCATAGAAATTAATCAATTAATATTTGAATTTGAGACAACATTGAGTTGAATAAAAAGTGTAAAAATTTAAGTTGCTTAAGAGTTGTATAATTATTTACCATTGAAAAAAAATGATGAGTTTGAGGTGCATAAATATGATCTGACATTGACATTGTAAAACCACTTATTAGTAGTTATAAAGCTCAAAATAATTTCCTTAAAATTATCCGTTGAAGATGTTCGAAGAGATCAATATTTACTCTTGTGAATGTGATCTCACAAAAGTCAGACTAACAGAAAGAAAAAGAAAAAAAAATCAACAACAGTGACATAAGATGGGTACCAAAGTACAAGGCACAAACAATTATAAATTTCTAACCCACATGGTGGCACCCGATATTTAATAAACCGTGTACACTAATAAACAAGAAAAGCCACAAGTTACATAGTCAACTCTATAACAAGTACACCTAGTAAAATACTCCCTCCGTCCCTTAATATAGCCACCTATTGTTTTTTTCACATTTTTTAAGAAATGTTGTTGGTGTAGTTAATGTGTCTGTTTTATAGTACAATTTTACAAAATTACCTTCATTAAAGAGATAATGTGAAAAGTCAATTTATTATAATTTTAGAATTAATAGTAGTATTAAATAAGGGTATATATGGAAAAAAATAATTAATGTGTGTTTAATTTGAAAAGGGGGTTATATTTAAAGACAAAAAAATAAACAAAAGAGGGTTATATTAAGGGACGGAGGGAGTAAAAAACAAATAAACTTAAAAAAAAAAGTACACCTAGTAAAAAAAACAAGTAAACTTAGTAAAATAAAAAATCTTTAACAAAGTACATAAAAAGTCTTTGGATTGATCTTTATTTATTTTTGAATTGTCTTTGGTTTGATTTTGTCTAGTGCAAGAAAACTAGGCCACTACTCCAGCTTTAATGAATTTTAATATTAGTTAGTACATCCTTTTGTTTTTTGAGGTGGTTGATATATCCCTCTCATAAGAAAAAGGTTAACACAACATGTTAAAATATTTATATTTTTTTAAAATGTCAAAATAATTCATTGGTCAACATATTTATTAATCATATATAATATAATTATTATAATTTAACTCCTGATCTCCATTTTCATTATCCACAATACAAAACCTAATCAATGAGCTCAAATGGTTGACCAAAGAAATATTAAATCTAAAAAAATTAAACATTTTAAAATAGTTATTGTCTTTGTTTAAAGTTTTTCAACTAAATCTTTGTATATATGTTTTTATCACATGACGAGTCACATAAGTGAAAAACTGTTGACTAAAACAAGAACCATTTTAAAATATTATCAAAAGTTTTTCAATTAAATCAGTGTCTAGATGTCTTTGTTACATGACAAGAGACATAATTGTCAAACTTTTGATAAAGACCAAAATTATTTTAAAATACTACTAAAATAAAAGACTAATTTAAGAATAATTTTACAAAGACATGAATTAATTTGGTGGTTTAATCCAAAAAAAAATCTACCTAATTCCTTATTTGTTTGTGTTTGTGTCTAAATCCATTCATTCATCTTTATTGCTTTTGTCGCAAATAAAACAGTAACACACACTGTTTCTTTCTCTGCACAAAACATGACCAAACACAAAAACCTGCATCATCTTCTTCTTCTCTCAACAACAATTTTCTTCCTTCTCTTCAACTCAATCTCAGCCATTGATTTCATCTTCAACGGTTTCAACTCTTCAAACGTGCTTCTCTTTGGCAATGCCACCATTGATTCTCAAATTCTAACTCTCACACATCAACAATCTTTCTCTATTGGTCGTGCTCTATACCCTAAAAAAATTCCCACAAAAAACTCTTCTTATGTATACCCTTTTTCTACTTCTTTCATCTTTTCCATGGCACCTTTTGAAGACACTCTTCCTGGTCATGGCTTAGTTTTCATCTTCACACCTGTTAAAGGCATAGAAGGTACAAGTTCAGCTCAACATCTTGGTCTTTTTAATCTCTCAAACAATGGAAATTCCAACAACCATGTTTTTGGTGTTGAGTTTGATGTTTTTATGAATCAAGAGTTTAATGATATCAATGCCAACCATGTTGGAATTGACATAAACTCTCTTAATTCTGTTGTTTCCCATGATGTTGGGTTTTGGGTTGATGATGAGAAAAGTGAAAAAGATAAGATTTTTGAGAAATTGGTGTTGAATAATGGTGAAAATTATCAAGTTTGGATTGATTATGAAGATTCTTTGATTAATGTTACTATAGCAAAATTGGGTATGAAAAGACCTATTAGGCCTTTATTGAATGTTTCTCTTAATTTATCTGAAGTTTTTGAAGATGAAATGTTTGTTGGATTTACTAGCTCAACTGGGCAATTAGTTGAAAGTCACAAGATTTTAGCTTGGAGTTTTAGCAATGCAAATTTTTCATTGAGTGATGAACTTGTTACTAGTGGATTACCTTCTTTTGTTCTTCCAAAAGATTCAATTTTTAAGTCCAAAGGGTTTGTTGCAGCATTTAGTGTAGGAGTTTTCTTTATTATTTGTGTTTTGGTTTTGTTGGTACTGTTTTTTATTCAAAAGAAGAGAAAAATAGACAAGAAGAGAAGTGAAATGGAAGATTGGGAGTTAGAGTATTGGCCACACAGAATGACATATGAAGAAATTGAAGCTTCCACAAAAGGTTTCTCTGAGAAAAATGTGATTGGTGTTGGAGGGAATGGGAAAGTCTATAAGGGTGTTTTAAGAGGAGGAGTAGTGATTGCTGTGAAACACATTTCTCATGAGAATAATGGTATGAGAGAATTTCTCGCAGAAGTTTCTACTCTTGGGAGGTTAAAGCAAAGGAATTTAGTAGGGTTAAGAGGTTGGTGTAAGAAAGATGCTGGAAATTTCTTGTTAGTTTATGAATATATGGAAAATGGAAGTTTAGACAAAAGGGTGTTTGATTGTGATGAGAGCAAGATGTTAAACTATGAAGATAGAATAAGGATTATTAAAGATGTGGCTCATGCTGTTTTGTATTTGCATGAAGGGTGGGAAGTGAAAGTGGTGCATAGGGACATTAAGGCAAGCAATGTTTTACTTGATAAGGATATGAATGGCAAGTTAGGCGATTTTGGTTTAGCTAGAATGCAAGATCATGGTCAAGTTGCTAGCACAACAAAATTGGTTGGCACGGTTGGTTACATGGCTCCTGAAGTGATCAAAACTGGAAGAGCTTCGACTCATACCGATGTTTACATGTTTGGTATCTTGATTTTAGAGGTTATGTGTGGAAGGAGACCATTAGAAGAAGGTAAACCATCTCTGGTGGAGTTTGTTTGGAAACTTATGGTACAAGGGGAACTTGTGAATGCACTTGATCAAAGACTAAGGGATAAAGGTGAATTTAGTTTGCAAGAATTGGAGAGAGTGCTACATTTGGGTTTGTTGTGTGCATATCCTGAACCAAAATCTAGGCCAACAATGAGACAAGTGGTGAATATTTTAGAGGGGAAGAATGAAGGAGTTGAGGAGTCAGAGATTGAGAATATGGATAGTTATTTGCTCCAACAATTGAAATCAAGGGATATTTTGGCTGAGTATTCTCAGTATTTTAGCTATGCATCACACCCAACTTTTCAAGATATTGGTCACTTTTCCTCAACATCTTTCACTTGGTCTGGATCTTTAGTTCAGGGTAGGTGAATCTGTGTCATGAATGGAATTTTTAGAAGCAACTTGGAGTGTATGGCATTTCAGATTAAAGACGTGTTTGGTGCCTGACACATATGTCGGTGCCGTATCTAGTGTCTGTCAATACTTCACAGCTTGAAGCTTCCTTTAAGGCCAAAGTGCTTGCATTATCTGTTACATAAAAACAGCAAAGGAGGTTTTTTTGTGATTTGCTTTGCAAATTCATTTATCACTGGATTCAATTGGTTTTGGAGATGACACATTCCTTTTCACACTTGGTATGAAGTTCAGTTTTGTAGTTTTGATTTTTTTATTGTACAGTGTATTGTGTATACCATAGGATGTATGGTGTTATTTTTTAATGTAAATTTTATTATATTTTTTTCAATTCTACCCCTAATTATGTTGTCCTTCACTACTTTCAAGCCATTATATATATTTACTATATATTTATAGTAATTACAAACGATGTCAATGTAAATGGTCAAATATTGATTTTGATGTGATATACTTGGTTCACTCTTCTACTTTGACACAACTCTAGGCCATACTTACTCTACCATGAATTTGTAATGCAGGTACTATTAACATAAGGAATTTATTGTGATTTTTCAAAAGCCATTATGAGACTTTGTAGCTTTTTGGTTAACGTAAGGAAGTAAAATTAGGAGATTGATTTTTTCTACAATCATATCAAAGTCATATTCAATTTGCTAAAAGAAGATAAAATAATACAAGAATTATCTAAAAAAACAAAAGATTTTTTGGTCTAGACATTTCTGTCGGATTGAACTCTTGACTAATCCAAATCAAGCTGGCTAGAATCACATTTCACACGGGTAAAGTTCTCCTAACCTTTATTAAGAGATCAAATCTGAAAGGATATTTAAAGAGTCTTATCATATATTATATCACATTGATAGTAATTAGGTGGAAAGTTGGGCACCTAAAGATGAGTTAGCATCTAATAAGCAATTGACATATTGGTTACCATATATTAAATTGTAAGCTGAGAACTCAAATCATAAAATAGACTAAATTGTCAACGAGTTGATCCAGTGTTACACAATATATTATATACTTTCCACTTGCTATACCAAAAATTTCCATTTTCTACTTAGTTGCCAGCTGGTGCCTGATGCTTTAATTTCGAGGTGAATTGCCAAATTTCTAAACCTGCAGTGGCCCTTCAAAATTCATGTCCTGCCTATACATTATAAAATAAAGGCTATATCTTTCGTCCTTGTAAATATAGGTCATTTGAATTGAGTTACTAATCCTTCCATTTTGTCGTTGCAAATATTAATTATTTGAAAAATGGTCCCAGTTACATGTCATTAGTAACTTCAGGGACGAAAATTCAAATGACTTATATTTGTAGGGACGAAAATTCAAATGACCTATATTTGCAGGAACGAAAGACCTATTTAAGTCAACTACCTCGCCCAATCATCACTTGCCCATGGACACCACGTCGCTAATGACAGTCTACCTCAGCAGAAAAACCTAATTAAGACCAAAAGTCAAATGATTAAATTTTGTAGTGACAGATTGAAAAGATTAGTAACTTCAAAGACGAAAATTCAAATGACTTATATTTTTAATAAGCCTAAAATAAAATTTGGGTACTTCATTTGAATTTGAATACATATGGATTTTTTTTCTTTTCAGTAAGGTACGATAACTGAACATATATTTGTCTTTAAGTATATATGTATCCACCAACATAGCACCTGGATATAATAGGGGCGGCTGAATAGCAGGCTACGAGAATCATCAAAGGAGATTGGTTAATCAAGGGAGATTACATGCTAGCTTTAGTTTAAAAAATGAGGGAATGGTTTTTATTTTTAAGGTAGATCTAGGAGGACTTCTACTTTTGTCTAGACATCCTTGGCTTTCTAAACAAATAATTACATCGTTAGGAAAAAAATTAATTAAAGGGAGGTAGGTGGTGTGGTCCATGTGCTTTGACAAATTAAAAACCAAAATTATGGCAAATGAAAACATCCGGCTGAAATAACCGAAAGAAAAAGATAAGCAAAGACTTAAAAAAAATCTTTATTCTATTTACTTAGCATCATTTTATGTTTATTTATGTGATAGATATACATAAGCAGTAGATTAGTAGGACCAATTAATAAAATTCATTTATTAAAATGGATTTCATTAATCTATCATTGTGTATATTTCTCTCCTCAACGGAGCAAAGTCGACCTCGGAAAAACAATGCACATGCCTTTTGTTTATGAGAGTATCCCCTTCGAGCGGACATCAAATATGTGTTGGTACAATTAACAAGTCTAGGTCAATTGGTAAAATTACATAAATTATTAGATCAGATGTCGAGACCAAAATTTGAACTCTTTTTCCTTCATTTATTTGTGTAAATTTCTAATAATTATTGTCTATTCGTCCATCTAAAATAAAATGTATTGACACGAGTTTGATAGAGAAACCAAATCAATTTGATTACATTAATGAATAAACCTCATAAGCAAAAGTTTGTTAGATAAAGGCAACATCAATAAGATTACCTCGGGGATGAAAATTTAGAAAAAAGCGAAATTGAGAAACCAAAAAACCTAATTTTAAAATGATATGACCAAAACCTTCATTTTCTTTTTGAAAATAGGGGACTAGAAGCGCATTTAAGCTAATAATATTTTATTTAAAATATTAAATTATTATACTTTTTTGCTAATGAGTGAAAAACAAATAAGTCTATTATTGTTCTTTCTTTTACTAAAGGATAGATAATTATTTTGTTTTAAAGAAATCCACATTTTTTTTGACAAAAAAGAGGCACATATTTAAAAAAATATAGCAATATAAGGTGAACACAATGATATCCATAAAATTTGGTTGGATATATAACATTTATCCAATCATTCAATGACATGCCATACTCTTATACTCTCTCTGTTCCTTTTTAAGTGTCTTTTTAGAAAATTTCCATCAAAATAGCAAAGTGTATTTTTTCACGTTTTCTTCCAA
>Ga0209282_1000896_pt1 | contig 15494 bp, 7 predicted proteins | sample Mtrugardesep15_FD_187529 | JGI IMG/M metagenome (GOLD analysis project Ga0209282, IMG submission 187529) | Root nodule microbial communities of legume samples collected from California, USA - M. trunc garden sep15 (SPAdes) (version 2) | ecosystem: Host-associated > Plants > Roots > Nodule...
TACATTAAATTTTGAATGATTTTTTTAGATTGATGTGGTTTTTTTTATGCGGTTTTACCCCCTCTATTTTGACTTAAACTAAATTTTTTGTCCTCTATTTTGAAATTTGAAATTTCACTACTCTATTTTGTTTTATTCATTCATTTTGCCCCATCTTATTTGAGTTCATTTTGGCTGATGTGAATTAAATTATATTATATCAATATGAATATTCACTTAATTAATTATTTATATTAGTTGCTCTCGATTAAGGAAACAAAGATTAACTTCTCTTTTCCAGTATTTTTCCTACCTTTTTTCACCATTACCTAGTATTTTATGGTTTTTTACTGCTTTTCTGGATATTTATCCTTGCGCTTTTATAATTTTTGGTTTTATAATTCCTGCATTTATGGTATTTTTTCAATTCCTGCTTTTATAATTTTTTTCAAAATTTTGTAATTAAAAAAATATTTAGTTTAAATAATAAATTAGCAAGATAATTATTTTTTAAAGGAATAAGATAATATTTTTAAAATTCACATCAGCATAAATGAGTTCAAATTTGATTATGGGTTAAAATCTTAAAAAATGTAAAATATGAGGTGAAATTCCAAGTTTTAAAATGAGGGGATAAAATTCAGTTTGAGTCAAAATAAGAGGATAAATTGTACTTAAAACTTTTTTTGTACATGGATGCCGTCTTTTATTGTAAATTGATTTTTAAATGATTTTTATTTGGTGATTAATAAATAACACTTAAATTAAGGAAATTGTTATTGGATTTTTACTTAATTTCTATTTTAGTCTCTTATTTTGTACTATTAGATTTAAATGTACAATATAATATTATTAATTCCTCTCAAAAAATAGAAGAAAAAATATATATAATTAGGTTTTTTTTAAAGGAAAATGTTTACAGCATTTCATTAATAATAAGTTGTTCAATACAATAAGTTGTGAGCTACTTCGTTTGTCTGTCACCGATTGAACTTAACCTTAGAGTTTGTGAAGTGGGTGGTAAACAATCTTCTGCAAGCGGATAGAATCTGACTGGACTCTGTAACATCAATCCCATCATGATGGAAGGCATATGTAGTAGTTTTGGAGTGTGAAGTGAAGTCCACGTTGTCAAATGACATGTCACTCAACCGTTCCAAAGCATGATAAATATCCAAAGCTTATCCCATTTGTATTGAACACAAAGGAGAAACAAAAATTGTTATTGCTAACACAAAGGTACCTTAATCGTCTCGAATGCAGATTCACATCCCTGACTTATTCAAATGATCAGAGAAAGATGCGTCAACGTTGCATTTTACCCGACCACGAGATGGCGGCTGCCAACGAAAATTACTCGTATTTGAACTTGTCGTGTGGGCATTATCAATTTGAGGCACGACGTGTTGTTGTTCGGGCAACGCAAGTGGTCCTGTACCGTTGTTTTACATGGACTGTTGAGTTATTCGACAGTTGTGCACAATTGACTAAGGAGCATTGGCTAAGTTCCAATCACTTACCAACTAGACAACAAGGTTGATTACTTGAGGAACAATTTCTTGTACATCTTTCCAAAGTTTAAGGCTTCCATGCTTCCTGAGACTCCAAAGAATAGTAGTAAAGCGTTGAGAAATGTCACGCGAAAGATCTTGCAAAGGCTTCAAAATGGCATCTGTTGCTGACCCTGTATGGAGACGCGCATGGTGCACCACATTCCAAAGGCCACTTTGATGTCAGTTCTGCACAGCAAAAGAGTAATAAAAGAATACATGGGTGAGGTCTTCAAATGGGTCATCGCAAGTAACATAAGACAGTGGGAATTACACTATTTTGCCTTAAAGTCTTACTCGGTTAGGCAAGCATTCTCTACATATATGCCAAATTAAAATTTCGATCTTTGGAGGAACTTTCAGTCACCAGATACCATACCAGACCTCCGAAGATGGGAGGTGTCAATCAATTCCTTAACACGTAAACGATAAGCACATTTGATCGAGTACATCCCGTTTTCTCTACTTTTCAAATCAGCATGTCTTCCACCAGTTGCTCAGCTAATGGAGTTTTCAAAATTAATGCATAAATATCAAGACTAAAAACTTATTAAACGACTTCCTAGTTCCAAGTTATTGGTGAATGGTTAATTAAACTGCTCGCCGAAAAAGCAATTCACATAACGAGCTCCGCAAAATGGTATCATTAATTCGTTCACAATTCACTAAGAGAAGTAGGTAAAAGGAAAATATTGATCATAACATACGTTGTTATAGCCTATGATGTTGATTTGATCATAACCTCTCTCCCGACCTTGAAAAAACGTTTGCTACTCCACGAGTTAATCTTCACCCAAACCTGGTCTTTGATGTAGGAAAACACAGTTGTGTGGTCTCTTCCGACCATTAATGGTAGACCTAGATATTTACTGGTACTCAAAACGGCTTAAATGCCCACAGCGGAAGTAATAAAATGTTTGCAAGAATCGGAAACATGTCCACTATAGAAAATTTTAGATTTAGGTAAGTTGGTGGTTTGCCAAGGCGCGTGTTCATCCATTGTAAGAATGTTTTGCATAACCTGAGCTTGATTCTCTCCCACTTTGAAGAAAGGGAAATAGTCGTCAACAAACAAAAGATGAGAGACTGGTGGGGTACCCCTACAAATTGAAATGCTTCTTAGACCACCTATCCCTTTAGTGCGCTGAATCAAATAGGAAAGGTCTTCTGCACCAATGATAAATAAATACGGGGAAATAGGATCCCTCTATCATAACCCACGACCCAAAACAACAGGACCCACCACAACACCGAATAGTTAACATCTCAATGCACATGGTTGTCCACTGTATCCAATCATCTTTACAACCCATCTTGGACATGACCCCCTATAAATAATCCCAATCCATACGATTATATGTTTTGTCAATATCACGCTTAAGAGACACGTAATCATCATTACCTTTTGTTTTTGTCTTCATAAAATGGATAACTTTCAATCAATTTGCGAACACTTTTGAGATCAACTTGTATAAGATGTTACATAGGGCAATGTGTATATCATCTTTCATAGTGGTTTGGATATTGCCTTTAGGAATAAACATAATATTGGTAAAGTTCAGATTGGTTAGGAGATGACCCGTGTCTAACCAAAAACAGTCATCCTTGACTACTGTATCATCACTACAAAGACTCAAAAAATGTTGATAAAAACTCAAATTGTACCCGTCAGGGCCAGAACAATTTTCTGAATGCATAAAAAAAAATAAACTCGTGAAATTCATCTTTCGTTAAAGGTGTTGGAGCTTATCACTATCCTAACTAATAATGGATTACACAATAACATTCAACACAAGTGATATGTTACTATCCTTCTTTTGATTCAGATATAGAAAATAATTCTTCGCAACATCACCCATAAATGAGCTGCCAGTAACTTTAACACGTTAGTCATCTTCAAGAGAGAGAGTTGCCACGTGTATTTTTTTTTTTTTTACTTTTTTTAATTCATCCATGTCAGCCACGTGGCACCTCACTAATGGGATGTGGGTGCCACGTCAGCAACGACTAAGTCAACAATGGGGTGAGGGTCCAAAGCTGCCAAAGAATCAAAACATAAGGGTCTGTTTTGTATTTAAATTAGTTAGGGGTCCATAAACGCAACTTTTAGAAAGATAGGGGTCCAAAAGTGTAATTAAGTCTATCAAGAAAAATGATAACAAGTGTCCTCAAGACATTGTTTAAGCATACATAAGTAATAACTTTTACATTACAAATTGTATAGTTGTGACTTTTAAATGTGTTTGACATACATTTTTAAGATAAAAATTATTTTTTTAGGTTCCTTAGGACACTTATTAGCCAGACTCTTATCTTTAAAGATATTTTTCGAAAAGTAAAATATGCGAGGAAAAAAGTAATACCGGGTTTTCCCTAAAAAAAAAATAATATCGGGTGTGCAGATAGCAGTACGCTCTCCTTTCAAAACCTTTAAAACAAACCCGACCCATACAAACAGTGGAATCCGAACTCAATCATCGCAAATAATCGAACAAACAAGCTCTCGAAATTCAGAGAACCGTACGATTCAAGAAGTTGAAATCAAAGTTCCAGAATTCTCCGATTTGAGGTGAATTATCTCTTCTTCTTCTTTGCTGAATTTTTTCCCTTTCGTTAATTAGGGTTTTTATTTTCAAATTATTGATCCGATAATGTAACGATTTTGATTTTGCAGTTTTGGTTGAATTGTTCAAAAAATTTAGGATTGGTGCGTCGTTTGGGGTTACAATGAGGTTCGTGCGTGTTCACTGATGTCATTGTTTTGGATCGTTATTCGTCAGCTAGCACAAATTGAGGCAATGGTATGTGTGGATTGGTATTCACTTTATCTCATAATTTCATTTTTAATTTCCCCCGAATTTCATATGTGGATTTGTATGTTTTGTTAATTGTTATAAAGTATAAAAAAAATTAACGTGGGTTTTGCAAAGATCTTGAATTTGTGCTTGTTTGAGAGTCTGGATGGTGGAAGTTGCGTCAGATGCGTGGTAATACTAGACCAGACCAGATAGGATTAGAAGCGACAATATTAGAGAGAGAGTCAGGGTAGCACCTATCGGGGAAAAGATGGTGGAAACTTATAGGTGGTTTGGACATTTAGAGAGAAGACTTGTAAATTATGTAGTAAAGAGAGTAGATCATTGAGGAAGACAGAAAAACTATACGAGAAACTATTAAGAAATATCTAGAGATTAATGAGTTGGATATAGAAATGATATATGATAGAACATTATGGCATCGTTTGATCCATATAGTATCCTACTTTGTGGGATAAGGCTTGGTTATTGATGTTGTTAAGAGTCCTGATGTTTTCTTTTTACATTCCGTTTCATTGTGATTTTAAAGAGGTTTAGAAAAGGAGTTCAGATTTGTTTTGCTGTGTTTTGATTCTAGAAATGCTGTGGAAAGTGAAGACATGGATTTGTAGTTTACATGGAAGGTTATTGTATTGTTTTCTTGCACATAAATGTGTAGCAAAACAAAATGATGTATGTCAATTTCTGTCAATTTGTATAAGACGGAAGTGTGTTTTATAAAGAGTCATATGGTCTTTTTCTTAGAAGTGTTTCTATATTTGAACTGGTTGTAGACAATGTTGTGCATCATGGGTGATGAAAATGTAGTGATTCCCGCGTGTAAACTAATGATTTTCATCTTTGAAATACATGTGTAAAGGCGGCATCAAAGAAAGTGATAACAAGGGAAGAGTGGGAGAAAAAGCTTAACAATGTCAAGATTAGGAAAGAAGACATGAATAAATTGGTAATGAATTTCCTTGTCACTGAGGGCTTCGTTGACGCTGCAGAGAAATTTCGCAAGGAGTCTGGCACTGAGCGTATCCTTTTTTTTTTTCTTATTATTATTATTATTCTTTTGGGGGAGGGGGAATCTTTTTTTGTAAATCAATATATGCTTGCCCTTAATGATCTTCAGCTGACATTGATCTTGCTACAATAACTGATCGGATGGCCGTTAAGAAGGCAGTACAAAGTGGTAACGTTGAAGATGCAATCGAGAAAGTCAATGACTTAAATCCTGAGGTGAGCTTGCTATTCCTTTTTATACGAGAATGAATTTCATTCTTCCAGATGCTTCAAGGAATTCATTCTCATATCACTTTTCCCCCCAATTTCATTATAACTGCGAAGTGCCACTTTCTATCTATATTAGTCATTCTTACTTTTAATGAGCAGTGCACATAATGCACACAATGTTCATGAATGTGGTCAATTTTATTTAATGCAAACACTGTTTACGACTATGGTCAAATTGATGCAGAATTTAAATAGAACATGACACCACCTCTTTGTTACTGTAAAAATATGTAAACTCTATGTGTCTATAATGAGATCACACACCTTGTATTTATATGGTTTTACAATCTAGGAAGTTGTACAATTAAAGGAATACCTAAAGATTCCTAATTTTTAGAGTTACCTTGCTCTCTCCTGCCCTGCTACCCTTGCTTGATTAACTCACATGCTTACAAGGAAGGCGTCATAAAAACGCCAACAACATAGGTCTCAAAGTTTTGGTTAGACCTATAATTTAATCCCCAAAGTTTACTCAAGTGTTGTTTGTAGCTTAAGAGAACTAATTTGCTGATACCCTTTCAAGTTTGTCGTACTATACTATCTTTAATTGCTCAACATCATATGCTTATTGGATGATATCATAAGAATATCACCAATAGAGGTCTTTGAATTTGGACTAGACCTAGCTCAATTCCAACAGCTATCTCATAAGAGCTGCTTTTGTAATATCGCTAGTGCATATGGGAACCAAACCCACCCCTTCAAACCCAATATCAGACTTTTGGAGTATGGACAAATGTGGATGGCTCATTAACAACTAGGGTAGGCTTTGATACTGTCTTAGACTTTGTTAGGCTCAACGCAGCGCCTTAAGCTAACTCAAAAGGTGAGGATTGCTTGTGCTTCATATGAAGTACTCTGGCAATAACCCCAGTTGATGTGGCATCTTCATAATAGAGGATATAACTTGCATAAAAGCACTGATATTAAATTTGGGTATCTTCTTTTAGTCCTATGTATTTTCATTCCACTGGGCTTCAAAGTTGTTCCCCCCCCATATTTGGTGTCATCAAAGGTTTGTTTTCTTAATGAAAAATTGTGTGGAGATCTCATTTTCCATTAATTTTTTGGCTGACGACTCCCTCTTTTTGTCCTTGTCCTTCCCCCCCATTCTTAATGTATGCAGAACTCACAACATTTTGTGCTCATCAGAGCATTCATTGATCTTTTGTCTTATTCATCTGTTCTATAAAATTAACATTCATCGTGTAATACTGTCTGCAGATACTGGACACAAACCCCCAATTATTTTTCCATCTTCAACAGCAGCGGCTGATCGAACTAATCCGGAATGGAAAAATAGAAGAAGCTTTAGAGTTTGCACAGGAGGAGCTTGCCCCAAGGGGAGAGGAAAATGTAAACCATTCTAATGAATTTTTCGTGTTTCTATTGTCATATTATATCTTCATTGGGGAAGTATTTCTGGCATTTTTATTGACGGTTTATTAACAGTGAAATAGGAAAAAGCAATGATTGCCTATAGTCAGGAAAAAGCAAATTAGGAACTAAAATATCCATATTTTTCCAACTTTTGAAAGAACTTGGTGCTAACACATGCTTGAAATTTGGGTTCCAGCAAAGCTTTTTGGAAGAATTGGAGAGGACTGTTGCACTGCTTGCCTTTGAAGATGTCTCTAACTGTCCAGTTGGAGAGCTTCTTGACATATCACAGCGTCTAAAAACAGCAAGTGAGGTGAATGCAGCTATACTTACAAGCCAGAGTCACGAAAAAGGTTTGTGTTTGCTTCAAAAAGCAGTTTTTTTATGTGTGCATAAATACAAGCTTTGCTAGATTCACCCTAATTAAACAGCCACTATTCCTTTATTGTACATTGTGATGGTTTATATCCAAAAAAATGGATTCAAACTTGTAGCACTTGTAAGCAGTTAACTTTCTGAAATATTTGCCTGCTTTAATAAATCTAGATTCTAAGGAATGCCGAGAGGGCTTATTATTATTCATATGCCAGGATCAATCATTTTGTAGTTAGTTGTATTTTGTACATTTTTGGTATACCATGGTGGCAATATGTTTTAAACATGCAACAACTTGATGCAAACTGCCAAAACCCCTCACAATTTGTCTAACTCTAGTACTAGTAGTTCAGTTGATTTCCTTTGCATGCCGTTGGGAATTCATGTTATGTTTATATATCTCCCTCATATTTTATTTTTTTTGAATGGCAATATATGTCCCACATCTATTCATTGGGAAAGATTTTGCTTTGTGGTTTTCAACTTCTGCAACCAAATTATGATTGGAATCTGATAGAAACTGATACCAAAATACAAATTAATAGGAATACTACAATAGAATAAGAAATTCGTGAGTCTCGGTCTCTCCCTCCAAGAATTCGAGAGCTTGGTCTCTCCCTAGTCCCTACCAATCCTTTATCCAAACTACCAAATGCCCCTCTTTCCCTCCGCATCTTTATTTATAATGCTAACTCCTTATAGCAGTTACATAGAGGTTATGCAGATAACAGTTATTAATATATAACATTACTAATAATTAAACAAGCTACCTATAGTAGATTAATAACAGAATCCACTTGACTTGAAGATCCATTGGACTTTCTTTCTTTGATATCACAAACCATTTTGTTCATGCTCAACCCGCGAATAATGAAGTGTATAATATACAAGGATGATAACATGCTGTGATGCAGAACTGAGTTTGAAGTATCACTGGGTTGCTGCTGTTAGACTTAAATTTGTTTTATTTCTTTCAATCTTAATTGTGCATTTTGCAGACTTATCTCTCTATGCACTTGATTGTATTTATGTTATTCTGTTATGTGTTGTGTTCTGCGGCTATGGATTATTGTTTCTAAACTGCTACAAATCTTCAACTTACTCTGCTATATGTTTTTACTGAAGAATTTGGTAATTCAACGCCCTAAAATTTGCTTAACATTTTTTTTTTCTTTTCATCAGACCCAAAACTTCCTAGCTTGTTGAAGATGTTGATATGGGCCCAAAACCAGCTGGATGAGAAAGCTGCTTTTCCTCGCATAAATGATCTATCCACAGCTGCATTAGAAGATGCTGTTTAAATACTTGTGACATTCCAATTTCAATTTGAAGATTTTAGGTTCTAGATGAAGTGATTGTGGTCATTGTCGTTAAAAATTGTGTATTTACTTTAATGGAAAGATGTTTGATAACATTGATGTTAGTATTGTATCCTAGATAGCTGTTCCAGTGGTTTTATACTGGTGTACAAAAAGATTGTTAATACAATCACCGATTCTTTCTTTTACCTTCATGGTACCCATTTTTACAGTATTCTGTTGCATATTAAGATAAATAAGGTTTATCACGATGATAGCAGAAGTTAGCCTAGCCAAAATATGAAACGAACATTTATTTTCAACTACCAGGAGGGACAGTTATGAGTTATGACTCAGAATCTTCACCTCTCTCTCTCTGCTCTGCCTCATTAATGAAAAAAACAATTCTCTGGCCAAGGGGAACAACATTGGTCCCTGTTTTCACCTTTCTCCAGAGAGCATTTAAACGGTGCTCTGAACCGTGTGTGACTAAAATTTACTCCTATCCAGCAAAATTATGCCATACCATATATACTCGTGTTCTTGCTAAAGACATAGTAAAAAAAGAATGTAAACAATAAGTATTGTAGCTCGTGACAGAAGTTGAGGATGTATTGTATTGTACTGTGACACAAGGAATGAGAACAGGATCCTCAAAAATAAAAAACTGCCATTGTTTATCTTATCTACTAGTACTAAACTAGAAACATAAAAAGAACATAAAAAAACTAAACATGAAAAATAAAATCTAAGCTGTCTCAATGATCAGTGACATGATCATCATCATGTAGTCTTGATCCAAAATGACATAAACCCAGATTGTGTTATCAATGTCATTGAATTTGAACTCCTGAACTCGTACATCTTCTGCAATGAATTTCTTTGCTACAGTATCTCTAAGATGAGAAAATGAAGAACCATCATCAAAGTTAAGTGCATAACTTGAAGGATCATATTGAAACTTCTGCTTCTGCTTACTCCCATTCTTCAAAGTCCTCTTCAATGTAGCCCTCATCCTCCAAAACAAGCTCCTACAACGCTTCTTTCCATAAACATTCACCCATTCCAAATTCTCCAACAAACCCATTTTCACAAAGCTTGAAACTTGACCAAAAAAGAAGGAAAGTTATAATCTTCGAGAATTTTCCTCAATGGGTATTTATAGAGAGAAAAATAAAAAAGTTGAAAAGTTTCTAATAATAAATAAATGAGAGAGAGAGTGAATGATGGAGGGGAAAAAACAAGACTGAAAATCGTGTAGGGGATGGGATGGGCTGTGATGATGAAAATGGGTGGAAAGGGAAAGACTTTTGATACTGGGTCTGGAGAAAGAAGAGACACTGAAGTAGAAAGCAAGTGGCAGAATGTAATATTTTTGGTCTTTCAAAGAAGGTTTTCAGAAAATGGTTTGTGACTTTGTGTATATGTATCTATAGGAGAGTGGTGTGTCACGTTGGGATGATAAAATTCTCTATAGATTATAGAGAGAGGGTTTTAGAGAGAGAGAGAGAAACAGATGGTGGTGGGGTGGCAGAGAGCAGTGGGCAGAGAGCCACAAAGGTCGTTGTATCACTATCAGAATCAGAATTGAATTCAGAATGTTGTTGCGACCGTATAACGAATTTTATAGTATAAAAATAATGATACCTAAACCTATATGCTATGATATGCTATTATCTTCTCCGGTTTTTTCTTAACTAAAATCATTCTATCACCTTCTTTTTTAGTCATTCTAGGAGAGAGATTATATCAAGTTTCCCATTATCTTCTCTAGGTAAGATTTTGGTGGATGATTTTTCTGGCGGTGGTCGAAGCTTTGAATCCAAATATTGCATATATATATATATATATATATATATATATATATATATATATATATATATATATATATATATTGTTTTTATCAACCAAGCTATGTTTGGATGATATATACTAAAAAAAGCTCTTTTTTATTTTATTTTTTTGGTATGTTTGTTACAAACTATATTCATAGATTTTTGGTAATAAAATGATAGAAATATACATTTTGTGTTATTTTATTCTCATGATATAAATGTTATAATGTTGTTGGGAATAGAAAAAAATCAAATAAAAGGGTGGGATAAAATTCTCATGAAAATAGAGATAAATTCATGTGTAATGTGTAACTACATATTATAATCTCTATTATTAACCAATATATTTTTAGTAAATACCTTAAAATAAAATTCACATCTTTATATTTCAAAGGATGTTATTCTTAAGAATAATTTTGGTAAACTTGAAACAAACACACCCTCAATAAATGGAGAGGAGATGATGAAATTTCACCATTTGCAACATCCTCGATAGATTAAAAAATATACACTCACCACGATTGCAATCAAGTGAAACATGCGCAAATACAAATTACAAAATGAATTATGGTGCACGAGCTATCATAAATATAAAGTCGACCACCAACAAAAAAGCAAATCTACTAACCAACCACTCATTCCAATGATAAAAAGAGCAATAACTACTATAAATCGACCTGAGACACAAACAAAAGATCCAAATCTTTGAGCCAAAGCTCTATAAGCAAACAATTTGAGTTGAGTTGACCCAAAGTGATCAAGTCTAAACAACACAGATTCAAATAATTCTAAATCGGATATCTCGAACACATAAACCATACGAACTACCAGAGAAGACAACTGATCGAAACTCAAGTTGAAACCACAAATCTGGCGCCTACGAATCAATTGACGTCGTGAACAAGACGCGACAATCAATAGACACATTGTATCTACAAAGAAAACCAAAATTTAAACCCGAAAAAGATCCAGTTCTTGGCATGATACAAACCTCGATGGTTGCTAAGCACATCACGAAAACTCTCGTGACTAATACCCCGTATGGGGTTTGGTGGCGGTGTAGTTCCTTTATTTTTTGTCTATGTGAAAATAAAATGACTCAAATATTTGAAGGTTTAAAATGTTGATGCCTAATTTTTTTGAAAGATATTTGCCCGTTACTCTTTTACCTTGAGTCCTTAGGGGTTAAGTTCTAAGGTAGCTCAACTTGTTACTCTTTTACCTATAGTCCTTAGGGGTCAAGTTTTAAGGTAGCTCAACTAGTTTGAGTTAAGGGATTTAAGAAGTCAAGGAGTTAAAAGTATAAAGTTTAAGTTTCGACAAGAAAAAAACTAACATAACAATTAACATATTAACCAATTCAAAAAGTATTTTAAATTTTAAATTGGTTAATTGTTTAACCAAGGCAAGGCAAAAAGTATTTTAAATTTTTCTGTAAAAAAGTATTGACATTTAAATCTCTCTAAGGACAGTAGCAGAGATCGAAGAAAAATCATACATATAGTATATCTTTTCACCATGGAACCAAACTCTTAGGTTGTATGTTTAATGTTTGCACTAATTTGTTGACTAAAAATTGTCTATATACCTATATATGACGAGAATATTTGTATCACACTTTGGATGTCTAACCAATTCAAAATGCCTTGCCGCTGGTGAGCAAAAAATGAACACTCAAAAAATAAATGTTGGAGAGTTTCATCACACGACATAGATGAGAATCATGTTATAAAATCCCTCTACAAACCAAGCTATATGTATGTAGTCCAATCTATTATTCGAAAGCTTTAATGCAAAACAAAATATTGAGATCCAACATGGAATCAAACACACTATTACTAAATGAAAAATGTTATCAATTGTAATTTTACATATGTGTGATTTATATTTTTTAGATGAAATTCTTATTATAGATTTTTCTTAAACAATAAATATTTGTTAACATAACCTTTATTGAAAATATCAAAAATCAACTTGAAGTATCTTATTTGATACACTGTACAATAATCACACGTTTCTACAAAAATAATATTCTGTATACGACAAGCTCGTTTCACAATAACCAGTAAGAAACACTGCCATTTCAGTATTGATCAGAGTTTACCTATGTTACATACGAAGCCATCAATCACTGTCTAATTTCACATAGAAACTAAACTAGGCTAGTTAAAGCACCTTCCATTAGGTGAATCTCTCTACTTTTACTAGTATTACAAAACTACAGAATAAAAAATGGATCAAAATAACATGAAAAGGACTTGGCAGTAGTAAAAAACTTATAGTATATATTATGAAGCACGGTTACAAATTCTAAAACGTGGACATCTTTAATAATTAAAAAATATTATATAATTTAATAATCTCTCCGTTTTGCAATAATTGACACGTTTGAAAATCTAGAATTTTGATCTAAATTACTTTGACCATGTTTTTCTTCTAATACACAAAGATAAATAGTATCATATAAGATGTCGTTAGAATCGTCTGTAATATCTGTCATTTTCGGTTTTCACTCTTGAAAAATTTTCGGTTTGATTTGCACCCTTGTAAATTATTATTTTTTTGGAAAACCCCCCTCCCTCATATGACTGTGCATATTTGCTGACGTGGTACACTATGTGGCACGCTGACTGTGCACATATGCTTATGTGGCACGCTGACTGTATAATATTTTTTAAAGGTACACGTGGCATTTGTACTTGTTTTTTTTTAAAAAAGAAAATTTAAAATGAATTTATATTAATTTAAAAAAATCTGAAAATTAATTTTCAAAAATTTAAAATCGTAAAAATTAGATTTTTTTAAAAAAATAAATAAATCAATATATTCATTTATATTAATTTGAAAATACATTTTTTTAAAAAAAATTTAAAAAATAATATAAATTCAATTACGAAATTTTTTTTTATAACCAAATTTTTTTAAAATTTTAAAATAATCAAAAAGAAAATATAAGATTTTTTTTTGAAATTTAAAAAATCAAGAAATATAATCAGATTTTTTTTGAAATTAAAAAGATTTCAAAAAATTCTGAAATTTAATTTTCAAAATAAAAAAATAGAAAATTTACAAAAATTTTAAAAAAGGCCAGATTTTAAAATCAGAAAATATATTCAGATTTTTTTCGAAAAATATAATCTGAAATTTCATTTTCAAAATACAAAAAAAAAAATTCAAAAGTTGAAAAAAAGGTCAGATTTTTGTTCGAAAAAAGTTTTTTGTACAAAAAATAATTTATGGAAAAAGTTTAAATTTTTAAAAATCTGGAAAAAAATTAATTTTCGAAAAATCAGATTTTTTTCGAAAATTATTTTCCAAAATTTTTATAAAATCTTTTTCGAAATTAAAATATTGGAAATAAATCATATTTTTTTACAAAAAATAATTGGTAATAAAAAAAATTCCAGATTTTTTTTCTAATTTTTACAATTTTTTTATTTTTAAATTAATATAAATGAATTTAAATTATTTTTTAGAATTTTAAAAATTAATTTTTTGATGTGGCCAACAAAAAAAGCCAAGTCAGCGCCACATAAACGAATTTGGTGAGTTGGATGGGTTTTTTCAGTTTTTTGTTTTTACAAGAGTGCAAATCAAATCGAAAATTTTACAGGAGTGAAAACCAAAAATGTCATATATTACAGAAGTGAAAAATACTATTAATCCATAATTATATATATCAATGTCGGACACAACATGTGTTCAACATTAGGACACGTCTAATCTCAAGAATGTATATGCAATATAGATAATATGAATTTGCAATGAAAAATAAAAACTTGATGGTGATCAATCAAATCAACACAAGCCTTTTTGCTCCCAACTAGTTTGTCTCCCACATACACCAACCAGAACCCATGTGGGCTATCTCTGCTGCACCACATCTGATTCTTCCTCTTTTTGTCTTCTTCTCTAAAAGTCTTTTTGACTTTTTGCTTTATAAACATTATTCTTATTTAAATTCTCTCTTGTCTCATTCTTGTGTCCCTTATTGTGCTCACTAATACCCCCACGCTAGTGTATATTGTGTGGGGATACCCTTCAGATGACTTGTCATTCTAAGCCAACAGAGCAACTCTTGGCACCCTATGTAATGTCCTTATCTGTTGTAGTAAACTAAATAATATGAAAAATTTGATTCTTACATGTTTTGGTCATATTACGCCTACTAAGTCATATTTTAGCCACTTGGTATAGTCCTAAAATTGTGTCCCTATTTTGGAAGGAAATGGGCCACCTCCATTTTGTACCTTTCTATAATAGTATTAGCTAATACTAATAATAATATAAACAATTATAATATTTAAATATCTCATTTTCCCTCTCTATTCAATATCCAATTTCATCACTATCTTTTTATTTTTATTACACCACTAATTTATCACATCTACCATACATCTTTATCTTTTCCTTTCTCAAGGTGTATAAACCTATATGACTATATGAGGTGCACACCAACATTTCTCTAATCTAAACATAGAAATGTGTGTACTGTATTTGGTTTTATGGTAGAAAAAAAAAGCTAAAAGTGATTTCAAATCGGTAAATAAGCCTTTTAGTTATTGACTTCAAGATAATTCAATCTAGTCTCTAAAATTTGTAAAAGAGCCAAGTTATGATTTGTAGTTTTAATCTCCAAACAAAATGTTTACGGTAAAATCAACTTACTACTTTTTTTTTTAAAGAAATTAACTTACAAATAAAATTAATTTTAAAAAATTAATTCATTCGGAAAAAAAACTCAATTTTTTTTCTTTCCGAAACATACACTTCGTAGGCCAAGTTTATGGTGCATAAATGACATACATCTTGCATCATGTACAATGTTTTTCTATCGTTGAATTGTAAAAAAAATATTTTTCTATCATTGAATACATAAGTTATACTATTAAATTAAATAAAATATGACAAGATTTAATGATTCAATGGTAAAAATATACTTATCCATAATGCAATATTATTTTGTGTATACATGCAAGAGTA
>Ga0209282_1000899_pt1 | contig 15481 bp, 13 predicted proteins | sample Mtrugardesep15_FD_187529 | JGI IMG/M metagenome (GOLD analysis project Ga0209282, IMG submission 187529) | Root nodule microbial communities of legume samples collected from California, USA - M. trunc garden sep15 (SPAdes) (version 2) | ecosystem: Host-associated > Plants > Roots > Nodule...
GATTGCATTGGGCAAGAGTTCGCGGAACATGATGCGGCTGTCGCTGGCGCCGAGCGATTCGGCGGCGAGCGCGAAATCACGTTCGCGCAGCGACCGGATCTGCCCTTCCACCACACGCGCCACCTCCATCCAGCTCGCCAAGGCAATCAGCAGCACGATGGAGGTAACCGACGGCTCGATCAGGGCCGCCACGGCCAGCAGCAGGAAGATGGTCGGGAAGCACAGCATCGCGTCCACGAAACGCATCAGCGCAGCACCGATCGCGCCGCGGTAGAACCCGGCCACGAGACCAACCAGGACGCCCACGACAACCGACAGTGCGGTGGCCGCGAAGCCGACAGCCAGCGAGATGCGCCCGGCATACATCAGGCGCGCCAAAACGTCGCGGCCCAAGGGATCGGTTCCGAGCACGTGCGGGCCCGCGAACGGCACCGCCAAGCGTGCGCGGATGTCGGTATCGGTGGCATTGAACGGCATCAGCAACGGGCCGACGAAACTCAAGAGCGTCATGAACAGCACGATGCCTACACCCAGGAGCGCCGCCCGGTGGCGCAGGAAGCGCCGGAGAGCCGGATAGCGCTCGGCAAGCGAGCGGCGTGGCGGAACCAGCGGTACGGTCTGGACGGTGCTCATTTCGACGCTCCTTTGATGCGTGGGTCCGCGACGGAGTAGAGAAGGTCCGCCACCAGGCTGCCCAAGAGAACCATGCAGGCCGTGAACATCAGCATTCCCATCACCACGGGGTAGTCCCGGTTGCTGACGCTGTCGAGAAAGAGCCGGCCCATGCCCGGCCAGGTGAACACGGTTTCGGTCACCAGCGCGCCGCTGAGCAGCGTGGACACGTGCAGGCCCGTGATCGTGATCATGGGCAGCAGCGCGTTGCGCAGTGCGTGGCGCAGCAGGATCTGCATGGCGGGCACGCCCTTGGACTTGGCCGTACGGATGTAATCCTGATTCACCACGTCAAGCATCGAGGAGCGCATGTAGCGGCTCCACACGGCAGTGGACACCAGCGCCAGCACGATGCATGGCGCCACCAGGTGCTGCAGACGGTCGATGAACGAGCCATCGCCGATCGTCTCGCGGTTGCCGGCCGGCAGCCAACCCAGGTTCACCGAGAACACATAGATGACGGCCAAGCCGAACCAGAACGTGGGGATCGACAGCGCGACCATCGCGCCAATGGTGGCCAGGTGGTCGAAGAACGAATAGCGCCGCACCGCACCCAGGATGCCGATCATGCCGCCGATGAACATCGCAAGCAGGGTCGAGCTCACCATGAGTTCGAGTGTGGGTCCGACGTGCATGCCGATCTTCTTCAGCACCGGCAACTGGTCCCGGTAAGAGTTGCCCCAGTCGCCCGTGGCAATGCTTCCGGCCCAGTCCAGATATTGGATCGGCAAGGGCCGATCCAACCCGTACTGCTTCATCAGCCGGTCGACGTCTTCCGTGCCGAGATCGCCGGTGGCGACAAACTGCGCCAGCGGCCCCCCCGGCGCAAGATGCAGGATGGCGAACGCGATCACCGAGACGAGCGCGAGCAGCAGCAGCGACTGCAGCAGGCGGCGCAGAAGGTAGCGAGCCATGATGCGTCAAGCCGTCCAGCGCCAGCTGGCCGCGTTCCAGCTGTTGGCCAGCGCGTTCACGTTGTTCGCGTAGCCGTCCAGACCGGTCTTCGTACCTTCGATTTGCACCTCGTAGAACAGCGGCAGGAACGGCAGGTCATCCATGATCAGCTCCTGGACCTTGGCGTAGATCTCCTTGCGCTTGGCGAGGTTGTATTCCTGGCGGCCCCGGGCGAGCAGCGTATCCACCCCGGCGTTCTTGTACTGGCTCACGTTCGAACCCGATTTGGTCTCCTTTGGAATGCTTGCGGAGCCGAAGCGGTGCGTGATGTCCGGATCCGATGCGATCGTGTAGGTCGGCGCGGTCAAGAGGCTGTCGAACTCGGAGTTCCGCCAGAAGTCGGCCCAGAGCACCGCTGCCACCATGTTCTTGATCAGCATCTCGACGCCGATCTTCTTGAAGTCGTCGGCAATGAGCTGTTGCGTCTGCGCGCGCAGCTGGTTGCCCGTGGTCGTCGAATTCGTGAAGGACAACCGCACGCCGTTCTTGACGCGAATACCGTCTGCGCCGCGCACCCAGCCCGCTTGGTCCAGCATCGCGGAGGCTTTTTTCGGATCGTACTCGGGCTTAGGCAGGTTGGGATTGGAAGCCCAGTGCGTCGGGACGAGGTAGTTGTTCGCCGGCTTCGGCACCCCGTAATAGACGAGGTCGCAGATCGACTGCCGGTCGATCGCGATGTTCAGCGCCTTGCGCACCGCCTTGTCTGCGAGCGCCGGGTGCGCGAGGTTGAGCGTCAGGTTCTCCACCGCGCCGCGTTGCGCTGCGTGGACGCGGCGGCCGCGCAGCGCGGTTGCTTCCTTGTAGAAGTTGGCCGGAATGCCCTGAAGGCCGATGAAATCGATCTCCCCGGTCTTGAACTGGGTGTACATCGCATTCAGGTCCGGCACGTACTTGAAGATGAGCCGGTTCAGCGACGGCCCCTTGCCGAAGTAATCCGGATTGGCTTCGAGGATCAAGTGGTCGCCGGTCTTGCGGCTGACGAACCTGAACGGCCCGGTGCCGACGGGCGCGGCCGCAAACAGCGGAGAGTTCGGGTCCGGGTTCTGAGAAAGAATGTGCGCGGGGACGATGAAGGTCCAGCTCAGCACGGATGTCAGCGGTGCGTACGGTTCCTTCAGCTTCCACGTGATCACGTGGTTACCCTCGGTGCCCACGGACGCGATGTACTCGAAGGCCGTGCGGTTGCGGGCACGGAACGCCGGGTTCTTCATCAGGTTGATCGAATACTTGACGTCCTCCGCCGTCATCGGCTTGCCGTCGTGCCACTTCACGTCGTTGCGCAACTCGACGCGCCAGGTCAGGCCGTCGGCTGAGATGCCGCCGTTCTCAAGGGTGGGAACCGACTTCGCCAGCAGGGGCACGAACTTCCCTTCCGCGTCGAGCATCCACAGCGGACTGAAAAGGTTCCACCAGACGCCCTGGTCCACCTCGTTGGCGGTCATCAGCGGATGCAGGACGGTCACTTCTTGCGAGAAGCCGAGGATGGCCTGGCCCGTCGGCTTCGTGGCCGGCGCGGCAGCGCGGGCACTTGTCGCCAAACCCAAGGAGCCCAGGGAACCCAGGGCAAAGGTGGCTGCGCCTGCAAATACGGCGTCTCGCCGTGTCAGGCTGCCCATCGGGGCATCGCCGATCTTGTTCGTCCGCTTCATGTCGCTACCTTTCAGTTCGCTGCTGTGATCGTTCATGGTTGTCTCCTGTTTGGGTTCAGAAATCAGCGACCTTGCCCCATGCATTGCCACTGAATCGGCCTGGCCGAAATGGGACGGGATCAATGATCGGTTCGGCGCCGCTGGCCAGGTCCGCGATCAGGTGGCCCGCGCCAGGCCCGATGCCAAAACCGTGCCCGGAAAAGCCCGCGGCCAAAATGAATCCGGGCATGCTGGGTACTTCGCCGATGCCCGGAACACCGTCCGGCGTGCTGTCGACGAAGCCGGCCCACGCGTGCGTGATCTTGGCGTCGCGAAGCTGGGGCAGCAATTCGATCGCGCGGCGGTGGGTCTCTCTGATCGTGGTTGAACAGGGCTTTGGATCGAGGATGCGCATGCGCTCCATCGGCGTCGGCGCATCGAGCCGCCAGCGCGCGAGCGTTTCATGGCCGCCCCGGATGCCTTCCAGTCCTCCTGGGAGAAGGCTGCGCCAGCGCTTGGCGAACATGGGCAGGAACTGCGGCGCGAAGCGGAGGAACTGGCCTGTCGGGTCCACGCGCGCACGGCCACTGATCGCCAGTGCGTAGCGTCCGTCGTTGCGGCGCGTGGCGGACACACCTGCGATCACCAGGGCATCGGGCAAGTGATGTTCCACCGGGGACACGCTGAGGATGGATTGGCGGATCGAGGCCTGCGGAAAGCGGATGCCCAGTTGCCTGCAGAACGACGATGCCCAGGCACCGCCGGCGAGCACGGCCGTCTTGGTTTTGATGACGCCGGCTTCCGTGATGACGCCGCTGACGCGTCCGCCTTCGGTCTCGATGCCGCGGGCGGCGCAGTTCTGATGGACGCTACCCCCGAGCTTGATAAGCGCCGCGGCCACGGCCGGTGCGGCCTTGGCAGGGTCGGCGGTGCCGTCGCTGGGCGAGAAGACGCCGCCTTTCCAGGCGCGGCCGGTTGCCTGGCCGCGCTCGGCAGCCTCGCGGCCGCTCAGCACGTGCGTCGTTACGCCGGCGGTCTTCGCAAAATCGCGCCAGCTCGCCCACTGGGACAATTCGGCCTCGTCATTGCTGAGGTACAGCAGGCCGCAGCGGTGGAAGCCCGTGTCTTCGCCGCTCTCGGCGGCAAATTGTTCCCACAGGTCGAGGCTCTTGGTCGCCAGCGGAAGTTCGCGCGCGTCGCGGTTCTGCTGCCGGCACCAGCCCCAGTTGCGGCTCGATTGCTCGGCGCCGATCCTGCCTTTTTCCACCAGCGCCACCGAAAGGCCGCGCTTGGCCAGGTAGTAGGCGGTGAAGACGCCGATGATGCCGCCGCCGATGACGACGACGTCCGCCGAAGCCGGTGGCGTGGGGGAGGTTTGAAGCTGTTTCAGCGGAGGGGACATGATGAATCTCGTCGCCCGTTCAAGCTTGGACGGCCTGGACCACGTAGAACTTCGCCACGCGATCGCTGCTTTCCCATCCGATCGATGCGCCCTGCGGCACGAAGAGCGCGTCGCCCGTGTCCATCGACAGCACGCTGCCATCGGGCGCTGCGAAGCGCACGCCGCCGGCCACGAGATGCATGAATTCGTTCTGGCGATGCGCGCGAACGATCCGGTGGTAAGGGGTCGAGTCCCACGTGCCGGCGCTGTACTGCGCGGCGTCGTCCGTGAAGACGTTGTCGCTGCGGCATTGCGGGGCCGGCCCCAGGAGCACCTCTGCCGGCAGCGAACGGGACGGCTTGAAGTCGGCGTCGGCGCGAAGCGGGAAAAGGCCGCGCTGGGTTGGCTTGTCGCAAGCGGCCGCGCAAAAAGAAAACCGCACGCGGGATGCAGCCGCGATGCGAAGCGACGTCCCGCATCCGATCACAGCACCTGTTTGCGGACCGAGCACCAGCGGAGCCTCGCCGGCGGCGATCAGCGTCAGCTCGCCTTCCGACACGACGATGGTTTCGATGTGCGGATAGCTTGCGACTTCCAGCTCACCAACGAAGCTGGTTCGGCCCGCAATCATCGATTGGGGTCCTTCCCACGCGATTTCGCGATGGCGCGCAAAGGGGTCATTCTTGCCGAATGCCGCCCTGCGGAAAGCGGTTGAAACAGGCGCGCCGTTGGCACGGTGCAGCACGATGGCCACGGTCATTTTTTCTCCTGAGCATTGAAGCCAAGAATGGCTTTGGTTTCCAGATATTCCTCAAGGCCTTCGATGCCGTATTCGCGCCCATTCCCCGAGCGCTTGTAGCCACCGAAGGGGGCGTCAGGGTTCCACGCCGGGTAGTTGATGTGCACCTGCCCGGAGCGGATGCGCGCCGCCACGGCACGCGCCGCCGCCAGGTCCTGGCCCTGTACATGAGCGCCCAGGCCATACACCGTGTCATTGGCGATCTCCACCGCCTCGTCCACGCTGTCGTAGGGAATGATCGCAAGCACCGGCCCGAAGATCTCCTCCTGCGCGATCTGCATCTGCGAGTGCACCGCGGAAAAGATCGTCGGGCGGCAGTAGAAGCCGCGCTCCAGGCCCTCCGGCCGTCCCAGGCCGCCGCAAAGAAGCTGCGCGCCTTCGGCCATGCCCACACCGATCATTTCCTGCACCCGGTTGAACTGCGCGCGATTGGCCACCGGCCCGTGCGTCGTCTGCTGCGACCTCGGATCGCCCACCACGAAGGCCGATGCCGCTTCAAGCGCGAGCCGATCCACCTCCGCCAGGCGCGCCCGCGGCACGACCATGCGCGTCGGCGCGCTGCACGACTGGCCCACATTGCGGAACGCGGCCGCCACGCCCTTGGGCACAGCCACCGAGAGGTCCGCATCCGGCAGGATCACATTGGGCGACTTGCCGCCCAGTTCCTGCGCCACGCGCTTGACCGTCGGCGCCGCCGCCTGGGCCACCAGCACTCCCGCCCTTGTCGAGCCGGTGAACGAGACCATGTCCACGTCCGGATGCGCCGCCAGCGCGGCGCCGACCTCCGCGCCGCTGCCGTTCACCAGGTTGAACACCCCCGGCGGCACGCCGGCATCGTGCATCACCTGGGCAAAGAGCAGGGCGCTCAGGGGCGACAGCTCGCTGGGCTTGAGGACCACCGTGCAGCCCGCGGCCAGCGCGGCCCCCACCTTGGCGGTGATCTGGTACAGCGGCCAGTTCCACGGCGTGATCAGCCCGCACACGCCGATGGCCTCGCGCACGAGAGCCATGTCGCCGCGCTGGGTGACGAAGGAGTAGCTGCGCGCGTTGTCGCGCGCCACGCGGATGTGCTCCGCCGCGGAGGGCACCTGCGTGAGGCGCGCAAAGCCGATGGCCGCGCCCATCTCCAGCGAGATCGCCTGGGCGAAGAGTTCGGCGCGCTCCAGGATCAAGGAGTGGATGCGGTCCAGCAGCACGGCCCGGCTCTGGGGCGAGCTGACCGACCAGGTGGCGAAGGCGCGCCGTGCGGCGACCACGGCGGCGGCGACATCCCGGGCACTGCCCAGCGCGATCTCCGCGACGGACTCCTCCGTGGAGGGATCGATGACGGCGCTGCGCGCCTGCGTGTCGGGCAGGACCCATTCGCCGTCGACGAAGATGCGGTCCAGGTGGCCTGCGCGCCGGAGGCATTCAATGATCGGGCCCCCTTCCACAAGGGCGGCAGGCGTGGGCGATGCTGAAGTCATGGCTGGGAGTCGAGTTGGTGCGTGCAGTATCGGAAGGCCGATACATGCCGTCAAATACAAGTTTTCGCAGTATTCATACAGCTTGGATATGAATTGCTTTTGCACACTCGATGGACATGACCGCGCCCGCCTTTGTCCGCGGTACATCGGACTTGCATATCAAATCCGAATGAACGACCTCTGAATTTTTATTCGACCGCATGTATCCACATGCCCATACTCGACTGCATGAAGTTCGCCTCCACCGCAATCGCAGTCGAGCCCGCGGGAGTCACAGCCGCAGCCGTACTGCGCCCGTTCGAGTCAAGCGACTTGCCAGCAGCGCACGCGCTGTCCAGCACCTTGAATTGGCCGCATCGGATCGAAGACTGGCAGTTCGCGCTGTCGCTCGGGCAAGGCGTCGTCGCCGAACGCGACGGGAGAGTGCTGGGGACCGCGCTGTCGTGGCAATTTGACGCGAACCACGCCACCATCGGCCTGGTGATCGTCGCGTCTGAACTGCAGGGCCAGCGCATCGGCAACCGCATGATGGAAGCGCTGCTCGATCGCCTGGCCACGCGAGATGTGCTGCTGCACGCGACGGCAGCAGGCCGTGGCCTGTATGAGCGCCTGGGATTCGTCGCCACAGGGGAGATCGACCAGCATCAGGGCGTGCTTGCGGCCTTTCCGGCGCTGGCCATGCGCGAGAGCGACCGGCTGCGGCCGTTGGCAGCTGCGGACGTCGAATCCCTGATCGCGATGGACACCCGCGGTGCGGGCATGGCCCGCGGCGAACTGCTTTGCCGGTTGTTTTCCCAGGAGAAAACAGTCGTCCTCGAGCGAGGCGGCCATGTCGCCGGCTTCGCGGTGCTTCGCCGCTATGGCCGCGGCCATGCCGTAGGACCGGTGGCAGCGCCCGATCTCGATGCCGCACGCCTGCTGATCGCCGAATGCTGCCGTCGCGCCGAAGGCTTCATGCGCGTCGACGTTCACGCTAGGGGTGGCTTGTCGCCGTGGCTGGAGAGCCTGGGGCTGCCACGCGCTGGTGGAGGGACCGTCATGGTCCGTGGTCGCGTACCGGAGCGCGGGCCTGCCCACGGCGGCTGGGCGCTGGTCACGCAGGCAATCGGCTGACCTTCTTGTGCCCCATGTTCTCGGGGCTGCGCGTCACGACGCGTATGGCCTCGAGGAAGTCTGCGACGAGCGCCTGCGCCGGCTGCTGGCGGGCAAGCACCAGATGGCATTCGATCTGGATCGCAGGCTCGAACGCCAGCGAATGCACGCCCGTGAGCGCAAGCTCGCTGAGCATCGCCGGATTCACGATGCTCACGCCCAGCCCGCGCGCCACCATCGCGCAGATCGTGGTGCCAAGCGTGGTCTCGATCTCGAGCCGGCGCACTTCGGGATTGAAGACGCGGTCGGTGGCCGCACGTACCACGTCCGGAGACGCATGCGATATGAACGACTCGCCGGCCAGGTCCGAGGGAACGACCTTGCGCTTGCGCGCGAGGCGGTGCCCCCGCGGCACGATGCATACCGCGCGATCCGAATGCACGAGCGTGGTGTCGACCTCCTGCGGCAGCGCGACATAGCCGACCAGGCCGAGCTCGTAATACCCGGACGACACCCACTTGCAGATGGTCGCGGAATCGGCCGTGTGGACCACGACCGGAACGCGCGGGCGCATTCCGCGAAAGACCTGCAATATGCGCGGCACCGGGCTGACGCCGATGCCAGGTGATACGGCGATGCGCAAGCCTTCGACCCCCAGCGTGCGGATGCGGTCCGCCGCGTCGCCGATGGACTGCAGGCCGACGTAGACGCGGTCCACTTCCTTCAGCAGTGCGTGCGCTTCAGGCGTGGGGACCACGCGCTGTCCAACGCGTTCGAAGAGCTTCAGCTGCGTTTCGCTCTGCAGCAGCGCAATGGCACGGCTCACGTTCGGCTGAGACGTGTGCAACTGCGTCGCGGCAAGGGTCATCGAGCCTGTGTGCATGACGGCACGGAAGCACTCGATCTGGCGGTAGTTCATATCGGTTCTGCATCAAGAGCGGCAAAACCTGTATTTGACCGCATAAATCCGCGTTCCGATACCGTGAGCGTTTGCCAGGGTATGCGGTGTGCAACCACCGCCGGCGGGAACTACGCAGTCGCAGTTGCCAGCAACACCTCGGAAGGTTCCCCGTCCAAAGCCACCGCGCAATGTTCAACGCCATGCGGTACGACGATGAACTCTCCGGTCTCGACGATCTCTTCACGGTCTCGAAATTTCATGAGCAGGCGTCCCCGATGAACAAAGAACAGCTCATCGTCGTGCTGTCTGAATGACCAGCGAGAGGCTCCCTCGAACTTGGCGACCTTGATATGCACGTTGTCGCCCTGCCCCTCGACCCGGCCGGCGAACGCAGTCGACAAATTCTCCTTCGGAATGGTTGAAAGGTGCTTGTTCAGAGCAGCGACGTCGCGAATGATCGCGGCGAGTTGGCTTGGCACGTCATTCCCACTGGCCGGGTATTTGCCGTCCAGTGCCGCGGTCCCAATCGTAAAACCAGCTGCACCAGCACGCTGGACGATCGCGATTCGTTCAGGGCTGGCGATCGAGCCTGCAATGTAGACAGGCTTGGAAACTGCGGCACAGACGGCCTTCATCAACTCGGGCACGTTCTGGGCCGACCGATAGGCCAACAGGTCCAGGCCATGCACGCCATCACGCGCTGCAATCATCCTGGCACTTTCAACGATTTCCTCGATGGTGCCCTCGAGCACGCTCGGGTGGCCGGTAATCCGGCCAGGGAACGGGAAGTATTGGATGCCGGTGTCCTTGATGATCGGCAGCACGTCATCGACCCGCGTGCCACCCAGAAGAACGTCAACGCCGATTTCGGCGGCTGCCTTTGCCGAAACAATTTCGCTTTCACGGTCGAGCGACACCACTTCCAGATAGGAGGTTGCGCCGCCGGCCTTGATCGCCGCATTGAGACCCTTCAGCTGCTCGAGCGGCAGGCCGATGTCCTTGAACCCGATGTGCCGCACGCCAAGGCCGAGGGCAGTCTGGAGTTGCTGCGACGCGTCCGCAACCGTGCGGTCGTTGCGCGTAAGCATGAAGATGAAACGTAGACCCATGATGGTGGTTCCTTTCGAAGTTAGTTCGTCTTGGTTTGCGCAGCGACAAGGCGCTTTGCATAGGCAAGCGCCGTTTCCAGGCTTGCGTGGTCTGCAATGCCCTGACTCGCGATGTCGAACGCGGTGCCGTGGTCCGGGCTGGTGCGCACGAACGGCAGGCCCAGCGTGATGTTCACGCCCTTTTCCAGCCCGAGATACTTCACGGGGATCAGCCCTTGATCGTGGTACTGGGCGACGACGACATCGAATCGACCTTGACGCGCTTGCATGAAAACCGTATCGCCCGGATGAGGGCCGCTGGCATCGATGCCTTCGGCGCGGGCTGCTTCGATGGCGGGTCGAATGATCCTGATTTCCTCATCGCCGAAGAGTCCGCCTTCGCCTGCATGCGGGTTGAGACCCGCTACGGCGACGCGCGGCGTCGCGAAGCCCAGTGCCTTCCCACCTTCGTGGGCAAGCCGGATGGCGGACATCTGGGCATCGAAATCGCCATGTTCGATTGCCTTGCGCAGCGACGTGTGGATCGTGACGAGCACCGTTCGGATATCGTCGTTCGCAAGCATCATCGCCACGCGCTTGGCGCCGCCGAAGTCGGCCAGGATTTCGGTATGGCCGGGGTAGCGGATTCCTGCGCTGGCCATTGCCTCTTTGTTGATCGGCGCCGTGACGATGCCGCTCACTTCCCCGGACTTCGCTGCCGCGATCGCTGCAACGATGGCATCGAAGGCCGCCTGGCCGGAGATTGCGCTGATCTTCCCGATGGGTGGTGGCTCGGCAATCCGGGTGGTCTCGATGACTTCAATTGTCTGCGGTTGGAACCGGGCCGCATCGGGCGCATCGATGCGTCGCACCTCGATGTTCAGCCCGAGCCGGCGCACGACGTCCTGCATGACGACATGGCTGCCGAACACGACCACGCGTTCGCCGCCCTTCGCAAGTACCTTCGCCACGATCTCCGGCCCAATGCCGGAGGCATCACCCATGGTCAGGGCAAGCGGGGGAGTAGTGTTCTTCACTGTGAATCCGTTCGAAGGTTGGAGTTGTTCCGCGTACCCGCGCGACTGCGCACCGCAGAGCGTCGTCGCTGCCAAAGCCGCCGGCCTTCATGGCGAGCAGGAGCAAGCGTCCATCGCCGAGCCTGGCCCGGCCCAGGGGGAATCCGGCATCGAGCTCTTGCAGGATCTCGAACTCCCGGACGTCGAGAAGATCCAGGATGGCTTCCATCGTGTCGCCGCCGGTGGCGATCAACGCGCCGAAGCGCGGGTCTTGAAGTTCTCGCGCGGCCTCTTCTGCAATGCGGCGCAGGACCACGGCTGGATCCCGCTCTCGCGCCTTGGGTCCGCGCAGCAGCACGACGCCGCTCGCCCGCTGGAGTTGATCGGCCTGTATGTGGCTGCGCAGATTCGCGCTCCCGACGGCGACCAGGACATCGTTGCTGATGGGATCGACCGATGACGGTGCGGTCTTCTCCGGCACAAGACGCCGCGACAGGGCCGCCGCCATCCCTGGAGAGCCAACCCACAGGATGGACTCTGGATCCTCGATGGAAGCAATCTGCGAGTCGAGTTCTTCCTGCGTTACCGCGTCGAGCAGCGTGACATTCCTGATGCTGCCCGGGATCAGCTCGGCCAGCGCAGAATGCCGCGCAGGGTGCACGGGGTCATGGCCATACGCGCTCTTCGAAACCGGGATGCCGTCAACGAACTGGATGCCACCTACCGTCGTGCGACCGGCCTGGGGGAACGCCGGTGCAAACACCAGTGACGTGCGGCCGCTCGCGGCAAAGCATGCGTCGAGCTCCTGCGCTATGTGGCCGCGCAGCGTGGAGTCCACAGTCTTGTAGAGCACGGAGCAGCCGGCAAGCCGCTCGGTCAATCGAGCGACCCGCTCGAATGCCTGCGCCGCAGTCGCAGACCGCGAACCGCTGTCGACCGCGACTACGGTTGCCGCTTGGCGCGGAAGCTGGCCCCTTCCTATCGACGCCGCCAGGCCTCGGGCGACGAAGGGTGCCGCGCCATCTGCGGCACTCGTCAGGTCATCGGCGAGGACCGCGATGTTGGGTTGATGATCGGTGCGCATGCATCAATTATCAAAACCTCATTAGCATAGGAAAAGCGATAGTTTCTGAAGATTACCGGTGTTATATTGTCACCAATGGATCGCTCGGACATACCTTCGCTCGATGACCTGCGAGCGTTCGAAGCCACGGCGCGGCTGGGCTCGGTCCGCCTCGCCGCAAACTCGCTTGCGCTCACGCACGGCGCCGTGAGCCGCCGCATCAACAAGCTCGCCGATGACATCGGAGTGAAGCTGTTCGAAAGGAATGGGCGAGGCCTGCGGCTCACACCTGCCGGCGAGACACTCAACTTCACCCTTGGAAGGTTCTTCGGCGAGTTGGCCGTCACGCTGGAAAGCCTGCGTGCTCCCAGTGCCGAGAAGACTTCCCTCGTGCTCTCCTGCGAGCCTTCAGTTGCCGCGCGGTGGCTCATTCCGCGGCTGGGGGGTTTTCAGGTGGCGCATCCGGACGTTGCCCTGCACCTGTCGGTGGGTGGGGGCCTTGTGGACTTTCGCAAGAACCAGGTCGATCTCGCTGTTCGACGGCTGGACTTTGCCGTGCCCGAAGCGTGGAACGTCCGGCCCCTTTTTCCCGAAAGGGTCGGGCCTGTGATGAGGCCGGAATGGGTGCCGAAGTTCGAACGCGGCGACTATCTCGCTCTCGGATCGAAGACGCGGCCGGATGCGTGGGCGCAATGGCTGAAGACCCATCCGTCGGCGCGCCGGCCCAAGGAGGTCCGGTACTACGACCATCACTCACTGATAGTGGAAGCTGCGTCTGCAGGCTTGGGCGTGGCGCTCAGCCCGCTCGTACTCGCCGTGGATGATGTGGAACGAGGAAGCCTGGCGGCACCTGCCGGCTTTGACCCTGACGGCAGCCAGTATGGGTTGATATGGTTGGGATCGAGTGAACTGGAAGGTGTGGAGCTTGAGCTCGCAGAATGGCTGCTGGCGCAGTTCAGCCGCCTCGCCTTCACTCCCAGCGCTTCTGAGCCGCGATGATGCCCAGCGGATACCCTCGACGCGCCGATGACTGGCGCAGGACGATCCGGCTCGCGAAGCGTTCGATGCCGATGTCGTCCTCCAGCATCTTTTCCATCAGCGCCTGAAAGTAGCCGACGCCCGGTGCCACGATCTTCAACAGATAGTCGTAGCCGCCGCTGACGTTGTACCACTCGACGATCTCCTCGTACTGCGAGGCGGCTTGCTCGAATTTGCGGAAGTCATGCGGCCGGTGGCTGCCGATGGTGACCTCCGAGAACACGACGACGTGATCCCCCAGCTTTTCCAGCGCGATGTCGGCGCCGTAGCCGCGGATCAGCCCGCACTCCTGCAGCCGCTTGGTGCGCAGCAGACACGGGCTGGGGCTGAGGCCGAGCGACGCCGCCAGATCGACGTTCGAGCAGCGTCCCTCGCGCTGGAGATGCACGAGGATCTTGAGGTCAAACCGGTCGAACGGAACTGCCGAGCTCATGGCGCGATGGTACGGTCAAGCCGGCGGCATGCGCTGCGCCTCGGCAAGCGATTCGTCGAGTGCTTCGATCACCATGCCGGCCTGCTGCGGCGAGAGCACCAGCGGCGGACGGATCTTGAGCACGTTGTGCCCCTGCGCGCAGGCGCTGAGCAGCACGCCCTTGTCGCGCATCAGGTTGACCACGCGGCTGGTGAGGCCGCGGTCCGGCGCCCGTGTCGTCCGGTCCGATACGAGTTCGACGCCCACGAAGAGCCCCGCCCCCCGCACGTCGCCGATGGCTTCATGCCTGGCAGCGAGCCCGGAAATGCCGTCGAGCAGCAATTTGCCGACCTTGGCTGCATGCGGCACCAGCCGCTCCCGTTCGATCGTCTCCAGCACCGCAAGAGCCGCCGCGCATGAAACGGTGTTGCCGGCAAAGGTGTTGAAGTAGCGCGAGTGCTTGCCGAACTCCGCCAGCGCGTCGGCTGTCGCGAGGAGGCCCGCGATCGGCTGCCCGTTGCCCATCGGTTTGCCCAGCGTGACGATGTCGGGAACGAGGCCGTGGCGCTGGAAGCCCCACATGTGCTCGCCGGTGCGGCCGAAGCCCGGCTGCACCTCGTCGGCAATGAACAAGGCGCCCGCGCGCTTGATCGCCTCGACGGCGCCCTTCAGGAAGCCCGCTGGCCCGGGCAGGATGCCGTCGCTGGTGAATAGCGAATCGACGATCAGGGCTGCCGGCTTGATGCCGTGGCGCTGCAGGTCGGCAATGGCGGCCTCCACGTCGCGCGTGAAGCGCTCGCCAAGGTCGGCGCCTTCGGCGTGGTACTGGCGCGGCGCCGGCACCAGGCGAACGTGCGGACCGAGGGCGACGGTCACGCCGAGCGATGGCGAGAACTGCGACACGGCGTCGGTGATGCCGTGGTAGGCCGTGTCGGTGACGATCACGCCCGTGCCGCCGGTGCGCACCTTGGCGATGCGATAGGCCAGGTCGTTGGCCTCGCTGCCGGTGCAGGTCAGCATCAGGTGGGCAAGGTCCGTTCCGGGCACGCCGGCGAGCAGGCGCTCGGCCAGTTCGAGAATCGTGTCGTGAAGGTATCGCGTGTTGGTCGCGAGCGTCTGCACCTGGCGGCAGATTGCTTCGGTCACCGCGGGATGGCAGTGCCCGAGCGAGGTGACGTTGTTGTACACGTCCAGGTAGCGGCGGCCCTCCGGATCGATCAGCCACACGCCGTCGCCGCGCACGATGTGCAGCGGGTGTTCGTACATCAGCCGGTAGGCCGGGCCGAGCAGCGCATTGCGCCGCTCGATCATTGCCTCGGTGGCGGGCCCGACATTGGCGCGGCCGGGGATGTAGGCGTTGACCATGTTGAAGTCAGCGGTGGTTTTCATGAGGAAGTTCCATTGGGTGCGGGGTTCAACAAGCGGTCGCGCGCTTCGTGGCGCGAGAGGTCTGCCATCTGCGACAGCGCCTCCCAGGCCGCGGGGTTGTGGCGCATGATGTAGGCGCGGTTTTCGGGATAGCGCAGGGCGCGCCACTCGGAGATCAACGCCGTGATGAGATGGCGCGTCGCCATGAGGTCGGCGACGACCTCCTGCTCCGGCCCGGTCAGCGGCAGAACGGCCTGGTACGCGGCGACGAATTGCGCCGGTCCCTCGAAAGGATCGGCGTTGCCGGTCATGTGGAAGGCGGCAGCCGTCGCCACCTCGCCGACCAGTGGCGCGTGGAGCATGTCGCCGAAGTCGATGATGCCGGTGATGCGCGCCGGGTCGTTGGGCGCGACCAGCACGTTGTAGAGGTGATAGTCGTTGTGGATCACCTGCGCCCGGAGCGACGCAAGGCGGGGCAGCACGTGGTCGGTGAAGCGCGTCATGAACGAGCGCGCCAGCGTGCGTCGCGGGCCTTCGGCCAGGCTGCCGAGCTGCACGGCGAGGCGGTGGGCGGCGGAGACGTTCCACAGCAGGTCGTGCGAG
>Ga0209282_1000900_pt1 | contig 15471 bp, 15 predicted proteins | sample Mtrugardesep15_FD_187529 | JGI IMG/M metagenome (GOLD analysis project Ga0209282, IMG submission 187529) | Root nodule microbial communities of legume samples collected from California, USA - M. trunc garden sep15 (SPAdes) (version 2) | ecosystem: Host-associated > Plants > Roots > Nodule...
CGCTAGCACTTGTTTTAAATCAGTTCAGTAGTTTACCAAAATCCAGGGTAAACAACGAGTTTTACGATGACATGACATATGATGTGTCACATGGACTAAAGTGAAAGTAGAAAATGGTCACTTTAGTCCATGAACAAAAAATCAATATCCCCACATTGAATCTCAAATCGCTAATCCCTAAATGTCATCTAATTATACCCTTTGCTCAAAATCAACCTTCCATTAAACACATACCTTATCCGGCGAGACTTCATCATAGACATTCACCTTGTCATAGTAGAAAATTGTCATTTGCCCAAATGACCCACTAGGAGCGCACCCTTTGTGCTCACATCAAATTAACAGCAAATGTTAAGAACTTGAACGGATTCTAAACAAAACTAACATTAATTGGTCTACCTTCTGTCATACTTTACACAAATTTATTGAATTTAAATTATTTGGCATTTCTTGGCTAAAAAAAAGAAGGCATTTTGAGTAACTAAATCACTCTTCATACAGAAAGCATATAATAAACTGCAAATTCTGCATACTTAACCACTACTCGAGACTCCTTCCAACAAAGAATGGCATAAGTGTAGTTTTTAGTTTAAGGGAATCAAGAGATGTTTTATTTTAGAGATTTAAGATTCAATTTGAAGATATTGATTTTTGGTTCATGGACTAAAGTGACCATTTTCTACTTTCACTTTAGTCCATGTGACACATCATATGTCATTTCATCACTTAACATAATTATTTAACGTTAGTGACTAAAGTGATAACGGAAGTGCACAATCAGAGACTTCTTTATATTTAATCCTGAGTTAGGGACCTATGTGACATCAAGGTGCAGAGTCAGAGACTAAATTGACCATTTGCCCTAATGAAAACAACACAAGACACAAGTAGGGTCAAGGAAACAACATACAATAAGTCACAAATAACCAAGGCCAAAGTCAAATAAAAAAATACTCGCCGATCCTATTTATAAGAAACAAAATAACTTATTCATTAGGACAAAGAAAACATCTTGAAAATCAATACTTCTAATTAATACTTTTGTAAATTTAAAAAGGGTTTGTCTAACATGTCTAATATTGCATATGTTAAATCAATGACTCTTCCAAAAGGCTTCCAACGCTCAAGCACACATGCAAGAGACTTCTAATGCTCAAGGTCACTACCAAGAGAGTTCCTTTGCTCAAACACAACTGCAAAATACTTCCAATGCTCAAGGACAACACCAAGAGACTTCTTTTGTTCAATCACAACTGAAAGAGACTTTTGATGCTCAAGCTTTGCAGGCAGGAGACTTCTATTTGTTTACAACAAATATAAACAAGGCTAAATTTCATTTTTGGTCATTTAACTATTTAGGTAGTATCGGTTTGGTCCCCTAACTAAAATTTGATTTATTTTGGTCCCTTAACTTCTCTCTATTACACATTGTGGTCATTTTCGTTAGTATTAATTCAAAAACGTTAGGTTTTCTTCATCTTCTTCTCCTCTTTTTCATCTTCATATTATCTCCATCAATATTCAACAACGAGAATCCTAGAAAAATGCCAGAAGAAAATGAAGAAAACCTAACGTTTTTGAATTAAAACTAACGGAAAGGACCAAAATATATAATGGAGAGAAGTTAAAGGACCAAAATAAATCAAATTTAAGTTAAGGGACCAAACCAATACTAATTAAATAGGTAAGGGACCAAAAAGATAATTTAGCCTATAAACAAACTTGTCCCTTACACCAGATATACAAATGTTGGTGTAAACTGAACAATCTTTGAACATACTCTTTAAGACTTTTAGGATTTCTAAGATACAAAAGTTGAAACGAAAATCCTAAGTGTTTTTGCGGTATTTGATTTGACAGAGTAATGACAAAGTAAAAATAATAGAGCCTTGTTGATTTTCTTCAGGTCTTCAGCTTCTTATATAGGCAAGGATTTGAGATACGTTGAAGATGTAACACCCTAAACTTTAAACGCGATAAATTACGGTAATGATACAATCATATAAAGAATTTAGATGCTACTTCTTCAATGAGTTCAAAACATGCATAATTAAATTTTCAAAATATCGCAGCGGAACAATTCATAACATCTCCACAACAACTAAATGAACCTTCAAGATAGCCATGTTAACTAAGTCATAATACATCACCGAAATAAAAACTCCAAGTCTCAACATACTGAGTCATAAACAACTCATAAAATCAAAATATAACGACAATAAAAAACTATTCTAAGGTAAAAGACAAGCTAATCCTCAAGCAAATACTCACTGAGCCAAGCCAACTAATCATGCACACCGCCTACCCATTCATACGAATAAGGTAGGCGGTCAACCAAACGACCACGGGGGGTTAGACATCATTCAAATTAATTAAGCATAATCAAGTGAAAGTAAATTGCACAATTCAAATTCACATGATTAACAATCTCAACATCATCATAACCATTGAGTATACCAATGCAATCAAGCAAGCATACAATTAATCTTTTTCAAGCGTTCATAACAATCAGCAAATGTTCACCTTTGCACATAACCACCGATTCAATTATCCAAGTATGACTCAACTCACCAATTAATAAATGCGTGCAATGTTCTAGACTTATCTAGATGCATGTGGCACCATCGAATTCCAGAGATAATTTTACTGTTTGAATCCACACCCACGTAAGAGTACACCTCCTCATACGTATCTCACCTATGTAAAAGTACACCTCCTTTTACATTCTCATATGACTTAATATGACTATGATGCATGGACATACAAGTAAGACCTGACAATGCGCCTAACACCAACAATATAATCACCATGCAATGTAAAAGTATACCTCCAATTACATTTCTTCATAAATCAACACCATATGCATCATCAAGTTTTACAATACACACAACTAACAAGTCATAATTCAAACATGAGTCGTCATCATACAAACACCAAACATTAACATAATTGTCATCAACAACAACACCTTAAGGAAACAACAAGTTCCAAAGTCAGCTTTCACATAAAAGGCAGACAACTATCCACATCAAGGCATTCACCAAGTTTAACATCCAATCGTCATAGATTCACTCTTAATCTATCACATATTCTTGAATATAAAGCCATGTGAAAGTTATCTGGTCAAGAAACCACATTTTGACAAAGTTCGCCTATAGTTGCAAAAACTAGCTTTTTTCAATTATTTTTCCGAAATCAAAGTAAACAAGTTCAAATGGCAAATTCTGGCACGTTAGGCTTACAATGTTCTACACAATGTTTCAACACCAGTAACACACAAGCATATGTTGAATAAGATGTTTAGAACATTAAGCTAACATAAACAAATGAAAAACAACAAACATGAAAGTAAAATGCACAGAGAGTTTGTTAACCCAGTTCGGTGCAACGTCACCTACTCTGGGGGCTACCAAGCAAGGAAGGAAATCCACTAGAATAGTCCTTATTCAATAGCTCTCAACAAACAACCCGTTTGCACTAAAGACCTAGGACCTACCCGTACTGACTTCAACCTAGGAATTCCTAGATCTGAGATCCCATCTCACTCCCTTACAAATGATCATAGCCCATATGATTCTTGAATTACAAACACTATCAAATGATGAAGTTACCTTCAAAAACAAACAACTACAACCTTGTTTCACAACATCGGTGTAGTGCACAAACTACCTAACTCTTTGCTTAAAAGCTTCAGAGTAGTGAATAAATTACAACTCAAACACAGTCCTAAGCATGAATCAATCTGATACACAAAAGGCTCACAAATAACAGACTTAAAACCCTAAATGATCTATTCTTCAAATGACGGCTTTAATGACGAGTTAGGTCTTGTAGTCTTGTATTTATACTAAAGCAAAACGGGTTATAACATCTTGTTGGGCTTCAGAACAAATCGGTGATCCATATCTCACTAGATAGAACCAGATAAGGAAACTCCTAAAATGTAGGCACATCTTTAGGAACATGCTGATCAATTCCAAAACTTTCCTAAGTAGATAACACTTCTTTAGGAAATCACAAATGATCTGATTCTCTTATTAAAGACACGCAGTTTGACCAACAAGAATGAAGGCGTGGATTTCTTAAATAAATGAGCGCGTGCGTAAATCAAGGCAAGGTACCGGGCATACTGAACCATGCCTGGATGTTGGAACATTGTGTCCAACATCTTAATTGAACATTTGTTTTAGGCAAAAGTGAAGCCAATATACAAATATCCAACAATCTCCCCCTTTGGCAAATTTTTGGCTAAAACAACCTGAGGCCAGTCCAAACAAAGTAGAGAGACAACACGCAACCTTTTCTTTAATCATCGTAAACATACTTCCTTGAAGAAAGGTACACAAACTCAGATTACTAACAGATACCAAATATATAGTTCTTCAGTCACATCATAATCTTCAAGACTAGAAGAAGTATATCATAGATCTCAGATTCTACTTCCAATATTTTCACAAATTATTCAACACATGGAAATATGCAGACAAGAGAAGATAGGTATCATACTAGACAACAAGAGACTTGTAGCAACGGAAACACAAGGAAAAATAAATTCCCAGTAAACATGCAGAAGCAATAAAGGTTCCAACATCCAACCAAACATTCAGCAGGATGGAAAAAATAAATTTCCATATACACTAGCAACTGCAGCACATAACATAGTATCACTCCCCCTCAAAGATGCAATCATAGAGTGATTACTAAAAAAACACACGCTCCCCCTGAATACATGCATACTAAACAGAAACACAGGCATGCAAGGCATAATCATATACACACATCCCGCCATCAGGAAGATCTTCAGAGATAAAAACTTCAAACATAAAGCAATTTTACCCATAAGTACACACAAATGTTTCAACATCACCTGACACATTATCTACTAACACAGGCATGCAAAAAATATAATCCAATCCTGCTATCATATGAACAACACCTCAGGAGATCTTCATAAGCATGCATCTAAAACTTCCAACAGAATACAGTCATTCAAATACAAAGAAATCATAGCATATAGATCTTCATAACATATGGAGAATTCCAGAAAACTTCAATCATGAAAAAAGTACCAAGAAACAGAAAGTTCAAGAAAATATGCGGTTACAGACCATGACACATAGAGTGCTTCAAATTATCCAGGGCATAGCCCACAAAACCAAATCCAGAAAATACAATCAAAAGAAAAAAATGATAACAGATCACTCTGTTGCCTCAGAGCTGCTACCAGATGCCTATTCATCACCCTTGCTTACTTGGTTGTCTGTTGCTCCCAGCTCACTAGCACCTTCTTCATCCACTCCTAAAAATCTGTTGATAATGTTGGGCGAGAAGTTGACACACTCACCCCTAACATACACCTTCTGAAATTCCCTACTAAGAGGATTATCATAGTCACTCGAAATATTAACTAAAAATTCTTTCACAAGCTTCTCATAGCAATCACCAAAATTGCACACAGTCTTCATAAGTCCAGCTTCTTTGATAAGCTTCATCACAACCTTGATCTTCAAGGCCTCTTCACTTAACTCTCTCTCCAAAGCTAGTCTCTTATGATAGATGTATTTCCACCTGTGTGCAAAGTTAGGAAAATGAAAAGATACTTTGTTAATAGACACGTTTTCCACTATCTGCACACCCTTTTTCCCAGCAGATTTCTTAACACCTAAGGGAATGATGTGTAAAGTATCCTCCTCAACATCATACTCAGACTCACTTGAAAAGATAACCTTCCTCTTCCTTGAGCTACCAACTATGACTACTGGAAGTCACGAATAAGTGCCTATCTTAAGTCTATTGACAACAAGACTTGGAAAGCTGTGTTTAGAGGATGGGAACATCCGGTTGTTCTTGACAAAGATGGCCACAAAACTGAGGTTTTGAAACCAGAAGAAGAATGGACTGCACTCGAAGACGAACTGGCTCTTGCAAAATCTAAGGCTCTAAATGCTCTCTTTAATGGAGTGGATAAGAATATGTTCAAACTTATCAAAAAATGTGATGTGGCTAAAGATGCCTGGGACATCCTTAGAACGGCTCATGAAGGTACTTCCAAGGTGAAGAGCTCAAGGATTCAACTCTTGACGACCAAATTTGAAAGTCTAAGAATGCAAGAGGAGGAGACCATACAAGACTACTATATGAATGTCCTTGACATTGCTAATTCATTTGACTCCCTTGGAGAAAAATTGTCAGATGAAAAATTGGTAAGGAAAATTCTCAGATCTCTACCAAAGAGGTTTGACATGAAGGTCACAACCATTGAAGAAGCTCAAGACGTCTCCAATATGCAAGTAGAAGAACTCATAGGTTCTCTTCAGAACTTTGAACTTGTTGTTGATAACAGGACTGAGAAGAAGGGCAAAGGCATGACTTTTACGGCAAACACAGCTAATGACGAGGCACTAGAATAGAGTGTGGAGGATGATAATCTATCAGAAAATTTGGTCATGCTTGAAAGACAGTTTAATAGGATCCTCAAGCAAGTAAACAGGAGATCCAAAGGTAATGGGCAGAACATTAGATTCAACACTGATAGGCAACAGAGCAACCTAAGGTATGACAAAACTGATGAGAAGAACAGTCGGTGCAAAGGAGTACAATGCCATGAATGTGAAGGTTATGGTCACATCAGAACTGACAGTGCAACTTTTCTCAAAAAGAAGAAGAAGGGGATGATTGTGTCCTGGTCAGATGATGAGGAAGCAGATGGAGATGCTAAAAGTGATACTGCTAAACATGTCACTGCTATGACTGGAAGAGTAGAATCTGAATCTGAATCTGGTGATGAAGATCCATTATATGAGAAAGTGACTGTTGCTTATAGTTACCATGTCATCAATGATGCAGACACCTCCAAGCTTCTGATAGAACATGAAGAAATCATTAATCATCTATAGAAAGAAAGGATTGGTCATCTTGCAAAAATCACTGAACTAAACAAAGAGGTAATATTGATTAATTCTCAACTTGATAATGTCTTAAAGCAAGTTAGAATGATGACCACTGGACCTGATGTTCTGGATAGGATGCTAGAAGGTCAAGTGAAAGGCAAGCCTAATGGTATAGGCTTTACACATGAACACGTAAAACAGGAACATCAAAACAGTAGCTATGTTCAGGCTTTAGAACACTACCATAAGGCCAAGAAGGGAAAACCTGTTCAGAAAATAAAATTTGTAGCATCTACTAGAACAGATAGTACTATTGTTAAAGATCCAAGGTTGGAACATCCTGTAGAACTTCCCAAACCTGAGTTAGTAAAGGAACCTCCCTCATGGAAGTGTAACTTTTGCAACAGACAGGGTCATAAGAAACCTTTCTGCCACAAGTTGTATGGAGTACCTAGATTGTATCAAGCCAGATCAGCAGTAAGAATGGTCAAGAAGGAATGGAGACCTAAGTGTGTAGAACTGATAACACATACATCCTTAAGAGCATCTTCTAGTGAAGACTGGTATTTTGATAGTGGGTGTTCTCGTCACATGACTGGGGTGGACAAATTCCTTGAAAATGTCAGACCTTATGCTAAGAACTATGTTACTTTTGGTGATGGGGCTAAAGGAAAGATTGTAGGTATTGGAAACTTAGTTAGTGAGGGATCCCGAAGACTGGATAATGTTTTGTTAGTCAAAGGGTTAGCTGCAAATTTGATCAGTATCAGCCAACTGTGTGATCAAGGTCTGAGTGTAAATTTCAGCAAAACTGAATGTCAGATCATAGATGGTGAAGGTAAGGTGAGTATGAAGGGTACTAGATCTAAGGACAACAGTTACTTATGGGTTTCTCAAGAACAGGCTCTCATATCCTCATGCATGCTGAGTAAAGATGAAGAGGTCAGAATGTGGCACCAAAAACTGGGTCATTTGAATATGCAAGGTATAAAGAAAGCTATTTCACTAGAAGCAATCAGAGGTATACCCAAGTTGGAGATCACTGAAGGGAGCATCTGTGGAGAATGTCAGGTAGGTAAATAAACTCGGATGTCTCATCCAAGGTTGGAACATCAGGGAACCTCAAAGGTCCTTGAACTCCTACATATTGACTTGATGGGGCCTATGCAAGTGGCCAACATTGGTGGAAAGAGGTATGTTCTAGTTGTTGTTGATGATTTTTCCAGATTCACTTGGGTGAACTTTATTAGAGAAAAATTAGATACCTTTGAGTCATTCAAGGAACTTTGCATTCAACTTCAAAGAGAGAAAGATAGAGACATTGTCAGGATAAGGAGTGACCATGGAACAAAATTTGAGAATTCCAAATTTCATGAATTCTGCACAGGTGAAGGGATCAAGAGTGAATTCTCCTCTCCAATAACACCTCAACAAAATGGTGTGGTGGAAAGAAAGAACAGAACTCTGCAAGAATCAGCCAGGGTCATGTTTCATGCTAAACATCTTCCCTACCATTTCTAGGATGAAGCCATGAATACTGCTTGTCATGTCCATAATAGAGTCACATTAAGAACAGGTACTGCAACTACTCTGTATGAACTATGGAAGGAAAGAATGCCAACTTTAAAATATTTCCATGTCTTTGGCAGCAACTGTTACATCCTAGCAGATAGAGATTACAGAAGAAAGATGGATCAAAAATGTGATGAAGGAATCTTTCTGGGTTACTCTACTAACAGCAGAGCCTATACAGTGTACAATAACAGAACTCAAGTTGTTATGGAATCCATCAATGTGGTGATAGATGACATTGCTAAAGAACCAGTTCCTGAAGTAAAGGACCTTCAGTCAGAGTTCAGAAAAATCATCCTTAAGAGCTCATCATTGGAGATCTAGATCAAGGAATCAGAACCATAAGAGCTAATGATATTGTCTCCAACTCCTGTTTTGTGTCCAAATTTGAGCCCAAAAATGTGAAAGAAGCTCTCACTGATGATTTTTGGATTGAGACTATGCAAGAAGAACTTAACCAGTTCAAAAGAAGTGAGGTATGGACTCTAGTGCCAAGACCAAATGACATAAATGTCATTGGAACAAAATGGATCTACAAGAACAAGTCAGATGAAAATGGTACTATTACCAGGAACAAGGCAAGACTGGTGGCTCAAGGCTATACACATGTAGAAGGATTAGATTTTGATGAAACATTTGCACCTGATGCCAGACTGGAATCCATAAGGTTACTTTTGGGAGTGGCCGGTATTTTGAATTTCAAACTGTTTCAGATGGATGTGAAGAGTGACTTCTTGAATGGATACCTCCATGAAGAAGTCTACGTAGAGCAACCTAAGGGATTTGTTGAACCAAATTTCCCTGATCATGTGTACAAGATGAAGAAAGCACTATATGGGTTGAAGCAGGCTCCTGGGGCTTGGTATGAAAGACTTACATAATTTCTGATTAATTAAGGTTACAAGAAGGGAGGAAATGACAAGACCCTGTTTGTTAAAAAGGACAAAGGAAGACTCATGATAGCACAGATCTATGTTAATGACATTGTGTTTGGAGGAATGTCGAATAAGATGGTTCAACATTTTGTCCATCAGATGAAGTCTGAATTTGAGATAAGTCTTGTGGGGGAATTGAATTACTTTCTTGGTCTACAAGTCAAGCAGATGGAAGACACGATGTTTATCTCTCAGAGCAAGTATGCCAAGAACATTGTAAAGAAGTTTGGCCTTGAAAATTCTAGCCATAAGAGAACACCAGCAACCACTCATTTGAAGCTATCAAAAGATGAAAACGGTGTTGCTGTTGATCAAAGTCTGTACAAAAGCATGATTGAAAGTCTCATATATCTTACAAAAAGCAGACCTGATATAACTTTTGTTGTAGGAGTATGTGGAAGATATCAAGCAGAGCCCAAAATGACCGATCTGGTTCAAGTAAAAAGGATTCTGAAGTTCATAAATGGCACCACAGACTATGGAATTCTATACTCTCACAGTGATAATTCCTGGTTGATTGGGTATTGTGATGCTGATTGGGCAGGTAGTGCAGATGACAGAAAAAATACATCACGAGGCTGTTTCTTTATGGGGAACAATCTTGTATCATGGTTCGGCAAGAAACAGAATTCTGTGTCACTATCAACAGCTGAAGTAGAATATATTGCTGCAGGAAGTAGCTGCTCTCAGTTAGTTTGGATGAAGCAAATGCTGGAAGAGTATGATGTTCAACAAGGTGTTCTAACATTGTACTGTGATAACTTAAGTGCAATCAACATCTCAAAGAATCCTATACAACACAATAGAACAAAGCATATTGACATTCAACATCACTTCATCAGGGATCTTGTTGAAGACAAGGTGGTAACTCTTGAGCATGTGACTACTGAAGAACAATTGGCTGACATTTTCACAAAGGCTTTAGATGTCAAACAATTTGAGAAATTAAGGAGAAAGCTGGGTATTTGCGTCCATGAAGAATTATAGCAGCTAATGTTCAAAATCACTAGTACCTTTAACTTTGATTTATGCTTTTCTCATCTTATTATTTGGCATATTTTATGGCTAAAAAGGGGCACTAGTTGTGCATGGTACCATGTGCTTATTTTTGTTACTTTGTTCATCTGTTGCAAGCTTGGAAGCAGGTACAAGTGTTTGTGTGCTCTTATGAGAGCAGGATTTTTTTTGTGAGCAAGTTTGAGTACAGCAGATAATGTGTCAGGTGATGTTGTAACATCTGCATATGCTTATGAAGTATTCTAAGTACTAGTTCCTTCTTCTCTGATGGGCTGGATGCGTGTATATTATTATGCCTTTGCATGACTGCGTTTATATTCAGATGCATGTTTTCAGGGGGAGTATTAGAATACTGTTTGTGCTCCTTGAGGGGGAGTAATTCTCATCTGTGTTCCTGAATGTTTGTTTGAATGCTCGAACACTCTTTTTGAGCTACTGAATGCTGTCTGGGAATTTATTTTTCCTATGTTTATCTGAGTAGCGTGTTGTGACAATGTCTGTTTGGGATGTTATGAGAATTTATTTTTCCTTATATGTCCGTTGCTGCAAGTCTCTAATTCTCTATGTCCATGTGTTAATTTATTTTATCTTATCTGCATATGTCCATGTGTTAATTATTTTGTGAAAAATATTGGAAGCAGAATTTGAGATTTGTGATATACTTCTTCTAGTCTTGAAGATTATGATGTGACTGAAGAACTATATGTGGTATCTATTAGTAATCTGAGTTTTGTGAACCTTTCTTCAAGGAAGATTTTTTTTAAGAAGATTGAAGAAAAGGTTATGTGTGGTATATCTTCTTTGTTTGGACTGCGCTCAAGTTGTTTTAGCCAAAAATTTTCCAAAGGGGGAGATTGATGGATATTTGTATGTTGGCTTCAATTTTGCCTAAAACAAATATTCACTTCAGATGTGGAACACGATGTTCTAACATCCAGACATGGTTTTGTGTGTTCTGTACCTTGCCTAATTTTACACACACGTTTCTTTATTTAAGGAATCCACGCCTTCATTAGTGTTGGTCAACCTGCGGGTCTTTATTAGAAGATCAGAACATATGTGATTTCCTGAGGAAGTGCTAACGACTTAGGAAAGTCTTTGAAGGTGATCATGATGTTCCTAAAGATGTGCCTACTTTTTAGGAGTTTCCTTATCCGGTCTTGTTGACTGAGTAATGGATCACCGGTTTTATCTGAAGCACGAAAAATGATCTGACCCGTATTGCTTCAGTATTTACACAAGGCTGCAAGACCTAGTTCATCATTCAAGACGTCATTTTGAAGAATAAATCTTTAGGGTTTTGAGTCTGTCATATTTGTGTGAGCCTTTCGTGTGTCAGATGATACATGTTTAGGACTGTGCTTTGAGTTGTATTTTGTTCACTGCGCTGAAGCTTTTCAACAAAGAGTCAGGTAGATTGTGTACTGCACCAAAGCTGTGAAGCACAGTGTAAGTTGTTATGTTTTGAAGGTAACTTCGTTTTGATTAATTGTATATGTATTGTAAGAATCACAAAGTCTATGATCAGCTGTAAGGGAGTGAGATGGGATCTTAAATCTAGTAGTTCCTATGTTGAAGTTAGTATGGGTAGGTCCTAGGTCATTAGTGCAAACGCGGTTTGCTGAGAGCTTTTGAATACGAACTACACTAGTGGATTTCCTTCCTGGCTTGGTAGCCTCTATAGTAGGTGTGTTGTCACCGAACTAGTTTAACAAACTCTCTATGCATTTTTACTTTCCTGCTTATTTCCGTTCATTTGTGTTTATTTGTTAGCTTAATGTTCTAACCTTTAATTCAACATCGTAATTCATTTAACTGGTGTTGGAACATCTCGTAGAACATCTTAAGTCTAACGTGCTAGAATTTCAAAGAAGTTCTTAAGCACAAGAAGTGGTTACAAAGACTCCAGGAAAGAAGATCAGAAGGGTTGCTTCAACTGCAAGAAGCCTGGACATTTCATTGCTGATTGCCCTGATCTTCAGAAGGAGAAATCAAAGGATAAGTCTAAGAAGTCAACTTTCAAATCAAACATGATCAAGAAGTAGATCAAGCAGAGTTTGATGGGAACCTGGGAAGATTTAGACAGTGAATCTGAATCTAATAAGGATGATGCTGATGAAGATGCAAAGGTAGTTGTGGGGTTAGTAGCTACAGTGACTTCAAAAGCTGAACCTGAATCAAACTCAGAAGAAGAAAATGAGGTATACTCTAAAATTCCCCGAGAAGAAATTATTGAGTCTCCTAAAGACCTCCTTACACATTTTGAACTGAGAACCAACGAGTTGAAAGATTTAAAAGAAAAATATGTTGAGTTAATGAAACAACAAGAATCAACTCTATTGGATCTGAAAGCTTCTGAAGTGGGACTTAGAGGCTTTGACTTAATTTGTAAAACTTATGAAGAGAAGCTCAAGTTTTTATGCCAGAAGCTACAAGAAATGTGTAATGGAAAACCTTTAAGCAACCATGAAATTGCTCTTGAAGATTTTATTATGTCTAGTATTGACAGAAGCAGAGTTGCTTCTATGATTTACAACATTTACAAAAACAATGGCAAAGGGATAGGATTTTCAGAAGGAAAACCTAATGAAACCAATCTTAACGCATGTTGTGAATGTATCAAGGAAGGATTGAAAACCTTCTTTGTACTTGAAGGTGTTAAGGTTGAAACTGTGGTTCAGTCAGAACCTGAAGCTTCTAGTTCTAAGGCTAAGATTACTCTAAAGCCAAATAACTCTAAGTTTAAGACTATGACAAATTCTGACTTTAAGACCTCAAAGATCAAGATTCTGAAGAGATTAGAACCTGTTCCTAAGAGTCTGTTGAAACCAGAATCTGGTATCTTAAAGACTAAGTCTCAAAAGAACAAAACAGTTGTGACTTTAGGTGAATCAGAACTAAAAGGTTTTAAACATAAAATACTGATCAATCAGCAACTATCAAAACCACACCTCAAGGTACAAGAACTGAAGAGTAAAACTTCCAGCACTAACCTCAAAGGACCCATAAAACAATGGGTACCTAAATATGAAATTGTCAATACTGCAAAAATGCCTCAAAGCAAAGGAAAAGCAAAAATCATGGTATCTGGACAGCAGTTGCTCAAGACATATGAAAGGAGAGAAGTCAATGTTCCTCACCCTCACAATTAAAGAAGGAGGAAATGTGAAGTTTGGAGGCAACCAGTCTGGCAAGATCATTGGTACATGAACTATTGGTAACTCCTCTATCTATATTAATAAAGTGTGGTTGGTAGATGGTCTTGAACATAACCTTTTGAGTATTAGTCAGTTTTGTGACAATGGTTAAGATGTGATGTTTGAAAAGACCAACTGCACAGTAATCAACAAATATAACCAGTCCATAGTGTTCAAAGGAAAGCGAGAAGAAAATGTCTATAAAATCAATTTCTCTAAACTGGTTGATCAGAAGGTAATTTGTCTTCTATCAATGAATGATAAGAAGTGGGTATGACACAGAAGGTTGGGACATACTAACTGGAGGTTAATCACTAAGCTTAGTAAGTTGCAACTTGTCAAAGGCCTACCTAATATTGACTATCATTCAGATGCACTTTGTGGTGCATGCCAGAAAGGGAAGATTGTGAAATCACCTTTTAAAGCTAAAGACATTTTCTCAACCTCCAGACCTTTAGAAATGCTTTATATTGATTTATTTGGACCAGTTAATACTGCATCCTTATATGGAAGTAAATATGGACTAGTCATTGTTGATGATTACAACAGATGGACTTGGGTAAAATTCCTAAGAAGTAAAGACAATGCATATGATGTATTTAGTAACTTCTGCACTCAGATACAGTCTGAAAAGGAAATGAAAATTTTGAAATTCAGAAGTGATCATGATGGAGAATTTGAAAATGAGCCATTTGAAAAATTTTGTGAAAAACATAGAGTTGTCCATGAATTCTCTTCTCCTAGAACTCCACAACAAAATGGGGTTGTAGAGAGAAATAATAGAACTTTACAAGAAATGGCAAGAACCATGATTCATGAAAATAATTTGGCTAAACATTTCTGGGCAGAAGTAGTGAATACAACATGTTAGGTTCAAAATAGGATCTATATCAGACCTATCTTGGAGAAAACTGCATATGAACTCTTTAAGGGAAGAAAACTCAATATATCTTACTTTCATCAATTTGGATGTACCTGCTACATTCTAAATAACAAGCTCTACCTAAAGAAATTTGATGCTAAGGCCCAAAGAGGAATCTTTTTAGGTTACTCTGAAAGGTCAAAGACATATAAAGTGTATAATTCAGAGACACTTTGTGTTGAAGAATCTATGCACGTTAAATTTGATGACAAAGAGCCTGGAAGTGAAACTCCAGAGCAAGATGAAAGTTTTGCAAATATACAGGTTACTGAAGATATTCCAGAACTTGATCAGACTGAGGAATCTGAAGATAGTCCAAAAGCTGAAACAACTTCAGAAGCTCAAGATGAAGTAGCTTCTGATGAAGCTCAAGATGGCTCTCAGCAAGCAAATCAATCCAAGAATACATTCAAGTACAAGTCTTCACATCCTGAGGATCGAATAATTGGAAACAAAGACAGTCCTAGAAGAACAAAATCATATTTCAGACAAGAAGAGTCTATGATAGGATTGTTATCACTGATTGAACCTGCTAAAGTTGATGAAGCACTTTCAGATGATGGATGCATACTAGCTATGCAAGAAGAGCTCAATCAGTTTCAAAGAAATGATGTTTGAGATCTGGTACCCAAACCTCAGCAGAAGAACATTATTGGAACAAAATGGGTATTCAGAAACAAGCTGAATGAACTAGGTGAAGTAATCAGAAACAAAGCTAAACTTGTTGCACAAGGTTACGGTCAACAAGAAGGCATTGATTACACTGAAAAATTTGCTCCAGTTGCAAGATTGGAAGCAATCAGGTTACTTATATCCTATGCAGTTAATCATGGCATAATATTATATCAAATGGATGTCAAGAGTGCATTTCTTAATGGAGTCATAGAAGAAGAAGTGTTTGTCAAGCAACCTCCTGGTTTTGAGGATCTTAAGCATCC